>UMBF01051915.1_pt1 | contig 60011 bp, 79 predicted proteins | sample 1963901 | NCBI WGS metagenome assembly UMBF01 (sample SAMEA4835935, study PRJEB28245) | human gut metagenome | biome: gut microbiome; material: fecal sample | place: Denmark | collected 2008 | reverse complement strand
CAAAACACCTCGCGGGATAGTGGTGTGTGAACAGTAACTTAAAATTCACTAAAAATACAAAGAATATCATTTGTATTTTTAACTGAAAGATGATATAATAATAAAGCTTGTGGAAGGAATATTTTCCATATGTTTCCGCACAGGCATAATACCTATGAAATATTGGAAAAGAGGATTAAAGGAAATGAGCGATAAAACAATCTTAGAGCAGTGGCGTGCCATCGCCTATGACCAGCAGGCAGACCGTAATAAACTTCAGAGATTTTGGGCAAATTATTTTAATATTGAAAAAGGAATTTATGAGCAGCTTCTTAGCAACCCGGATGAGGTAGTAACCGGTACAGTTAAGGAACTGGCTGAGAAATACGGACAGGAAGTTCTGACAATGGTTGGTTTTCTTGATGGAATCAATGACAGTCTGAAGATTCCGAACCCGATTGAGACAATGGATGAGAACACAAAGGTTTCTCTGTGCTTTGATAAAGAACTTCTTTATAAGAACATGGTAGATGCAAGAGCTGACTGGCTGTATGAACTGCCACAGTGGGATGCGATCTTCACACCGGAGAAGAGAAAAGAACTTTATCTTGAGCAGAAGAAATCAGGAACAGTTGTCAAAGCAAAGAAAATCGGACGTAATGATCCTTGTCCTTGCGGAAGCGGCAAGAAATATAAATATTGCTGCGGTAAGAATGCGTAAGCATCCAAATCTGGAATATATTATCGTGCTTGGTGCCCATGTAGAAGGCACCCGGCTTACAAAAGCCCTTCTGGAACGTACCAGGAGGGCTTTACAGTATATGGAAGAGAATCCTGAGACTAAGGCTGTTCTGTCCGGAGGAAAAGGGGACGGAGAATCTATCACAGAAGCTCAGGCAATGTGCAATTATCTTGTGGAACATGGAATTGGCAGAGAACGACTGATTCTGGAAGAGAAATCTACCAGCACAACAGAGAATCTGAAGTTCAGTCTGGGAATGATCGGACTGAATCATTCGGTGGGCATTGTCACCAATAATTTTCATGTTTTCCGGGGAACGGCCATAGGAAAGAAATGTGGATGCAGAGAAATTTATCCCATTCCTTCCAGATACCGTTCATGGAGACTTCTGATATATATTCCAAGAGAAATCCTGGCAATCATCAAAGATAAGCTGATGGGAAATATGTGACTGTTATGCGAATCACTATTTGACAGAGAAATATTTTTCCTTAATAACAGAAACCGGCATTTCCTGTCCGGTCCAGATCTGGAAAGCTTTAGCCCCCTGATGAAGAAGCATATACATGCCATTAAAGGTCTGGCATCCGGCTGCTTTAGCCTCTCTGAGCAGTCGGGTTTCCTGTGGCTCATAGACAACATCTGCCACTACAAGCTCAGGATGGAACAGAGATGTATCTTTGATGATGGTATCGTCGATATCCGGAACCATGCCTACAGAGGTTGCATTGATCAGCAGATAACTCTGTGCAATGGAATCTCGCAATGCAGTATGATCATCATTGTCGAAGAGGCAGACCTGACAACCTGTTTTAGCAGAGAGATTCTCAGCGAATTTCTGTGTGCGATTCCAGTATCTGCTGGTGCGGCGGGCAAAAATATGTACGGAAGCCGCACCGTCCAGGGCAGACTGTGCACAGATGGCCATCGAAGCTCCTCCTACTCCCATGACAGTTATATTTTTACCGGTAATATCATGTCCCGCATCACGTACAGATTGCATAAAACCGTACCCGTCTGTATTGTATCCGATTAACTTTCCGTTATCGTTCAGTACAGTATTGACAGCACCGATCAGTTGGGCTTCAGGGGAAAGCTCATCCAATAATTCTACAATTTTATTCTTATTCGGCATGGTAAGGTTGAAACCGCGAATGCCGCAAGTCTTTAATCCTGCAACTGCTGCAGGAAGAGTTTCTTCATTTACATCAAAACATAAATATACATAGTCAAGCCCGAGAAGGCGAAATGATTCATTATGCATCAAAGGGGAAATGCTGTGTGCTACCGGGCTTCCTAAAAGCGCGGTAAGACCTGTGTGTCCGGTAATATTATTCATGTTAAAATCCTCCAGTCTGTTTTGTAGCAGAGACATAAAATACTGTCTGAATTGTGACAGTATAGAAGATGCCCTTCTAAAACATAGAAATTATCTATCATTTTATTCTAACTTCAATTATATGTCAATACATGTTCATTTTGGTTTATATGATAAAAACTGTCGATTTAGTGCGACAAATAATAAGACATAATTCCTCCGTTTTGACAAAATCCGCATACTTTATCACGTATAATGAATCTCACTTACCGAAGTGAAGGAGAAGTCAGAGGCAGTATCAGACGGAGGGAAGGAAATGCATTACGAAATATACATAGATGTAGTTTTTTTCACAAATCTCCTGATAGATTACATATTGATCAGATTTACAGGAATATTATTCCGATGTGGAAGAAGCAGAAAAAGAGCTCTTCTGGGAGCTGCTGCAGGTGCGGTGTTTTCCTGCTGGATCATTTATCTGCGATCTTTTCTGAAGTCTGGGATTTTTCTTCCGGCACTTGTCCTGCTGCATGGTGGCTGTGCTGCAGGAATGCTTGTGATCGGATGTAATCTGAAAAGGGGAAGTCTGCTGCTTAAAGCAATACTTACACTGTATTTTGCCGCATTTCTGTGTGGAGGGTTCTGGGAAGTGATCGTCAGTGATAAGTTGACAGTCAAAATGTTTCTGATCCTTGCAGCAGCAACGTGGTCCGGCATTACAGCGTTGTCATATCTGATGGATTCCATGAGAATACGGACAAAGAATATCTATCCGATAACCATATACTATAAAGGATGTGGATATCCTTTTCAAGGATTTTATGATTCCGGAAATCTGCTTATGGATTCTGTAAACGGAAAACCTGTATCTGTAGGGACAGAAAAAGTTTTATCTGAAATATGTTCAGAAGAAACCGTAAGCTGTTTAAAACACTTGAAAGAAAATCCCGGGGAGTCTGGGAAACCGGGAACTGTCGGGCTTCATCCACATTTTACCTTTTTTCACAGTATAGGAAAAGAACAGGGAATGATGCTGGCTGTTACTTTTGAGAGACTCTGCATTCAGACTCCCGCAGAGGTTGTCTGCATAGACAATCCGGTATTTGCATTTTCATTTGAAACATCCGCTTTTGGTAAGGAATACGAGGTACTTTTGAATTCCAGATTACTTTAACGGGAGGGGTTGTGACTATGAGCTGTTATCCATTACAGGTAGTGTCAAGAATGGTGATGAACCGTTCAGGAGAAGTTTTTTATATTGGTGGAAATGATGTGCTACCTGCACCGCTGGAGCCGAAGCGTGAGGCGTTTATACTGCAGAAGCTTGGAACAGGGCAGGAAGAAGAAGCGAAGTCTGTTCTGATCGAACATAATTTAAGGCTTGTGGTGTATATTGCAAAGAAGTTTGATAACACAGGAGTCGGGGTGGAGGATCTGATCTCAATCGGAACGATTGGGCTGATCAAGGCAATCAATACCTTTAATCCTGTAAAAAACATCAAGCTTGCCACTTATGCATCCAGATGTATAGAGAATGAGATCCTGATGTATCTTCGCCGCAACAGTAAGACAAAGATGGAAGTGTCCATAGACGAACCGCTGAACGTAGACTGGGATGGAAATGAACTCCTGCTTTCTGATATTCTGGGAACTGATGAGGATGTGATTTCAAGACATCTGGAAGATGAAGTGGAGATTTCGTTGCTGTCAAAGGCAATTAGAAAGCTTTCACCGCGTGAGCAGACGATCATCCGCCTTAGATTTGGTCTGGGAAAGGAGAATGCTGCAGAGAAAACACAGAAAGAGGTTGCAGACCTTCTGGGAATTTCTCAATCATATATTTCCAGGTTGGAAAAAAGGATCATGAAGAGATTGAAAAAGGAAATTGTGAAATATGAATAGACGTAATTGGGGAATGTAGTATAATGATATAAAGGATAGTAACTATTCAGCAATCCGCCTGTAACTGTGAAAGCACTGAACGGTTATAATATAAGCAAACGGTGGGAACTGTTTTGCAGTGGGCGATTCACAGATATCAAGTCGGGGAAAGAAAAAAGGACAGAAGAGAAAAGTGAAGGTAAATAAAATACAGACAGAAAAAAACAAAGATAAAACTCTGAGGCAGGATACAGAAAGCTGCATACTGGCAGATTGCAGTTTATGTCCGAGAAATTGCCATGTAGACAGAACAGCCGGAAAAACCGGATACTGTGGAATGGATCAGAAGGTTAAGATTGCAAGGGCAGCTTTGCATATGTGGGAAGAACCATGTATTTCGGGAACCAGAGGTTCCGGGGCAGTCTTTTTTACAGGATGCAATCTGAGATGCTGTTTCTGCCAGAACCGGGAAATTGCCATTGGTGACAGTGGCCTTGAGATCACTGAGGAAAGACTGGCAGAAATATTCCTGGAACTGCAGGAAAAGGATGCTGCAAATATCAATCTGGTAACCGGAACACATTATATTCCACAGATCATCGCAGCTTTGGACTGTGCAAAGAAGCATGGGCTTAATATTCCGGTTGTCTATAACTGTGGTGGATATGAGAACACAGAGACATTGAAACTTCTGGACGGATATGTGGACATTTATCTTCCGGATTACAAATATGCGGAGAGCGAATTGGCGGTGAAATTTTCACATGCGAATGATTATCCTGAAAGAGCTATGGAAGCAGTTAATGAGATGGTACGACAGACAGGAATGCCACAGTTTGATGCAGAGGGATATATGAAACGTGGGACTATTGTGAGACATCTTATATTGCCGGGGCATACAAGAAATTCAAAAAAGGTTCTGAAACTTTTACATAAGACTTTTGGAAAGCAGATTTATATCAGTATCATGAATCAGTATACGCCGGTTTTTGAGCAGAAAGAATATACAGAACTGAATCGTTGTGTAACCAGAAGAGAATATGAAAAAGTTCTGGACTATGCATTTGAGCTTGGGATTGAAAATGGATTTTTTCAAGATGGTGAAACTGCCAGAGAGAGTTTTATTCCTGCGTTTGATTATGAAGGTGTGAGAAAAATGCCATAAAATAAAAAACTCCCATAAATGGAAGGAGGCCGGTACTTTCGTACCGGCGCGTATGAAAAAGAAAAATATTTATAAGAAAGATTCATCATCTTTCTAAAGTTCATTATATCCAATAAATATGAATAAAATATGAATACAGTGTAAAAAAATAAAATTTGTTTTACCAAAATATTTTTAGAATTTCTTCCATGTATCCCTTACAAACAATATCAGTAACGGGAAAATCTCAAGACGTCCTGCCAGCATATCAAAAGTAAGGATAAGCTTTGAAAACCAGGAGAACATGCCGAAGTTTCCGGTAGGTCCTACCAGTTCCAGACCAGGTCCGATATTATTAAAGGTTGCCGCAACCGCCGTAAAATTCGTGATCAGATTGAAATCGTCAAAGGCAATCAGGAATATGGAGGATGAAAAAATCAGCATATATACAATGAAGAAAATATTTGTGGAACGAACAACTTCATGTGGGATGGCTTTGCCGTCCATTTTTATTTTCTTTACCGCATTTGGATGCAGAAAAATATGAAGCTCCTTGCGGACTGTTTTGCAGAGAATCAGGATTCTGGATACTTTAATGCCACCGCCTGTACTTCCGGCACATGCACCGATAAACATCAGCAGTACCAGGATTGTCCGCGAAATTTCCGGCCAGGTATTAAAATCTGTTGTTGCATATCCGGTTGTTGTGATAATGGAACCAACCTGGAAAGCTGCCTGCTGAAAAGCTTTGGCTGCACTTCCGAAAATATGGTAAATATTGCAGGTGATGATAAGAATTGCAATACCGATGATTCCGAAATAATACCGCACTTCTTCCATTTTAAAAGCCTGAGCAAATTTTTTTGTGATAATGAAAAAGTAAGCATTAAAGTTAACGCCAAATAAAATCATGAATACAGTAATGACTACCTGCAGATATGTACTGTAACTGGCCATGCTGTCATTTTTAATACCAAATCCTCCGGTACCTGCAGTACCGAAAGCTGTACATATGGAGTCAAACAGCGGCATACCACCGACCAGAAGAAGCAGGATCTGGATCACTGTCATTACGAAATAAATAGAATACAGAATTTTGGCAGTTGACTGTACTTTTGGCGCAAGCTTGCTTACAGATGGTCCGGGACTCTCCGCTTTCATAAGATTCATATGATAACCGCCGGTAAGTGGCAGAAGGGAGAGGATGAAAACCAGAACACCCATTCCGCCGATCCAGTGTGTGAAGCTTCTCCACATCAGCATACAATGAGGAAGTGCCTCCACATCGCTGAGAATACTGGCTCCTGTTGTAGTAAAACCCGAAACTGTTTCAAATAATGCATCTACAGGATTTGGAATGCTTCGGCTGATCACAAAGGGGATTGCTCCTATGATACTCAGAACGATCCAGCTTAATGCTACAGTCACGAAACCTTCTTTTGTGTAGAAAGCCTTTCTTGTCGGCTTTTTCCTGGTGAGAGGAAGCCCGATGACCAGGCATAAAGCAATCGTGATCAGAAAAGCTACACCGGAAGTTTCCTGATAGATCAGTGCCGTAATTGCGGGCAGAGCCATAAATACAGCTTCAATTTCCAGAATCATTCCGATGATATAGACAATAATGGAATAGTTCATAATTCGGCTCCTTTATTTTTCCAGAATATCTGTAATATCGCGAAGGCCCTTCTGAGAAGTTACTATGATAACGGTATCTCCGACCTGAATGGTATCCTGGCCTCGGGGAATCTTGACCTGACCATTTCGGTTCAGGTAACCTACAAGAAGGTTTTTCTTCAGGTTCAGTTCAGATAATGGAATGCCTGTTACCGGTGAATTTTCGCGGATGGCAAATTCCAGAGCTTCTGCCTGATTATCCAGGATATGATAAAGGGTTTCAATATTGCTGCCGATGCTGTTCTGCATGGCACGTACATACTGCAGGATATAGTCGGCTGTGATATATTTCGGATAAATGACGCTTCCGATATCAAGGTTATCAATGACATCATCAAAGGCAAGGCGGTTTACCTTGGCAACCAGTTTGGCATTGGAAACTGTTTTGGCAAAGAGTGAAAGGAAAACATTTTCCTCATCCATGTTTGTGAGTGATACAAAAGCCTCTGTGCGTGAGAGTCCCTCTTCCATAAGGAGAGAACGATTGGTTCCGTCTCCGTTAATGATAGTTGCCTCCGGAAGCAGATCACTTAAGGTTTCACAGCGGGACTCATTCTGTTCGATGATCTTAACGGAGATGTTCATATCAAGCAGGGCTTTTGTAAGGTAATAGGAAATGGTTCCTCCGCCGACAATAATGGCGTTTTTTACCTGATTGGTTTTCAGGCCGATCTTTTTGAAAAAGGCTGCTGCATTCACCGGGGAAGCAAGAATGGAAACCATATCTCCGTCGTGGATCACCTGATTACCGCCGGGAATAGATACATGATCCCGACTTTCTACTGCGCAGAACAAGACGTCGCATTTCAGGGCTTCCGTAATGCGTGAGATTGTCATGCCATCCAGATTAAATTCAGGAAGCACTTTAAATTTCAGCATTTCTACACGACCACGTGCGAAAGTATCGATCTTGATAGCTGAAGGGAAGCGTAAGAGACGGGAAATTTCCTGTGCAGCTGCAAGCTCCGGGTTAATGATCATAGTAACACCCAGACGCTTCTTGATGAAGCTGATCTCTTTGGCATAGATAGGATTGCGGACACGGGCAATCGTCTGGCAATGGCCGGTTTTCTGTGCAATCAGGCAGCAGAGAAGATTCATTTCATCAGAACCGGTTACGGCAATCAGGATATCTGCATTCTCAATACCTGCTTCCACCAGCGTGTTGATACTTGCACCGTTTCCCACGATACCCATGGCATCAATGTCATTCTGAAGGGAAGTGATCACATTAGAAGAAACGTCTATAAGAGTAATGTCGGATTCTTCTTCCTGAAGCTGTTCTGCCAGGGTACGTCCAACTTTACCGCACCCAACAATAATTATCTGCATAATTCCTCCAATAAGGGGGCTGTCACATAATATCTATGTGAGACAGCCCCTTTTATATCATATTTTTGTTTGTAATTGCTCAATATTTTTGGCAATTACTTTTGTGGCTATTAAGCTAAGAATACTATAGCACCACCAGATATATTTGTAAAGCAAATATGAAATTTCTGTGATTTTTAAGATGGAGCGTATTACTGTTCATTCCGTTCTCAGTAACACGCTTCGCGATGCTAATCGCATAAATTCGCGCAGTATGTCGCAGGTTTTGGATGCGTACTTTATTTATTGCTGTTGCATGATGCAGTGCAGGGATTATCAAATCCTGGGGTAAAAGCATAGAAGTTTTTTGCATCAAGTTCTTCCTGAATGGACTGAAGAGCTTCCCCAAATCTCTGGAAATGAACAACTTCTCTGGCACGCAGGAATTTGATGGGATCCGCAATCTCAGGTATATTGCGGACTACTCTGAGAATATTGTCATAAGTAGAACGGGCTTTTTGCTCTGCAGCAAGATCCTCGAACAGATCAGTGATCGGATCACCTTTACTCTGAAATTCACATGCATTAAATGGTACGCCACCTGCTGCCTGTGGCCAGACTCCCACTGTGTGATCGATATAATACGGTCCGAATCCGGATTTCTCAATTTCCTCCATGGAAAGGTCCCGGGTAAGCTGATGTACAATAGTGGATACCATTTCCAGATGACTGAGTTCTTCTGTTCCTATGTCATTGAGCAAAGCAGAAGTCGTCCGGTTCGGCATGGTAAAACGCTGGGAAAGATAACGCAGGGAAGCGCCGATCTCACCGTCCGGGCCACCGGAGTGCAGTACCCTATAATAGACCTGCAAACCCAGTGTTTATGCGGGTTTGCGGAATTTTCAATTCAGGAAATAATGATGTCAAAAGACATTTTTCCGGATTCCTTATCATATATGATCTGTTCCACAATACTTCTAATCAGATTTCCCTTTTCTTCATAACCTACGTTTGGATTCTTCAGGACGTCCGCAACAGAACGGATCTCTTTCAGGATTTCTTCTGTATTAGGTTGTTCTGACTGTTCTTCCTGTAATAGCTGTGAAAGGGCAGCAGTCAATTCTAATCGGTCTGATACCAGACGATCCTTATTATTCTTATATTCTTCCAGAGTATCTACGCCTGCCTCATAAGCCTCTTTGATTCTGTTTTCTCTCATGGTGAGCTTACTGATCTCTCTTTGTAACTGTTCGATCTGCAGTGAATGATCAGTCTTTTTCTTTTTACATACATATGTAAATTCTGCTCCATCTAAAATCTGATCAAAATAACTTATCACAGCTTCTTCAGCCTTTTTGACCGATAAGGCAACAGAAGTCTTATGAAATCCCTTTGCGTACTTCCAGCACTGGAAATAAGGACACTTATTATTACCGGTGTAAGAAAGCGTGGCTCCGCAGACAGAACACTTTAAAAGACCGGATAGCCAGTGCTTGCAGGCAGAGACATTCCGCGCCTTGACCGGACGTTTCCGGGAAGTGATCAGTTTCTGGCGTTTTTCATACCGTTCCCTGGAAAGACGTACCTCATGGCTTCCTTCAAATTCCACTCCGTTCCAGACAACAATTCCGCAATAGAAGGGATTTCCAAGAATCCGGTCAACACTGCGCCGCTCGAAGAGTTTTCCGCGTTTTGTACGGTACCCGAGATCATTGCAACGCCTGGCAATAGCTGTCTCATCTAAGTTCTGATTATCATACAGGTCCATGATATAAGAGACAATGGCATATTCAGCTTCATTAATGATATAAGGCTTTCCATGTCCAACTGCAGTATAGCCAAGACAGGGAGATGTCTGATAGCCTTTTTGCAGGGCTTTTTCTTTCATGCCACGCAAAACCTCACCTGACAATCGAATGGAATAGTATTCATCCATCCATTCGATGATACGCTCGATCAGGCTGCCGAAAGGTCCCTCAATCAATGGCTCAGATACACTGATCACGTCTACATTATCCTTTTTGAGCATGCTTTTGTATACGATAGACTCTTCCTGGTTACGGGCGAAACGACTGAATTTCCATACCAGGATTACATCAATAGGATGGGATGGCTGCTTCGCCAGAGCGATCATCTTCTGAAACTCCGGGCGCTTCTGCGCATGTCGGCCGGAAACACTCTCAGTAAAGATAAAGTCCCCGGAAACAATCATGTCATTCTTCTGAGCATAATCCAACAAAAGACGTTTCTGCGCATCAGGAGATAACTCTGTTTGGTCCTCTGTCGAGACACGGATATAGAGAGCTGCTACTTTACTACTCATAAATATCACCTCGGTTTTATAAAATATGTAATTTTAAGCATAAAAATAACAGCCACACAAATGTTCTGATTGTGTAACTGCTCCGAAGATGATACAATATCTTTGCAAAAGTACGGAATCTCTTCGGAGATTCTTGAGCCGTCCCTGCTACCAACAGGGGCGGTTTTTGTTATAATAATTCAGAGATCACAATTGATAAATCGGGATATATACATACTGGAATTTCATCGTCGAAAGAATACAATCCGGTACCCGATTCATTTTCAAAATCGTAGACATTTACGATACCTTTCAGGGGGTTTATAATCCAATATTCTCTGACTCCGGCCATCCGGTATTTAAATAATTTTATTCCGTAATCTTTACTCTGGGTAGCAGGAGAAACAACCTCAATTACCCAGTCAGGTGCACCATGACAACCTTTTTCATCTACGTTGTCCGGTGAGCAGACAACTGTTAAGTCTGGTTCGACGTAGTTCTTGTTATCTTCATTCAGGAACACTGCAAATGGAGAAACATATGGTTTACAGGATCCGCTTTTACTTTTAATGTAATTGCGGATAGTAGCATACAGTTCACCGACGATTACCTGATGCCTGGTATTAGGTGGTGCCATCATATAGATCTGTCCATCAATCAGCTCTGCACGTTCACCATCCGGAAGAGCGTAGATGTCATCTATTGTATAAATCCGTTCTTTGGGTAATGGCATAATGAAAACTCCTTTCGTTAATCCATTGATGTGATCACATATACACAAACGTTCTGATTGTGTAACTGCTCCGAAGATGATACAATATCTTTGCCAAAGTACTGGATCTCTTCGGAGATTCTGATTGTCGCCCTTGTGTTGGTAGCGCAAGGGCAATTTACTTTAATTAGCAGAAAAGAGACTGCTCAAAAAATTTACTTGTGTAAGAATTGGGACAACGAATCCATCCAGAAACATCAACATCTTCTACCCTAACATAAATATAGGCACTTCCGTTGTAATAGCGAATTTTATTAACAGTGCATATTTCACGTTCGGAAGTTACATAAATGGTATTTCCGTCAGGAGAATCCTTTATCTTTAACTCTTTGTTACAATTCCACATATTCTGACCGTATAAAAGAACGTTATATCCATTTATATAAGTAACAGGATATGTTGAACCGGATATCTTAAGTTTCCCATTTGACAACTTATATGTTACAGTGTATTGAATAGAGCCGAGTCCGCCAGGCATTGACTGCATTCTAATCTGAATGTAATCGTTGCCTATTTTCTTAGTAAAGCTATTATGCCTCATATTGTAAGCCCCTTTTCTGTGAGACATTAGATTTACAGAAGACACAATTTTTCCCGATTTATAAGCCAGCAGGCGGTCATAATCAATATGGTCATTTGCAATATTCTGACACTTGAGTTTTAAAAAATGCCTATTTCCTTTTAACGTATAGAGATCCGCGTATACAGAACATATATCTCTTACATTTAATGAAAAACGTTTCTTGCCATTTACTTCGATATTAAAATAAGATTGAGCCTTAAAATTCATTCGTATTTTATCAGCTTTTCCATCTCCAGTAATATCATATTTAGTATACGTTATATTTGGGCGAATACTAACATTACTTTTTTGAGCAGCTTTAACAGTTAACGGCATAGATATGGTGCTGATTGTAATTAGGGCGACTGTAAAATATTTTAATAATGTCTTTTTCATGTGAAAAACCTCCTGTATTCAAGAATTCATTCGCAGCTCTATGAGCTTTTGGTGATATCCAGTCATTCTAGACACCTGTTCAATAGTAAAATCTCTATATTCTTCCAATAGCGAATCTGGTAATAACAGCTCCGTTCTTTAATCTGCTGATGAAATCATATGTATCACCGCAAATGGTTCGAAATAAATGACATAATTATCAACAACAGCGTATACACCGTATTTAGCATGGTAACACTGCATAGCCTCTTTTAAATATTCCTCCGTAGCATCCAGATATTCAGCCATCTCATAAAGATTCCCACATCCTGCTTCATAAGCCCTGATCAGGCCGGCAAGCCCAATCTTTAGATTGTACCCATAAAGCCGAGCCCGATACTCCTGCTTTCGGCTTTCTGCCTTATTCTGGTCTAAAATGTTTCCGGAGCTGGTGCGATAATGCCCGATTTCTTCGGCAAGCACACAAGATTTTTCTGCTTGTGTTTCTATATCCTTTCGGATTGCTATCCGACTGCCACGGATCAGGCCGTCATGCCCAGTAAGTGGCTGCTCTTTGACAAGCAATCCTTCCTGATCGGCAGCAGTCAGTAATTGTTCGTAATTCAACTGGGATCACCCCTTTAGCAATTAAAATAAAACGGTTCTCTTTAAGCTGTTTGTTTGTAGTCAACAACTGCAATTTCAGTCAGCATACCTTTAACTTTTTGAATAATTTCTTCGATTCGTTCAAGTGTTTCACCATTTAAGTATTCTTCCCCACATTGAGAACACTTTTCGCAAGGAACGTTCTTGATAATGATATAGCATCCCTGATAATCAGTCATGTAAGTTGTTGTAGAAGATTCAATATTACCTTTGCAGTAAAAACAAGTCATTATGCGTTCTCCTTTCTGGTCTTGAAATCAGATTCCCATTTATCAAAACTTGGGAAATAAGCTGTTATAAGGAACAAATCCGATTCGTGATTTCCGATGACTACATGAAGATATTTATCTTCGATGCTCATCCCCAGAATTAAACAACTGGGATAAGGATAATCATCTGGATATTGTTCGATGATTTCTCCATTCATAATACAGGATATTACATCTTTTAAGAATATCCCGCGCTGTTCCAGCCTTTTAGCTGCATGGAGTGTAATACGAATGTTTTTAGGTATACATAGTTTACGCAATTCCAATATATCTAATGCCATATCATTCCTCCCATTTTGAATCATCATTCATAATATCCAAATCATGCTGAACACCTTCGGGTGTTTGCTCAACATCCGTCCGGGCATGAGCTGCAAGAAGATCTTCTTCCATCTGCTGGGCGGAGAGAAGGTTCTTAGAGTAGGCGAGAACCTTTCTCTGGTTGTGAGGAGATAACTGATTACATACTTCTATGATCTCCTTGCACTGAGCAGAGACGGAAGAGTTTCGAACAGATTCTGTTTTATTAGGAACTCTTTCCATAGGAACATCAGCAGTAGATTTCCAACCCATTAAATCAGCAGGAGTAGTATCTAATGCTCTGGCTAAAGGCTCTAAAATGGGCGTTGGCATATTTTCTATATCTCCGTTTTCATATCTATATATTGTGGCTCGTGACTTACCAATTTTCTGAGCTAAATCATCAGCTGTAAGACCAAGTTCTATTCGACGTTGCTTTATCCGATCTCCTGTATTCATATCGGCACCTCCTATGCTTTGTATAATAACATATGATTCGCAAATTTGCAACACATAAGTGATAAATACGCACAAAAAATCTCAAAAATGAGAAAATACGGTTGACAAAGAAATGTTAAGGTGATATTGTAAATATAGTCGCAGATATGAGAAAAAGGAGGCGAGAAAATGGTAAATGTAAATAAACTAAGAGGGAAAATAGTGGAATGCGGCTTGAACACTTCTGAGCTTGCAAACTTGATAGGTATTGATAGAACGACCTTATACAGGAAATTCAATGCAGATGGAGAGACACTTACCATCAGAGAAGCTGATTTGATTTCGAAAGAGCTTAATCTCTCTCGTGACGAAGTAAATGATATTTTTTTTAGTCAGTTTGTCGCATAAATGAGACAAATGAGCAACCATGATAAAAGAAAAGAGGTGAGACAAGTGAAACCATTAAAAAACAAAAAAGAGGAAACGACAGAAGAACGACTTAGAAAAGCGAGAAGAGATACTCGTCAGGCAATTTACATAGCACTGGCAAGTATCGGTATCTCACTTGCTCAGATTATTTCAGCATTTGTGAAAGCATATTTACAATTGAAGTAGCATACGCGGAAAGAAAAGGGGCGGCAAGAGCGACGATGATCGCAAGGATAGCTAAAATTTTTGAGAAAAGAGCATCTCGTCGTGCAATCTTTGCTTCAGCTTCTGCGTGTTCAGCAGCCGCTTGAGCCAGATCTGCCTGCTTTTTAGATGCGTCAGCTTGCTTTTCGACAGATGCAACCATGGACTTGAACATACTGATATTTTCTTCTTGAGTCTGCCTTACAGAGAGATAGCCGATTCCTTTTTCTGTAACGGAATACTCTGAAAAGACAGGGGTTGCTACATCGGTGGTTAAGTCATAGTCAATTACATGGTTTTCTATTAAACCGTACTCAAGTAATTGATTGATACATGAATCAGAGAAAGCAGTGCTTGATGTATCTACTGAAGAATTGGCGAGTTTTTGTAAAGTTTCATAAGATTCATTGCTTAGAAAAATGTTATCCATAAAGACTCCTTTCAATTTTATTAACACGAGTTATATGACTACAGAATAGGAGAGAAGTAAATAAAAGTCAATGGGGATATTCAGAAAGAAACAATAGAAATAGAAAGCGGGACAAAGGGTGGGAATGGCAGAAATGCCTGGGAATAGATGTGCGAGGCGTGAAATGGATTTCACAGTGCTTCCAGCTGAGTGCCGAAAGCACTGCAAAACAGCTACATATCGTGCTTATCCATTAAGTCAATGACCTGCAAGATAAGCAGGATAACTTCGAGAATACTTTTCAGTAAATCCCTTTAGCTGCACCTCCTATCTTGGGAAGTGTCCCTGAGTTGTTACCCCTTGGCAACTCCTTTCTGGTTATGTACCAAATTAGACTAAAACCTAAAGTAACAATTCAATAATAACACTTTTGTAGATTAAAGTCTATGAAAAGAGGAAGAAAAAATGATTTATGAAAAAATCAAGCGTCTAGCAGCAGAAGAGGGAATCTCAATTGCGGCTTTGGAGAAAAAATTAAATATCGGGAATGGGACTATCCGCAAATGGAACGAGGCATCTCCGACGTTTGAAAATGTTTTTAAAGTCGCAAAGCACTTTGATGTAAGTATGGATTATTTTGCAGAATGGGGAGACGGACACAGTGACAATGAGAACCCCACATAACCTGATTGCATAGTATAGCAAAAGAAGAGGTGAGGAAGATGTCAGAATTAAAGCTGGTAACAAGAAATATCCGCATTAATGGAATTCAGCATAAAGCCAGTGATATGTCAGAAGAAGAAATCAAATGTCTGCTCATCCAGAGACAGGATGAACTTCTTCTGAGCATGAACTATGAAAGAAAAGCCGCCGGTTAAGGCGGAGAAAGAAGGACAAGCATTAAAACGGAGGTGGTTAAAATAGATGGATTCAGTAACCAGATCAATGCATTTTTAAAATTCTGCAGATCATGCCAGGAATTAAATAGAATTGCGGCAAGTAATGAAACTGATCTGGACAATAAGACGCAGGATATCTTACATAACATTGAACTTAACGACAACTATCCAGACGATTATGTTTTACAAGGTCTTGCACTGAGAGAAATCAGAAAGAGACGCAGGGAAGCCAAAGACATTCAAAGAATAATGACCCCGATCGTGCAGTGGACAGATCAGAATCAGAAAACGATCAATGAGCTTGAGAGGCTTCTTGGCGCAGTCAGGAAAGCAGAGAAAAGTACGACCGGAAGAACGTATATGAACCGAACCAACGCACTGGAAAAAATTTTGGGTGAAGAATAGGAGAAGGACAAGCATTATGAAACAGTACATAATCATAGCCCTCTGCATCCTTGCAGGGAAATATGTGGACATCCCAGTCTGGTTTAACATCCTCTTTGGGATATCCGCATACTGGGCGGTAGATCAGCTTAGAAGAGTTCAGGAGGAGGAAACATGATAGAAATAAAAATGGATTCACCGAACGCCAACCCAGTGAACCCAAACGAAAACAATTTTCAGTTGAATTATACAACTGAAACGGCAGAAAAGTCAATATTTGAAATGAGAGTTAAAGAGCTTTTTGAACTCTCATTCAGAGCTATAAGAGAAACGCAGGCAACAGTTAGCTGTGAACTGTCAAGCGTAGGAGACAGCCTGATGATATGGGTCATTGATGAAGCCCACAAGGAATCTAGACATTTTGACGGCATTTATGCCATTAATGACTATGATTCCCAAAAGTGGCCAGAGCTTGCCAGAAATTCTGAGAGCAATTACAGAGCGGCGAAATGCCATCTGATTCGTATTCTCCAGAAAGCAGGAGGAAAATGCGATGAATAATCAGACCGCCATAATAAAACTTCTTCCCAGTCTGGAGATAGCAGGATGTATCAACGAGCTGCTCAGAGAGCTTCAATCCAGAGGCGATTATATTCTGGATTATGAGAACTGCGACATGTCTCTGGATCATGTGGAATACCACAAAGCCGAAGATATCGATGGAGAGAAGTTCGGAGATGCATCAGACAACCTGTACTGCTTTTTCAAGGCGGTGTGAACATGGACGAGAGGATTAATGAAGTTCTGAGACTGATTGATATACAGCTTGCCACAGTCCCGGATAACCCCATTGAAGAATCATACAAGGCAAGAACATTGGCGAGCTACGTACAGGCTCTGAACGGGCTTTTAACGGCTCAGAAATCGTATAAGGAGGAAACGAATGAGTGAATTTGAAATCCGTATTCCGGCAAGAAAGAAGCAACTGGTAACTGGGAAAGATAATCAGGTTGTAAAGGTTTCATCAGTCGCACACAACGCACTGGTCGAAATCTATAACGAATCAACCTTATCAATGAAAGATATTGCAAGCTTGCTGATTATTGAGGGCAGCAAACATGTGGTTTATGACAAGGAGGAATAGAAGTGAATATATATGAGAAGTTAGGTATTATTCAGTCAAAGCTGAAAGCCCCTAAAGGACAGTACAATTCCTTCGGGAAATACAAATACAGGAGCTGTGAGGATATTCTGGAGGCTGTAAAACCGCTTCTGGCAGAAACAAAGACTGTGTTAAGCGTCACAGATCGGATGGAAGTTGTTGGAGACAGAATATATGTCAGGGCAGAAGCTCATCTGAACGACTGTGAAGATACCGGTGAGATTACAACTGTTGCTTATGCAAGGGAAGAAGAGTCTAAGAAAGGCATGGATTCTTCACAGGTGACAGGTGCAGCTTCATCTTATGCCAGAAAATACGCTTTAAATGGACTGTTCTGTATTGATGATAATAAAGACAGTGATTCTACTAATACAGGAGAGAAAGAAAAAACGTCCGGCAGGAAAGCGGAATCGGCAAAAGAAACTGAGATGATTAGTTCCGAGACTACTATGTCAATTAAAAATATCATTGATAAGTACCCGGAAGCTAAGCTTTTGGAACAGATTAAAACTCGTTTTAAGGTAAACGATATTAAGTCTCTTACCAAGGAAAAAGGTCAGAAATGCCTGAAGATGTTAATTGACTATGACAAACAGCATACAGAAAAGGAGTAACAGCATGAATAAAGTAATTCTTACAGGAAGATTTACACGTGATCCAGAAATAAAGTACACCAATGATGGGACATCTATTGCAAGGTTTTCTATTGCGGTAAACAGAAGATTCGTGAAAGAGGGTTCCGATCAGAAAGCAGATTTTTTGAATTGTATCGCTTTCGGAAAGTCGGCAGAATTTATCGAGAAATATTTTTCTAAAGGAATGAAAGCGGATTTATCCGGGAGAATCCAGACCGGCAGTTACACTAATCGTGATGGACAGAAGGTATACACGACAGACATTGTCGTGGAGGAGATTGAGTTTGGCGAAAGCAAAGGCGCTAACCAGAGCCAGCAGAAGTCGGAGGTGCCGCGTCCAGAAACAGACCCGGATGGTTTTATGAGTATTCCAGATGGAATTGACGAGGAGATGCCGTTCGCATGATACAAATTGACAGTAGGGAACACCAGAAAGTTATTGATGGCATTAAGAAAGCATTTGATGCAGCAGGGGAGAAATGGTTTGTGTCGAAGCTCTACGTCGGGGATTACATGAATTACGACAACCCTCGACTGGTTATTGACCGAAAGCAAAATCTTTCTGAATTATGTGGAAATGTGTGCCAGCAGCATGAAAGATTTCGTGCTGAGATCATCCGGGCAAATGAAGCAGGAATAAAGCTCGTGTTCCTGTGTGAGCATGGAAAAGGGATTGAAAAACTGGATGATGTTCTCTGGTGGGAGAATCCCCGAGCAAAGAAAAGAGTTAAAAAAAATGGCGTCTGGGTAGAGCAGGAACAGAAAGTTATGCATGGAGATGTCTTATATAAGATTCTTTGCACGATGCAACGCAAGTATGATGTTGAATTTCTGTTTTGTGACAAGAAAAACACTGGCAAAAGAATTTTGGAGATTCTGTCAAATGGATAAAGAAACAATTAAACAACAGAATAGCATGAGGGACGTTCTGAGCAGATATGGTATGGTTCCAAACAGAGCAGGATTTATACAGTGTCCCTTTCATAACGGTGACCGTACCGCATCCATGAAAATCTATAAAGACAGTTATTATTGCTTTGGCTGTGGTGCAACAGGCGACATATTTACATTTATCCAGAACATGGATAATTGCGATTTTAAGACAGCTTTTACCGTACTTGGGGGGACTTACCAGAAACCAAACTTCTCTTCCAGAATGGCAATATATCACCACCAAAAGCAGATGGAAATGAGGCGTAAGGAAGAACAAAAGAAAAAAGCTGAATTGAAGGAATGTTTGCTTGATATTGATTTTTACCGGGCAGAAATCGAGAGGTGGGAACCATTTTCTGATAGATGGTGTGAGGCATGGAATGCACTTCAAAAAGTGCTGTACTTGCACGGAAAATTGAATAATATACCGTATTAGAAAAGAGGTGATATAGATGGTTCCTTTGAACAAGTTGGATGCAAAATCCATTATGTCTCGGGAAGTGCTGGATGAGGTGTTTAATCAGGAGGATGAGATTTACAGGGCTGAACTGTTGGCCAGCCTTGCGCTTCGAGCATCTGAATTGAGGTGCAAAACAGAGTTTACAAGCGTGGTAAACGCATACAAAAAAGTGCAAAAAGATATAAAAAGGCAAGAACAGGAAGATATCCGGAGGCAATTAAAAGAAACCAGTCTTGTAGAACATTATACGAACTTTACGGATAGTCCCTACGATAGAATGGCCTGTGGAAACTGGATCGCAGCAGATGATGGAATTTGCACTTGGAATTCTGCTACTGGAATAACAGATGTTAGGGCCTGCTATCATCCTATATTGCCGGTTGAACGCTTAAAAAATATTCAGACAGGTGAAGAACAGATAAAAATTGCCTTTAAACGTAACAATAAATGGCAAGAGATTATTGTTCCAAAAGATGTCGTAGCAACTGCATCCAAGATTGTAGGACTATCCAAGAACGGGATAGCTGTAACATCAGAGACTGCCAAACACCTTGTGAGGTACTTATCAGATGTGGAAAATCTGAACGATGAGTACATAGAAATACAATATTCGTCTGGAAAACTTGGATGGATTGGAGACGGTTTCCTGCCATACAGCGAGGAAATCATATTCGATGGGGATGCAAAGTTCAGGCAACTTTTTGAAGCCATTCGGGTAAAAGGAGATAGGGAAACTTGGTATGAACATGTAAAAAAGATCAGGCAGCAGGATAAATTCGAAATTAAGTTTATGCTGGCAGCGTCTTTCGCCAGTGTTCTGATTAAGCCATTGGATGCGCTTCCATTTTTTACCGACTTATGGGGTCTTACCGGAAACGGAAAGTCTGTTACCCACATGCTGGCCGCTTCAGTCTGGGCGGATCCGTCCGAAAACAAGTACATAGGCAACTTCAAGAGTTCGGATGTGGGCCTGGAAGTAAAAGCTGACATGCTCAATAATCTTCCCCTTATCCTTGATGATACAAGCCAGAAGGATAAGAAGATTGAGGAAAACTTTGAGCGAATCGTGTATGATCTCTGTTCCGGCCAAGGAAAAACCAGATCCAACAAAGAACTTGGCTTAACAAGAGAAAGCACGTGGAAGTTGTGTATCCTCACAAACGGTGAGTATCCATTACAGTCCTACGTAAACCAGGGTGGCGCTGTAAACCGTATTCTTGAAGTAGAATGCACGCATGATAAGTTGTTCGAGAATCCGCAAGATACCATTGATATTCTCAAAAAAAACTATGGCTTTGCCGGAAAAGACTTCGTGGCAGTACTGGAAGAAATGGGTGTTGATAAGATTAAAAATATCCAGCAGGAGATTTTAAAAAAAATCGCATCAGACGATAAAACAGATAAACAGCTACTTTCCTTATCGATTGTCCTGACCGCGGATAGAATCGCCGCAGATATGCTTTTTAAGGATATGCAGTATATTGATATACAAGATGCCAAAAACACGCTTGCTGATGTATCGGATGTATCCCCGAACGAACGTTGTTATGAATATCTGGTGGATATGATTGCTATGAATGAGCAGCGCTTCGACGTTGATACACCTTGTGAAAAATGGGGAGATCCCATCGAAAAAGATGGAGAAATGAACCGGTTAGTGTACTTCTACCCGACTGCGCTCAACAACATCTGCAAAAATGGCGGATATTCCAAAAAAGCGTTTCTGTCATGGGGTATGAAGATGGGACTTGTTATTTCCAACAATAAGTACGGTAACATCTTAAAAAGAGAGTCAGAAAGCAGAAATCCAAAAAAGTTTTGCTGTTTGAGAGTGGTAAATGATCTTGATAGATACCTGGAAGAGCAGAAAAAGGCGAGTTTGTTCCAGATATCGGATCCGATATTTGATTAGTTTTGTAACCGAGTAACCTTGTAACTTTTCAGAATATATATATATAGAAAAATAAAAATATGAGAATGAAATTATTTTTTTCTCCTATATAGGGAATATGTGAGTTACACGGTTACACGGTTGCAAACGTCTCAAACTCGCATAAATACTGGATTTTTTTGTAACCCAAATGAAACCGGATTTTTTAAATAGGTTACATATAAAGGAGATGGAAGATGAAAGTAGAAGCTAAAGATATTCCAATTATACAAAGGTTTATGACAGAATTCTGGAAAGTTATAAAGGAGTTCTATCAGGTGGAGCTTACGGACGACTATTCTGAACAAGTGTGTAATCGCTTAGATGAGCTTGGAGAGTTGGCGGGTATATGTCCTGATCAGAATGATAAGCAGTTCATTCTGGGCTGTATATTAGCTTTAAACAATGCTTTAAGTTCTAAGCAGAGAGGATTGAGAAAGAATGTACAACACGAAGAATAGATACAAACAGGGACAGGCTCTTAGAAAAGAAATTTATATGTATATCGTCAGTTGAAAAAAACAACAACGTATTTTAATTTGGAGGTAGTAACATGTACGAAGTAATTAACAAAGAACTGAAACTGGAATCATGTGGTATCGGTGATCTGACAATGGATGTCGTGAGTGGAATGCTAAAACAATGGGATGATGGAAGTAGCATATCAACCCTGACATTATTTTATCTTCCGAAAAGAGATACTATTGTTTTGAATCGTGATAACAAAGGATATGAAACATATCGCGAATTTGCAGAAGTATATTTGATGTGTGAAGAGCAGGAAAGAGAAGAAATCAAATCTAAATTCAAAAACGATGAGAAAAATGGGATGAGAGAAGTGATTAATGTTTTGGACGGTGTTCTTAACCACCGAAGAAACGGTAAAGAGCTTTTTATGCTGAAGCACCAACCAATGGACAGCACTGACGGTGGGCTTAGCATTTCGATGTTACAGGAAATTGTGAATAGCACAGGGGATCATTACATTTCTATGTACAAAGCCTTCCAGTACGGAGTAATGCAGGGAAAACGTTTGGAGAGAAATAAAAAAAGACAATCCGCAAAAGCCTAACCAGCACATAGGATTGTCTTAAACACAAGGAGTACCTTGTAAAAATAAGTATAAGGTACTCCGCATTTTAAATCAAGAGAAAAAAGGAGAATATATAAATGAACGAATTAATCAAAATTAACTACGAAGCAGAGACGCCAACGGTATCAGCAAGGGAATTACATGCTGGCTTGGAAATTGGGACAAGATTTGCAGACTGGTTTCCTAGAATGACCACTTATGGGTTTGAATCAGGCATGGATTATAGATTGGTTACTCAAAAAAGAGAAACCAAAAATCCTAAGAATCCATTTACAGAATATACAGATTACCTCATTTCCGTAGACATGGCGAAACAGATCTGTATGATTCAGCGTTCTGAAAAAGGTAAACAGTATCGCCAGTATTTCTTAGATCTGGAAAAAGCATGGAATACTCCAGAGCAGGTTTTTGCAAGAGCACTGAGAATGGCCGATAAAGAGATTGAAAAGTTAAAAAACAATAATACAGTACTTATGGAAGATGTGAAGCGTATGCGTCCAAAAGAGATTTTCGCAGATGCTGTATCAACCAGTCATACTTCTATTTTGATTGGAGATTTAGCAAAGATGCTCAAACAGAATGGTGTAGATATGGGGCAGAAACGCCTTTTCGAGTATCTGAGAAACCATGGATATCTGATTAAGAGAAAAGGATCTGACTGGAATATGCCAACACAGAAGTCAATGGACATGGGACTGTTTGAAATCAAAGAGAGTACACACATTGATGGAAATGGTTGCAACGTTGTGACCAGAACTCCGAAAGCAACGGGGAAGGCACAGATCTATTTTGTTAATAAGTTTGTGGGAGAATTAGATAATGAAAGATTTAACTAATCAACGGTTCGGTCGACAGATTGCAATTAAACCTTGTGGAAAAAATCAATATAGAAATGTGATGTGGTTATGCAAATGCGACTGCGGAAAAGAGCATATTGTTGCAAGTGGAAAACTGATTCAAGGCAAATCAAAATCTTGTGGCTGTTATTCCAGAGAGGTTCATATCAAACAACTGGAAAAGCATGGAATTACTACGGGAGGAAAGCCAAGAACTTTCATCATTTGGAATGGAATGAAAGCCAGATGTTTGAATCCAAATGCTGTATCGTATAAAAGCTATGGTGGTAGAGGAATCACAATTTGTGAAGAATGGCTTGTATTCGAAAACTTTCATAAGTGGGCAATGAAGAATGGTTATAGAGAAGATCTAGAAATAGATCGAATCGATAATGATAGCAATTATTGCCCGGAAAATTGTAGATGGGTTGCAAAGTCATTTAATAGAGCACATCAAAGGAAAACTCGGTATATAGAGATTTGGAAAATTAAGCTAAGCATTTCAGAATGGTGTAAAGAAGTTAGAATGTCAAGAAGTACTGCTTCAAAATTGCTTTCCGAGAGTGAAGATGATTTCAAAAATGAAATAAAAAAAAGAATCATGACTGGTAAAGGACAGCAGTATTTTATTAATAAATTTCTTGGACAGGAGATACCGGTATGAATAGAACAATAAATCGTTTGGGAGCGGAACTCGTTATAGAGCTTACGAAAAGCAATCCGGAAGATTATCAGAAATTTAAGTTAATGTTGCTTTCACACGAGAAGAAATGCAAAGAAAAAGATTTTTTGGAGAAAGTATTCTTGCTGGCAGAGGAAAGAAGACCATTATTGCTGACTGTAAAATGAATTGCGCCAGCGCAAAAATGATACATAAAAAGAAGGAGGCCGGGAACTATCAACAGCTCCCGGCTAAAATTATGAAAAAGAAAAAAGTTTTATTTGCAATTACTCTTTGCTCTGTACAGGTAATAATATACCCGGAAAATGTGAGTAATATGTGATGCAGATTTGAAGATTTTGTGAAAGGAGAGCGATACCGATGGACAAGAATATCTTAAGCCAATACATAGACGCTTGCGAACTGATCAGAGAGACAGAAGAGGAAATTAAAAAGCTAAACCGAAAGAAAAAGACAGTAATACAGACCAATGTATCCGGGAGCAACCCTGAGTTTCCTTATAACCCACAACATTTTAAGGTACAGGGAACAACATTTAACTATGCAGATGACAGCCAGCTTCGATATCAGAAGAAGATTTTGGAAGAAAGAAAATCCCAGGCAGAGCAGTTAAAGATAAACGTAGAAGGATGGCTAAACACAATCCCTCCCAGAATGCAGAGAATCATAAAATACAAGGTCTTTGAAGAACTGACTTGGCAGCAGGTAGCTGGAAAGATGGGAAGAAGAGCAACTGAAGAAGGCGTTCGCAAAGAATTTAATAGATTTTTTGAAAAAAAGTAAAATTGTCCGTTTTGTCCGATATGTCCGATTTTAATATGCTATAGTATAAACTGAACTCAGTGAAAGATCATACAGAGTTCTCCTTCCCATGAATATCTGCCAGGATCACCTGGCAGAGTGCACCAGAACATCTCACCGAATGGGAGTGAGCATGAGCCGTGAGAGCTGCAGGTTCGAATCCTGGTGTTCTGCTTTTCTCCTATGGAGAAATTCAAACCACATACATTTTTAAAAACGTCCTGTAGAAATATGGGGCGTTTTGCAGTATTATAAAAGAAAATGCATGTGGGAGGAACAAATGAATATTTTAAAATTATTTAATGAAGTTATTCAGTGGTGTGATGGAAATGTTGGATTTTTAAATGTAATATTATCGATATGCACGTTGACGTTAACTATTACAATTGCGAAAATTCCATATAAAAAGAAAATTGTCGGAACGTTGGAAATTATGCAGGAAAAAACAAAACATGATCCGTTTTTTAAATGCTATATAAACGTTTACTTAACTAATGTAGGAAGAACACCAATTTATATTAAAAACATTGAAATAGTAAAACGAAGAAGAAAAAGCATCGGCTCGTTTCTTATGAATCTAGGACATGGACAATGTAGAGAACTTAATATGGGAGAAAAATGCTCCTACTCAGGAATGTTTATTGATCCAATACTTGACAAACATTCTACAAACTTAAATGGACATGTGAGAATAAGAGTGACAGATATAGCCGGAAAAAGATATTATATATCGCGAACCTTTCCAGTAGGATAATGTTAAAGCTTAGACATTAAGATGAATTACAATAAAGGCAGCCTTCGGGCTGCTTTTTCTATACTCAAAAACGAAACGAATGAGAGGTGGTGAGACTTGGCGAGAGTACCTAGCGGTAGCTTGCAACGTGAAAATTAAATTTTAAGGACATTTAGCTCAGCAGGTCAGAGCAACCGGCTCATAACCGTTCGGTCCTGGGTTCGAACCCCAGAATGTCCATGAAAACATAGATATTAATTAACAAGAGAGCTTGGAAACAGGCTCTCTTTTAATATACAAAAATACCGCGGGATAAAGTAACGGTAACTTACAGGTCTCCTAAGCCTGGAACGGTGGTTCGAATCCATCTCCCGCTATCGAACAGGAGGGATGGCATGATATACAAACGATGTAGTAGATGCGGGAGTAGGGTACCGGCAGGGACTACGTGCCCGTGCAGAAAGAATAACATCAGAGAGTATGCAAAGCCAACCGGAATAAAGAAAGAATACCACACACAACGATGGAAGAATCTGAGACAGTTTGTACTTAACAGTTATGATGGACTGGATATCTATATATTATACAAGTACAACAGAATAGTAACAGCAGATACGGTGCATCATATTGAACTATCACAAGACAGACCTGATCTGTTCTATTCAGATTCAAATTTGATTCCAGTCTCAAGAGCTGGACATAAAGAGATACATAAACGATATGAGAAAGAGGGAAAGACGGTAGTGCAGGAGGAATTGAGAGGCTTTCAGATGCGTTTCAAGACCACCGGGGGATAGAAAAAAGTTTTGAACGGATCTCCCACGACCACGTATGCCCCTTTCTTTTCACAAAATTCTAAAAACGAAAAAAAAGTTGGCAAATGAGAGGAGGGAGGCCGTAGGGCAAGACCGAGGGTGCCGGTAGAATTGCAAACCGGACATTTAAAAGTTATTGACGGACAGAAGAAAAGAGATGCAGAAGACCAGGTAAAAACCGAGAAAAATCAGCTCAAACGACCTCCTTCCTGGCTGATCGATGATGTCGCCAAGAAAGAATGGAGAAGAGTTGTAAAAGAGTTAAACAAGTTAAATATAGTCGGAAATTTGGATCTAAATAATATCGGAGGATACTGTAATGCTTTCGCAAACTATGTAAAAGCGACAGAAATATTGAGTCAGCAGACGTATTATGTTGACCGAGAAACCAGAACAGGAGTAATTGTTGTAAAAAACCCCATGGTTGATATTCAGAAAGGATATGCAGAAGAAATGAGACGCTTCGCCGCCTTGTGCGGGCTGACAATTGATTCAAGACTAAAAGCAGGAACAGTGAAAGCAAATAAGCAGCAGGAAGAAATTGAGAACCGGTTCGGTGCTATATGATTCTTGATGAACTTAAAAAATACGCTCATGATTGCATATCTGGGAAAATTATCAGCGGCAGAAAACATATATGGGCCTGCGAAAGATTACTGAGAGATATTGACCGAATAGGCCAACCGGATTTTCCGTATGTTTGGAATGAAGACCAGGCAGAGAATATTGTAGAATGGTTTGCGCTTTTGAGACACAGCAAGGGAATCCTGGCGAAACAGCCGATAATGTTGACTCCTTGGCAGAAATTCCGTATATGTCAGCTGTACGGATGGATACATAAAGACACTGGATACAGAAGATTCAAGAAATATTTTACTGAAGTGGCCAGAAAGAATGCGAAATCTCAGGAAGAGGCAGGAATTGCCTTGTATGAAGCAGCAGTGACTTCTACCAAAAATGCAGAGGTATATGAGATTTATACAGCTGGCACAAAACGTGATCAGTCAAAAATCGTATTTGGAGAAGCTGGTCTGATGTTGCAGGGATCACCTTTGAGAATGAGATTCAAAGTAACCAGGGACTGTGTAAAACACTTAAAAAGTCATAGCACGATAAAACCATTATCGAAAGACGATGGAAAATCTGGAGACGGTACAAACCCTGCATTACTCGTCTTAGATGAATATCACCAGCACAAAACAACTGAATTTTACGATCTAGGCATAGGCTCCAATACAAAGGAGCCTCTTTTGATGATCATAACAACAGCCGGTATGGATCTGACCTATCCGTGCTATGTAACAGAATATCAGTATTGTTCTAAAGTTCTGGATCCAAATACAGATGTAGAAAATGATGAGTATCTGATTGACATCTGCGAAATGGATCCAGAAGACTATGAAGACATTTCGAATCTGGATAATGAAGAAAACTGGAAGAAAGCAAACCCGATCAGAATGACTTATCCGGAAGGTGCTGATAAAATTCGCGGAGAATACAAGATCGCCAGAGAACAGCCGGAACACATGACCGCATTCCTTACAAAATGTCTGGATGTATGGGTACAAGCAAAAGAAAACGGATACATGGACATGGCAAAATGGAAGGCTTGCCAGGTGGACGAGCTACTATTTGATATTACAGGGTATCCGGTATATGTAGGATTTGATATGTCTGCAAAGACGGACCTTACATCTGTGGCTTTTGTAATTCCATTTTTATCTGGGGAGTATGATGCGAATAGAAAAGAAATAGTAAAATATATTATTTGGTCCCATAGCTTCATTCCAACAAGAGAAAAGCTCCAGGAACATATTATGAAAGATAAAGTTGCTTATGATGCCTGGGAACGCATGGGATTTCTGGATGTAACGGATACACCGATTGTAGATCAGGGAGCGGTTATGAGGTATGTGCTTGAAACCTGCGAAAAGTTAAATTTAAAAATACAGTGTCTGTGTTTTGATCCTGCAAATGCAAGCAAATTAATGATGGATCTGTCGAACGAGGGATATGACGTTGAAGAGGTTTTTCAGAGCCATAAACATCTGAATGAAGCAACACAAGGGTTCAGAGAACAGGTTTTTTGCGGAAATATAATATACACTTACAATCCGCTGCTGAATTATGCGATGAGTAATGCGGTAATCCGGCAGAGTAATGGACTTATCAAAATTGATAAGGACGCAACAACAAAGAGAATTGACCCGGTGGATGCAACATTATGTGCTTTTAAGCTGGCAATGTTCCACACCTTCGGGGATGATTATGGAGATTATATTGATAACTTTATAGAGGAGATATTACACGAGGATTCTACAGAAAATTAAAAATATGTGGAATTCCCTTGTCGGAGAATCTATATCGCTGGATGATGAGAAACTTCTGGATTGGCTTGGCATTGAACCAGATACACCGAGATATGCAATTGGGGAGGTTACATATTTCACCTGCCTGAAGATGCTCTCTGAGACAATGGGGAAAATGCCACTGAAATTTTACAAGCAGACTGACAAGGGAAAAATTCGAGCAGAGCCGAATCGAACATCAAGACTATTGATGGAAAGACCGAATCGGCTCATGACCCCGACAACATTCTGGGGAACAATAGAATACAACTGCGAACATTATGGAAATGCATATGTCTGGATTCAGACAAAGTTTGAAAAGAAAGGCCGTTTCGGAGGAGAATATAATGTTCTTTCATTCTGGCCGATGCAGAGCAATTATGTAGACGTTTTGATGGATGATGTGGGTGTATTTGGAGAAGCAGGAAATTTATACTATCGTTATAGCGATCCAAAAACCGGAAAAACATATACGTTTTCACAGAATAATGTGCTGCACTTTAAAACATGGAGTACATTTGACGGAATCATGGGGAAACCTGTACGCCAGATACTGAAAGATTCCATAGCTGGTGCGATTGAGTCACAGAAATATCTTAATAAGTTGTATGCGAGTGGGTTGACTGCAAAGGCGGCACTACAATATACAGGCGATATGGACAAGCCTAAACGCCTGGCACTGCAAAAGGAATACAACAGCCTGCTTTCAGGAGCAAAGAATGCTGGAAAAGTAGTTGCAGTACCAGTCGGAATGACACTACAGCCACTGAATGTAACACTTGCGGATGCGCAGTATTCGGAATTGAAAAAGTATACTGCTTTGCAGATTGCAGCGGCGTTCGGAATTAAACCGAATCAATTGAACAATTATGACAAGTCCAGCTATTCAAATTCTGAAAGCCAGCAGTTGGCATTCCTGGTGGACACGATGAGCTATAGATTGTCACAGTACGAGCAGGAGATAAACTATAAATGTCTTTCTGATACTGAGAAAAAAGAAGGATATTATTTTAAATTCAACGAAAAAGCAATATTGAGAACGGATTCAAAGACACAGAAGGAAGTAATAACTGGATACGTGCAGAACGGAATCTATACGATCAATGAGGGGAGAGATCTCCTTGATCTTCCTTTCGTGGACGGAGGAGATGTCAACATGGTAAACGGAACGTATCAGCCGATAACACATATAGGCGCGGCTTACGGAATTAACACACAGGGAGGTGAAGGAGATGGAGATTGATGTAAGAGGGGATATCATCAGCAATGATGATAAATGGATTTACGACTGGCTGGACTGGGATTCCACGTGCCCGGATGATATCAGAAATGCAATTGCATCTCTTCAACCAGGAGAAACACTCACGGTAAACATAAACTCAGGTGGCGGCTCTGTGATGGCAGGACAGGAAATCTATTCTATTCTTGCCGGAAGAAGTGACGTGGAAATCAACATTCAATCGCTTGCTGGCAGTGCGGCCAGTGTGATTGCAATGGCAAACACATGTAAGATGAGTCCTGTTGCGACTATTATGATCCACAATGTCTCAATGTCAGGAGCTTCCGGAGATTATCATGACATGCAGAAGAATGCAGAGATCTTAAAAACAATGAACAGTGCGCTTTCGGAAGCGTACACAAGAAAGACAGGAAGATCAAAAGATGAAATTCTGAAGATGATGGATAAGGAAACATGGATCACAGCAGAGAAGGCTCTTGAACTTGGATTTATTGATAAGATCGAGAATTCAGGGCAGCAGTTCTTTAATTGTGTGTGCGGAGTCAGACTGACGGATGAAATACGCAATAAAGTAAAGCAGGAAAAAGAAGCCCAGGAAGCAGAAAAACAGCAGAAAAAAGAAATATTAGGAGACTTAGACCAGTATGGCGTCTGAGCGGAACGGAGGATATAAGGAATAAAAAATTATTAGAACTTTTAAACTCTATTAATGAGAAAAAAACAATGGTACAGTCCCTGGTAGAACAGGGAAAGCTGGAAGAAGCAAGAACAGCCAAGGAAGAACTTAAAAATATGCAGGAACAGTTTGACCTTCTGAAAGACATCATGGATCCGGACGGAAATGGAACAATTAAACCGCAACAGGATCCGAAACCGTTAGAAAATAACTCTATCAAAGAATTTGCTAATGCTGCAAGAAGAGGATTCCGAAATGCAACCATGGTAGAAGGCACACCTGCAGATGGAGGATATACAGTCCCGGAAGACATCCAGACACAGATTAATACCTACAGAGATGCAAAATTCTCTCTGATCAGCCTGGTTGATGTAGAAAATGTAACAACAAGCAAAGGCCAGAGAACCTATAAGAAACGTGCGCAGCAGACTGGATTTGCGAAAGTGGGAGAAGGCGGAAAGATAACAGCTGGAACAACCCCACAGTTCGAAAGAATCTCATACGAGATTGAGAAATATGCAGGATACTTCCCTTGCACAAATGAACTCCTTGCGGATACAGATGAAAATATCACAGGCGTTTTGACAACATGGATTGCGGATGAGTCAAGAGTCACAAGAAATAAAATGATTCTTGAGCAGATTGCGACAAAGGACGTAACAGCGATGAAAGATCTTGATGATATCAAGAAAGCATTGAATATCACGCTTGGACAGGCATTTAAACCTACTTCTGCAATTGTGACAAACGACGATGGGTTACAGTGGCTTGATACATTAAAGGATAACGAAGGAAGATATCTTCTCCAGCCGGATCCTGCAAATCCAATGCAGCTTAGACTTTGCGCTGGATCAACAATTGTTCCTGTCAAAGTTATTCCAAACTCCGATATGCCATCCGATACAAAGACAGCAGGAAGCAGAAAAATACCAGTTATTATTGGAGATTTGAAAGAGGGTATCAAATTCTGGGATAGAAATCAGACGACTCTTATGATATCTAACATCGCCCAGATCGGAGAGCTGAATGCATTTGAAGAAGATCTTACAATCTTCAGGGCAATTGAAAGGGAAGACTGCACGGTGAAAGACAAAGAAGCGTTCGTGAACGGACAGCTGACAATTAAAGATGCAACTGTTACAGGAGTATGAGATAAGGCGGTGAACTGTGGATATTGATGCAGTAAAAGAGTATCTACGAATCGACGATGATGCAGACGACATGACCATAGAACTGATGATGAACGCTGCAAGAGAATACATAAAAGATGCTGTCGGGAAATGTGATGAGAAGAATCCAAAAACGCAGATGTTATTCATGCTTATCATACAGGATCTCTACGAAAATCGTGTTCTGACAGTAAAGGAAGCAGACAAACAGCGACTGACACATGTGGTCGGATCAATGGTTCTTCAGCTGCAGGTGTCACAACTGGAGGAAGAAAATGGTTGATATCGGAAAACTAAACAGGCGGATCACATTTCTCCGCCTGAACACTTCAGAAGATGAAATGGGTCAGGACAAATCCGAGTGGAAAAAATATCGGACAGTATGGGCGACCGTAAAGCCATATAAATCCTCAGAATACAATTTTATGAGCAAATTGAAACCAGAGGTCACACATAGGATTTATATCCGGTTCAGGAAGGATATCACCGCGGACATGAGAATTCAGTATCAGGGACACGTTTATTCTATTGCGGGACCTCCGCTGGATATGGATAATCAGCACAGAATGTTAGAAATTCAGTGCGAGGAGGTGTTCGAAAATGTCAAGTATCAGTTTTGACTTCGACACCTCTGAATTTATTAAAGCAATGGAAAGTACAGCAAAACAATATCCAGCATCCGCAGAAAAGGTCTTGAAAAAAGAAGCACGAAATATCGCCAAGGATTTGAAAGGAAGAGTGAATTCAGAGGCAGAAGGGCATCATTATATTAGCCCCAGAAGTGAAGAAAAGCCAAAACCATTAGCGCAGAGCTTCCGCCAGGGAAAAGTAATTCGCTCTGGAAGTAAAATGACTGTTGCAGTAACGTCTTCAGCTCCGCATTACCATCTCTACGAAGAAGGACATGCCATGATAACTCATAAAAGTAAAGACAAAACAAAGGGATTGAGGCAGGTTGGAGAAGTCAGGGGAAAAAAGACTGTGGCAAAATATATGGCGCAGCGCGCAGAACATGCAGAGCTGATCGGACAGGAACTGCTGGACGAGATATTGAAGGAGGCAGGAATTGACTCTTAAAGAAATAAAAAAAGCGGTCAATTCCGCTTTGAAAGAAAGATATCCGGATATGAAGATATACGGAGCAGATACAGTAGAAGGCTATACGCGGCCTTCTTTCTTTGTGTATATAACACAGACGTTTTCTGAATCCACAAAGAACGCATTCCACAAAAATGTTGAAGTGGAAATTGATTTTATTCAAAAAAACACAAATGAAGCAGACGGGATGAATTTTTTTGCGTCCATGGAAGAAATGTTCGGGCAGAAGCTGACAATTGGCAGCAGGAGCCTGAACACAAGCAACATGGATCTAAACTTTCAGGGCGAAAACGCAAACATTCCAGTCTGCCAGTTTGATGTGGAGTTCTGGGATGTAATTCCAAGAACGGATAGTAGCAAGTTGATGGAAGAATTGAAATTATCACAGGAGGTAAAACAAGGGGATTACCAGTAATGAATATTATTTTTACTGCAGCCGCAAGAAACACAATCAGAAGATCTGAACGTGGTGTAGTGGGAATGATTATAAAAGATGCGAAAGTGCCGGCAACAAATCCGGCTATGATTTACAAAGAAAAAGATATTCCGGAAGAACTGAGCGATGCAAATAAAGAGCAAGTGAAACTTGCCCTGATCGGGAACGATACAGCACCTGCTAAAATCGTGCTGTACGTTCTTAGTTCCAACGCTGAGAATTACGAAGCGGCGCTGAATTATTTTGCGGTCAAAAAGGTTACCTGGCTGTGCTGTCCGACAGCAAAGACGGACTCGCAGACAGAGACCATTGTGACATGGGTAAAAGATCAGCGTGATGAGCGAAATAAGGTTAAAGCAGTGCTTCCGGAAACAGAAGCGGATAATGAAGGAATTATAAATTATGCTACAGCCAGCGTAAAAGTTGGTGAGAAAGAGTATACAGCAGAATCCTTCTGTTCAAGAATTGCAGGACTGCTCGCCGGTACATCTAATAAGAGTTCTGCAACATACGCAATTCTCGATGATGTAACGGAGTGTGAGAAAAAGAAAAAAACCGAACTGGACGCAGAAATTGACGCTGGAAAACTGGTCCTTTATTACGATGGCGAAAAAGTAAAAGTTGGACGGGGAGTCAATTCCTTACAGACAGTTAGCAAAGGAAAAGGGAACCCGTGGAAAAAAATCCGTGTAGTTGAAAGCATGGACATGATCCACGATGACCTTGTTCTTTTGGCAGAAGACAATTATATCGGGAAATACCCGAATACATATGCAAATAAGTGTCTGCTTATTTCGGCAATTAATTCCTATCTGGCAGAAATGGAGAGAAATGGAATTATTGAGGGTTACACAATTGACCTGAATGTTGATGCAGTCAAGGAATATATCATTAAAAACAAGGGCGTAACAAGAGATGAAGCAGAAGCAATGAGTGAGGCAGAAATCAAGAAACAGTATACAGACGAAAAGGTTTTCCTGGCAGCATCCGCTACATTGGTGGACGTAATGGAAGACATTGATCTGAACATCACTGTGTAAGGAGGAGTGAATAAGGGACAACTATACACCGGACAGAGTCATTAACGGAACCTTTGGGGAATGCTGGATTGATAATGATTATATGGCGGAAGCAACAGCGCTCCAGGCAAAGATGAAACTTGATACAAGCGAAGTAAAAAGAACAGGGACATTGGAGAAAGGATACAAAATAACTGGAATCAGTGGATCTGGTACACTGAAATTAAATAAGGTTACATCCTATTTCTTGAAAAAAGTGTCTGAAAACCTGAAAAAAGGTAAAGCCACGAGGATGACAATTATCACGAATTTAGAGGATCCGGAAGCGTTTGGGGCAGAAAGGATCCGACTGGATGACTGCGTGATCACAGAATTGACAATTGCAGACTGGGAAGCCGGAAAACTGCTGGAGGAATCAATCCCATTTAATTTCAGTGGTTTTGAAGTCCTTGATACAATTGATGCATAAAGGAGAAAAACATGAACTTAATTGACAAACTGCTTTGCGTAGACAAGGCGAAAACGGAAGAAAAAGAAACAAAAAAAATTAAATCAAAGAAGCTGGAAAGATTAGTGGGAGAGGACGCAGAAATAACAATTAGAGAACTGTCCGGAAAACGTTATAACAGTCTGCAGGCAATGCTGTATGACAAGAATGGAAACAGGGATATGGCAGCTGTTTATGATTTTAATCTGATGTGCTGCGTATATGGAATTGTAGAACCAGACCTGAAAAATGAGAAACTCATGGAACACTTTGGCGCTTCGACACCGAAGGATTTGGCAGCGGCTTTATTTGGAGTGGAATCAGGGCCTATTGCAAGCGAAATTGTTAAACTTTCCGGACTTGGAGAAGATGCTGAGGAAAAAGTAAAAAACTCATAAAGGTGGACGGCGAAGCAAGCGTGGCTTATGCACTGTTCCGCCTAAAGAAATGGAAACCATCGGAATATTACGATATGGGCGCAGGTGAACGTTTGATCACTCGCGCCTTTTTAAAACAAGAATTACAGGACATAAAAGAGGAGATGAGAGACAAGGGCAGGTAAGACAGTTGCAGCAGTTGTTAAGTTAATAGATGATTTCAGCAATCCGTCAAAACAGGTGGCGGCCCAGGCTCGTGACCTGGAAAAACGTTTTAACAATGTTGCTGATGTGTTCTCTCATGCCGGAGATGCATTTACATCTGCCGGAGAAACATTGACCAAGTCGGTCACTGCACCACTGGTAGCAGTCGGAACTGCGGCGATTAAATTTTCCTCTGATTCACAGGATGCTTTCCAACAGTTCGCGGCGGCAACAGGAACCGCATCGAATGAAATGGGAAAATATAAAGATATGATCAATGATGTTTACAAGGACAATTTCGGAGAATCTATCAATGATGTGGCAGAAGCCATGGCGACTGTTAATCAGAACATGTCTTACTTGGACGACTCAGCTCTTCAGAGATGTACGGAGTATGCTTACACTCTATCGGATACATTTGGAGTAGACGTGGCAGAAAGTACAAGGGCGGCTGATTCACTCATAAAGAACTACGGTGTATCGGCAAGAGAGGCATTTAACCTTATGACACAGGGAATGCAGTCGGGTCTTAATTTTTCGGATGAACTTTTTGATAATATTGACGAATACTCCGTACAGTTCAAGAAGCTGGGACTGGACGCAGAGGATATGTTTTCTGTATTTGCAAACGGTGCACAGAATGGAGCTTTCAATTTGGACAAGATCGGAGATGCCGTAAAAGAATTCTCAATCAGGGCAATAGATGGATCGGACACAACAAAACAGGGATTCGAGGCCCTTGGAATGAATGCAGATGAAATGGCACAGAAGTTCGGGGCCGGAGGGAAAACTGCAAAAGAAGCATTTAATGAAGTCATAGAAGGACTTGCTTCCATGGATGATCCGGTAGCGCAGAGCGCAGCTGGAGTAAACCTATTCGGAACCATGTGGGAAGATTTGGGACCTCAGGTTATAACATCTATGTCAACGGCGAGTGATGCTATAGATAAAAGCAGAGAATCTGTCGAAGGACTGGTAAATGTAAAATACGACACTTTATCAGGAGCTTTAGGAGGACTCTGGAGAACCATACAGGTGGATGTACTGCAACCAATTGGAAATCAATTAATTCCGTATGTTACGAAAGGAATTAATGTAATAGGAAAACTGACTGATAAATGGAATGCGATGAGTCCTGCTACGCAGAAAAGCATCGTTAAAATCGCGGGGTTTGCGGCAGCGGTCGGACCAGTTTTAGTAGGGATCGGAACACTTAATAAAGGGATTGGAAAAACTATTTCGAATGCAGGGACGCTTGCAGGAGCAGTAACGAAAGCAGGAGGAGTGTTTAAAATGCTTGCAAGCCCGGCAAATATTGCTACAGTGGCAATTGTTGCGGTAGCGACAGCAGCAGTGCTTATCTATAAAAACTGGGATAAAATCAAACCAGTGATTGATAAAGCGAAAGATGGTCTGGTGAATTTCGGACAGGCAGCCGGAAAATGGATTGGATCAGTCATAGACTGGGCACAGGAAATGTGGAAGAATGTCAAAACAGCTTTTGAGAAATTTGCAGATGCAATCAAACCTGCAATTGATATAGCCGTAGAAGCGTTTAAGGGATGGTATGAGAATGCAGAGATTGTTATCGAGGGCATAAAAGATTTTCTTTCCGGAATTATTACTTTCCTTACAGGCGCTTTCCAGGGAGACTGGGAAAAGGCTTGGAACGGAATCGTAAAGGCAGTTGGAAGCATTTTTGGAACCCTGGAATCACTTGTAAAGACACCGCTTAATGCGGTAATCAACCTTGTGAATAAAGCAATTGGAGCGATTAATAAAATAAGTGTTGATCTCCCCAGTGCTGTTGGCGGAGGGCATATCGGATTCAATATCCCAACAATTCCGACTTTGGCGAAAGGTACTGATTACTGGCAGGGCGGAATCGTGCAGATCAGCGAAAAGGGTGGAGAAATTGTTGATCTTCCATCTGGAAGTAGAGTATATCCGCACGATGAATCTGTGCGGATGGCACGCCAGGATGGAAGGAAGAACTATTCTATTGCAATTGCAAAACTGGCAGATAGCATCGTGGTGAGAGAAGAGGCGGATATTGACAAGATCGCCGAGGTGATTGTAAAGAGGATTGAACAGGCAATTGATAATATGCCGCAGACAGCATAGGAGGAGATATGGAATACTGGTTAAAGAATAAAGACAAATCAATACAACTTCCTATAAGACCGGCATCATTCGACGTGACTTTTGAAAATACACATCAGACTGTTAATGTGCAAACAAGAGGGGATGTAACAATACTTGGGAAAAAAGGACTTAAAGCGTATACGATTGAGTCTTTTTTTCCGGCACAGGACTACCCTTTTGCAGATTATGCAAAAGACAGAAATCCTTGGGAGTATGTAAAGGAAATCCTCGGATGGCAGGAAACCCCTATTCAATTCATTATTACAAAAACAAAGATTAATAAAAATGTAATAATAACATCTTTTCAGTTCGGGGAAGACGACGGAACGGGCGATATAACATATTCAATCACTATGAAAGATTATCGTCCGCCAAAATATACGAAACCGTTGAAGGCGGTCCTGGAACCTGTAAAAACGGAGAAAAAGAAGCCGGAAAAGGAGAACAGCCGCTCAGACAATAAACCAAAGAAAAAAAATCATACAGTAAAAGGAAATGACACCCTCAGGAGTATCGCAAAAAAATATTACGGTTCAGGATCCTATGCGAACAAAATCTACAATGCAAACAAGACTGTCATAGAAAAAGCCGCAAAAAAGCATGGACGTGTAAGCAGCGCACATAATGGTGTAAATGGCTGGTATATATATGACGGGACAAAGCTGGTGATACCATGAAAATAATGTGGAATGATGCGAAAATAACCGGTTATGTAACGAGCGTGACTTGGGCTGGGAGTGCTAAACAGGCAGCCAGAACAGTCGTGTTTAGTGTTGCATACAGCCCGAATGATAAGAATGTCAAGACTCTTGGCATAAAATTAGGAGACAAAATTGTATTCTACCCAGGATATCCGGATGATAAAAAAACGAAATTTGTCGGAATTATTACCCAAAGAGAAAGAAAATCTGAAATGGGTGAGCTACAGTATACAGCAACTGACGGCATGATGCATCTCTTACGATCTAGCGGTACATACCGTTTTGCAAACAAAACCCCTGAAAAAATCGCACAGATGGTCTGCAGAGACGTAAAAGTAAAGACCGGATCCATTGCAAAAACTAAGATGCCTATTGCGAAAATATTCTTTCAGGAACGCCCGTATTATGAAATTATCATGGCTGCATACACAAAAGCATACCGAAAAAACAAGAAAAAATACATCGCACAAATGAACGGAGATAAGCTGGAAGTCATACAGAAAGGGAAAGTTATCCCCAATTTCCACATACGGCAGGGGGAAAGAATTACAGAGTCCTCATATACAGAAGATTTAGACAGCATGGTAAATCGTGTATATATCTATGATTCAAATAATAACAAAATTGGAAGTGTGAGCAACTCAAACTGGATAAAGAAATACGGCATATTTCAAAATGCGATATCCGTAGATAGTGGAAACGGGAAAACAGAAGCTAAGGCAGAACTACAAGGCATAAATAAAACCGCAAATTTGACTATGATTGGGGACTACAGATGCGTTTCTGGATTAGGGGTGATTATAGAGGATTCCAGGACCGGACTGAAGGGAAAATTTTGGATAGAAAATGACAGCCATGAATGGAACGGTGGCGTTTATACGACAACTTTGGAGCTTGCGTTCAAAAACGTGATGGATATTCAGGAGGAAGACGAGGAACAGATTGCGAATTCTGCAGGCGGCAGCAGTACAACGACCAGCAATGCACTGGATGATGTGCTAAATCAAGCGCGAGCATGGATCGGAATATCAGGAAGCACGAATGAAGCCACACAATACTACGGGTACAATGGAGTTGCATGGTGCTGCATCTTTCAATGGTCAATTTTCAATAAATCTGGACATGGAGACCTGTTTATGGGTGGAGGAAAGACTGCAAGCTGTTCTGAGGTGACACAATGGTACCAGGCAAGGGGGAAATTTGGAACAACGCCAAAAACTGGCGCACTGGTAGTGTACGGACCGGGTGGAGGAAGCCATATAGGCTTGGTGGAAAGTGTTTCCGGATCGGGAATCAACGATTATGTGTCTATTGAGGGAAATACAAGCGGTGCAACAGGCGGACTTGCAGCACGAAAGCAGTATGGAAATCGAAGAAGTGACGTATATGGATTTTGTTACATTGACTATCCTGTTACAACAATATCAGTTGGAAGCGGTACAACAATATCCGGAACAACTGTAAATATTCCATCGTCCGTCCCGCAGACAGGGATTACCGGCAACTACACTTGCTATCCACAATTTTACGGAAGATGGAATGCAGGAACGACGCAAAGAAGAATTTCTGAAATATGGGGACAAAAAGGAAAGACTGGAAGCCCTGAAAACATAGCAACCATAGATGGTTATTATCTGATTGCTGTAACACAGAAATTTGGACAAGTAGGAGATATTGTATGCGTGGTACTGGCAAACGGAACAAGAATAAATTGCATGATCGCAGATGAGAAGAACCCAGGCGACAGCAATTACACAGAATGGGGACACGACCTCGGAGGCGGAAAGGCAGACGTAATTGAATGGGAATCGATGGTGTATGGATTTCCAAACGTGGATAAATGGAGAGGTCAAAGGGTAACGACTATTATTAACGGAGGAAGATATCAAGGTCTATAAATACATATGAACGATTCGTAGAGCAAATGAGAAAAGCTGGAAAATTCTATAACCCTCCAGTACCTCAGCTTGGAGTTATGATGGAGTCGGGAAAGGTCAGAATAGACACGATGACATTAAAAAAAGAAGATTATCTAATAGATTGCAATTTGCGCTTGAATCCGAACAAAAAAATATTCCTGCATACTTCAGAACCTGAATCGGCAGAATATATGACAGACTCCGATCACAATGTCACCATGGAAGAATACAGAAAAAACATCTTAAAAGAAGGAGATATCGTTCTTCTCTTGAAACTACATAAACATGAGAAATACATTTTGATTGCAAAGGTGGTGGAACCAGAATGATGCTTCCTTTTATAGATGCGGAAGAAAATGAAATACAGGAAGAGCAATACATTCCTAAAGAGTATGGAATCAACTTCGAAACAGGACAACTTTCCGGGAAAATTGTGGAAGGTTTTGATGCCATACTTGTATGGGCATGGCTTGCACTACATACCGCACGATATAGGTATTACATATATTCTGATGATTACGGTCAAGAATATGATGAGCTTGTAGGAAAAAGCTATTCGCAGGAATTAATACAGTCAGAATTGGAGCGCATGACAGAGGAATGCTTAATGGAAAATCCATACATTACGGGAATTGAAAACTTTTCATGTGTTAAAAATGATGAGAAAGTAACCATATCATTTTCGCTTATAACATCACTTGGAGACGGGGAGGTGAGCACAAATGTATGAGGATATGACATACGAAACTATCATGCGCGAAATGATGGAAGATATGCCTGATGATGTAGATACATCATCAGGCAGCTTGATCTTTAATGCCTGTGCGAAACAGGCAGTACGCCTGGAAGAAGCTTATCTGCTCCTGTCCGGGCTTGAACAGAATATGTATGCAGATACAGCCGACTTAGAACATTTGATCCGAAATGGAAATGAAAGAGGCGTATATATCAATGAGGCTACATATGCTGAATTTACTGCTCAGTTCAACTGCGCAGTGCCAGAAGGGTCCAGATGGAATTATGACGAATATAATTACACAGCATTCAATGTAATCAGTGAGGAAGAACACACATATCGAATCGGATGCGATAGTCCTGGATCCGAACCCAACCGAATGCTGGGAGATTTAGAACCAATTGAATTCGTGGATGGATTTGAATGGGGAAGAATTCTGAAATGCACTCTTGAGGCTACGGATCAGGAAGAAGTGGAAAGCTATAGAGCCAGGATTCTGAACACATACAATTATCGCGGCTTTGCAGGAAACAGAGAATATTACAAAAGCCGAATTAAAGAAATGAGCGGCGTATATGGATGCAAGCTTAACAGAGTGTCAGCTCCGGAAGATAAAATAGCGATAACAATCATAGGCAGCGATTACCGTACGCCTTCAAATGACGTTATAAAAGCGGTTCAAACAGAAGTAGATCCTGTGGTGAATAGTGGCGACGGAGTTGGCATTGCACCGATCGGACACAGGGTTATTGTTTCTGGAGTAGGAGAGACAGAAGTCAATATAAAGACAAATATAACTTATGATTCCGGATACTCTTACGAAGATTTAAAAAGTTATATTACGAAGGCAGTAGACAACTATCTTTTGGAACTTCGAAAAAAATGGGAAGACAGCGATGCGATTGCAGTCCGTATTCTACAGATAGAATCAGCGATTGTACAGATTGATGGAATTATTGATGTTACCGGGACAACAATAAACGATTCAGAACAAAATCTGCAGATTACAAACGGAACGGTACCGGTAAGAGGTGATTTCACATGCACGTAAACGTTGAGTATCCGGAAGCGATACTAAATATAAAGGATATTAAAGCGTCAATTGACGCTGGAGATAAAGTTGGAGATGTTCTGGAAAGAGCACTATTCGAATTGGACAACGATATCTGCATACGATCTTCTGAAGAGTCTGGCATTACACATAGAGAAAAGATTCTCGGGATTAATCCACGGGATACAGATTCTATAGAAGACAGGCGATTGGAAGTGCTTCTCAGATGGTACGACAGCACTTTGTATACAGAAACTGTGCTCAGACAAAAAATGGACGCAACTCTGGGGGAGAACCAGTATGTGTTAAATATTGACTTGAATACCAAAACTGTCTTTTGCCTTGTTGAGCTGACACGAAAGAGGATGCAGAAAAGTGTGATCGACATGCTTGATCAGATGGTGCCGTTGGACTATTTGATATTAGTGACGCTTAGATACAATACGTGGGAAAATATCAGCGAGAATCTGACATGGAAACAGGCACTGCAAAAAACATGGTACGCAATAAAGGAAGAGGTGTTGTAGTGAAATATACAGAGCATTACAGGTTTAAGAAACCGGGATATGAAGATTTTGCAGATGTTGAAGATATCAATTACGCTCTGGATCAGCTAGATAGCAAGTTCTATGAGCAGGAAAGTAAAATTGACAAAGCAGTGGCAATAGCTGGGGAATTAGCGGTTGTTAAGCAGACAACACAAGAGATGAGGGCACAGATTGAAACATGCGCGCATCAAATTCAAAAAAACAGAAATAGTTTAGCTGTGAACATGTCAGATATTGCGAAATTAACATTTCAGCTTCAATTAAAAGACCTGATTGATTCTTCAGATATGACGCAAGTAACTATTGATGAGATAGATTCTTCAGATGCCATTGTGATTACATCCGGAACTTATGCTGACAAGAAGGTTTATATATGATCGAACCTTTATCATTGTAGAAAAGTACAATCCGGAAGGCTGACAAAGAAACAGGCACAGCAGGCCATAAACGCCTGGATTGGACATGCCAGACACAGCAACAGCTACAATCTGGCAAAGAAAATATTCGAGAAATATGATTACATTCAGATTGAAGATAACGATTGGAAATTTGGGGATATAAGCCCCAAGAAAAGAAAGGAGTTAGAAAGCTATGGCAAACGGAACCATACATAAACTTGGTACACTGTATGTGGCGAATGCAAAGAAAGCAAGACCTACGAAGCCATGGTACAGAACAAACGGATCCGCACCGTCCACAGGAGACCTGTTAGACTACGGAAACGGATCGAATGCTATTGAAATCAAAGACACAGATTCAAATGATGCCTACAAATTGCAGTGGGTGGAGGTCAACGACGGAAGTGATAAGATTCTGATCTGCGACAGGAACCTGCTTATGGATATTCAATGGGACCGTCTGAACGCATTAGGATTCTGCGGAGCAAAAGGGAGCGGAAAGAAGATAACCATTGACGGACAGCAGTACGAACTATTCATGCTTACTGGCGGCAAAGATGGAAATGCGCAATCAGAAACCACAGCATCAAACGAATGGGACAAATACATCGGAAACCTTGGGAAGTTCTCCGGACTTCCGACACCACAGAGCCAAGACCTTCAGAACGACGGTTCGTCTGCCAACTTTACAACAGCCCACAATAAAATCTGGAACTGGGCCGGTTGCTATAGCTGGTGCCAGAACACAACAACAAGCGGAAGTTCATACAGGCCTTATCGTGGCTCCCTTGGCGCGCGCGACTGGAGCCACATCTATTCGCACGGTTACCGCTACGATATCGGCTGGCGCCCCGCCCTCCGAGTCCTGAACGCTGCCCCAAAGATTACCCCGGCCAGCAAAAGTTACGGCGAACTGAACAAACCGATAAACATTGACTACGTCATAAACGATTCCGATGGTGATAAATTCAACATCAGCGTAAAGATTGATGGAACACAAAAGGAATCCTACCAAAGCCAGTCAAACGGAACGTTCTCACTTGTGCTGAGCAAATACTGGCCCGCATTAAGCATTGGAAGCCACACTGTGGCGATTACTGCGACAGACACAAAGAACGCGGCAACAACAGTCACGTACACCTTCACAAAGAAGAATGGCCCTGCTGCTCCGACGATCATATCTCCGGCAAACGGGGAACGCCGGGACAGTGACTTCTATGTAGAATTCAACATCGGAGCAGATTCTGAAGGGGATACACAGACGTTCAAGGTTCAGATGTCCGGGAACTCAGGATTCTCAAACAGCAAGGAATTTACGAGTCTTGAAAAATACGTAGGCGGGCAATGGGTATCTGCAGCATCCGCATCGAACGAAGATGTGGGAACTAAATTCAGAATAAAAGTAACCGGGGCATCCGGAGAAGTATATCTGAGAGTTGTATCAACAGACTCAGGAATCCTTTCCGAAGCAAGAGCAATCCGTATCGGGACTATTCTGGACGTGCAGACACATCCGCAGGAGACTGCTGACAGAGCACAGAAGATGGTTGTTCTTTTAGACCTCGTTGCAGATGACAAGGTTACAAAAGAAATCTGGGTCGCAAACAATGCAAACGATGCTTCTCCGGCCTGGGAGACTTACACTCCGGATTCAGCGGGTAATCATACATTTCAAAACACTGCAAAGGTTGCAGAGAAATGGGCTGTTGCGGCGAGAGTGAAGATTACAGCAAACGACTCAACAGGAGAGATTGCCTTAAGAGCGATCGGGATGGGGGTACTTTAATGCGTGACGTGAAAAAGACCAGAAAAGCAGAAGATGCAGAAAAGCAGATTCAGAATGACAGTGCGATTGGAGAGCTTAGCATTATGTTAGCTCAGATGCAGGAGCAGAACGACAGCGCAATCGGAGAACTTAGTATTATGTTAGCTCAGATTATGGGAGGAACAACAGAATGAAATTTGATGAGAACAGCGGCCTTGTAAAGACCTGGGTAAGATTAGTAGAAAGCAAGCATTATTCAAAAGAACAGGTTCCGAACATCGGAAATCTGAGAGAAGTTGTTTATAAAATTCTGGAGAAAGGAGAAGTTGACAAATGAAGTTTACGAAAAACAGTGGCCTTGTAAAGACATGGGTATCTCTGGTGCTTACTGGAGTATACACAAGAGAACAAGTGCCAAATTTATTTAATCTTCGTGCCGTAGTCGGAGAGTGCCTGGATGCACTGGAAGTAGGATGATGAGTGGCTTGGCTTACCGTGAAGGTGAATGCTATTATTGCGCCAGCGCAAAAAGAAGGTGATATAAAATCATGGATAACATCATAACAGCAACATTTAACGATTACATATATGCGAGAACAACCTCCCTCTGGCAGTATGACTATGGCCAGATGCTGCAGATAGAAGGAATTACTCTTCCTGCAACATTTGAAGTCCACTTTTCTGATCAGGACCAGGAAGGAGAATCTCTGATTCAGATCGGAGCCGTACAAGACAAAACTGCACAGGTACAGATTCCTGACAGTTTCCTCCGGAAGAACGCAGGAGGCAATTACAGTATCTATGCATTCATCTATCTTGCAGATACTGAATCTGGAGAAACAAAATACAAGATCACAATCCCCGTCCGGGCAAGACCAAAGCCAAACACAGATCTTGTAGATACACTGGAGGAAAAGAAATTATTTCGAGAGGCGATCGAAGAAGTAAACAATGCTGCTGATCGGGCAGAGAAAGCCAGCCAGGAAGCAAAAGATTCTGTAGAAGAGGTTTCAGAGAAAAGCGAACAGGCAAAGAAAGAGATAGACGATTATGTGAAAGAAAAACATGAAAGTCTGAAAGGTGATACAGGAAATGTTTTCTTTGCAGCTTTTAAAGTTGTCAAGGGCCGTTTAAAAATGTATTCAGATCCAACTATTGACAAAGTAAATTTTAAACGAATCGGATCACGTTTGAAATACCGGCTGAAAGTTTAAGGAGGTACCGGATGTCAAATACAGTAAATAATTATACAGAAACAGATTTAGGAAATATCTCCTTAAACCCACGAGGAGAATATGATAACTCAGCTGCGTATGAATATCTTGATACAGTTTCATATCGGGGCGGCTCATATTTCTGCCTGGCAGAACTGGAGACAACGATCACCGGAATTGCTCCTGATGCGGGGCGCGATTCGGAACATTGGCAGATGATAGCAGCACCCGGAGATATGACACCGGAATACACTGCTGCATATAACGATGTGATTAATAAAGCCGTACAGGTAGAATCATCCAGAGCAGCAGTAGAGCTGGCCCAGCAGGAAATAGAAGCAGCCCAGACAGATGTGCAACAGTTACATTCCGATACAGTCCAGGCGGCTCAGGAAGCGGAAAATAGTAAAAATAGCGCTGCGAATTCTGCTCAGAGTGCAGAACAGTCCAGAAAGACAGTATCTGAATCTGAGCAGAATATCAATGGACAGATTGCTGGCTTTGACAGTAGAGTGTCCGAAGCGGTTGAACAGTCGAAAGAAGAGATTAATACCACAAAACAACAGGCAATAAATACAATCACCAATCAGCAGGATGCATCGGTCAATATCGTAAAAACTGAGGGAGAAAAGATCATAACCAGAGTGGGGAATGATGCTAAAACCGTTGCGGATGATAGAGCGACTGTAGAAGAAGCCACCCAAACTGTTTTGAATAATGCTCAGGAAGTAGCACAAAACACTCAGACTGTTGCCAGTAATACGGAAAATGCTGCAGCATCAGCTGAAGGTGCAAAGACTTCTGCCGACAATGCGGCCCAATCTGCAAAAAGTGTAGAGAATGCATCAAAACAGATCGAGCAGAATAAAAAGGATATTGATTCACTAAAGGAAGATATAGTTAAAGTGAATAAAGCTATCGAAACTAATTCAAAAGAAGATGATAAGAATAAAAGAAAGCTAGACGCTTTATGGGATTTAAATAGAGGTGTTTCTTATCAGTTTGAAAGTGATTCGGAAAAAGCTTATCAAAAGAAAGTTCCCAGCGGTGCTAAATTGATGTCTATCACAAATATTGGTGGAAATACAATTGAATCAAATGGTGAATTCATTGATACTAAAGTCGATAGAATTGAAATTATTGGACGTAATCTATTTGATGAAAACCAGAAACCACAAGATATTACAACGCCCAATGGAATTAGAAAAGGAATTATTGTCGGAAAAGGGTTAGGCAAGGTGTTTGCAAGTGCTAACAATGACAATAAATATGATATATATTATTATTTATGTTGCATAAAAAGTGATGGTAGTATTAGGACGCCTATTAATTATTTTATAACTAAAGACAGGGTATCTTGCGGTTCGTTTTATGTGGAAAGTGACGAAGAATTATTTATATATTCAGCCGCATCTAATAACGCTTTGGATAAAATAAAAAACCTGAAAGTGCAAATAGAGAAAGGAACCGTTCAAACGGAGTATACACCATATTTTAAAGACAGTATTTTTGTCCCAGAAAGTATCAAAAAAATGAATGGATATGGAATAAGCGCCGGCGGTATTAATAATACTTTAGATTTTGAAAATATGCGTTTTGTAGAAAGAATTGGTATACTTGAATTAGGACAATTAACATGGCGCAAGCTTCTAGATGAAAACAAGAAGATTTTTTACGCAGAATTAAGTGGTGCGTCAAACGCATATAGAATCCTACTATCTACAAAATACAATTTAACAGGTGACGTTTTCAACGATGATAAAGTCGCAAAAATTGCAAACAATATATTATATATACAAGATTCGGATTTTATGACAGAAAGTGATTTTTCAAGTTCAGTATTAGGCATGAAAATGTATTACGAATATACAAATGAAGTTATAACTGATATATCTAATGAAATTGAAAAGTTAAACACAAGCCTTATCCAAACGAAAGATGGAACAACCATTAGTTTTATAAATGATAGAAAAGACGATACACCAGTATATAGTAGCATCGAATATATTACCAGTTTATCAGAGGTGAATGCATAATGACTGATTTACAAATTAAAATGATGAATGCTTTAGGTTTATCAAAAGAAGATTTTGACCCTATTGACAAAGACAAGCTTTTGGAAGAAGCGTACTTAAAAGCTGAATACAATTCAATATTATTAGAACAATTAATGGAGGAGTAGAAAATGATATTTAGATTAATGAAAAAGAAAATTCAAAGAGAAGGTTTGACGGAAGAAAATAAAAACCTATTAGATGTATATTTATTAGGCAATCGAATCACACAAATCCAATATGAAGAATTAATGCAGTTGGAAGAACCGAAAGTGGAAACTAATTAACTAAAGAGGGCTTTAGTTAACTAGCGTAAAGTTAATTATTGACTATTGGACACCAATAATATATAATGATTATAAATTCATTATATGGAGGTGAGTTCGATAAAAGTAGAAAGAAATATCATGATTAACAAAGCTGGTGGAAACGCAGGAAAAGAATCTGTCAACTATAAAATATCACTTCCGTCAGAAGCAGTTCGGATGATAGGTGTTACCAAAGAAGACAGAAAAGTAATTCTCGAATATGATGAAGAGAAAATAACAATCAAAAAAGCATAATAAAAAAGGAGTTAGGTTCCCGACTACCAATCAAAAAACCTAACTCCAACACCATAAAGGGTACAGTATTATTATAACATGGTACTCTCCCTTTGTGAACCCAAAAGGAGGGTATTTTTTATGAGAGAAAAATTCGTGAATGGGTTCATGACAAAACTGTATGGAGAAATTCCGGAAGAGTATCTGGAAACGATCAGAAACAAACTGGCGTTGTATGTAAATGATTTTGATATCAGTCAAAGAGAAACAGCAGTTGTAAAGTATACTGGATATTTGCCAGATTTCTACAAAACTTACATTGTAAGTAGGAAAATCGAAGGTTTGAGTAAAAAGACGCTCGAACTCTACAATCTTTATCTGGATGATTTCTTTTTTACAGTCAATAAAAACGCAGAAGACATTACTGCAAATGATATCCGCGTATATCTGTATAACGCTCAGGAGAGTAGAGGATTGAGTAATCGAACACTTGATAGTAGAAGAACTGCCATACACGCTTTCTTCGAGTGGGCTGCAAACGAAGGATATATAGGCAAGAACCCGTGCAGAGTTATCAAAAATATCAAGTATGAACGTGTAGAGAAGAAACCTCTGACAGATATGGAACTGGAAAGAATCAGACAGGTATGCGAAACGGTACGCGAAAAGGCAATGATTGAATTCTTATACAGTACAGGAGCCAGAGTGACAGAAGCATGCGCTGTCAAGAAACAAGATGTGGATTTTCAAAATGGCGAAGTAATTGTTTTAGGAAAAGGAAATAAGCATAGAAAAGTATATCTAAATGCTCGTAGCAAACTTCTTTTAGGACAGTACCTTGCATCCAGAAATGATGATTCGGAATATCTTTTTGTAAGTGAAAGAAAACCCCACAACGTATTAAAAAAAGAAGCGATTGAAAGAATCATTCGATTGATAGGGGAACGCGCCGAACTGGATAGACCATTGACACCACATCTATTTCGACACACTCTTGCTACACATCTTCTGCAGAGAGGTACGCCAATCACCGAAGTACAAAAGATTTTGGGGCATGTCAATATAAATACAACAACAATATACGCCAAAGTAGCGGATGAGGATGTGAAAGCATCACACATGAAATATGCGATTTAAAAAGCAGAGAGGGCAGAAATGTCCTCTTTTTGTTTAGGAGAAATTTATGAGAAGAATCAGAGCGGAGCCGAGAGGCTTCTTTTATTTTATCTAAAATTACGCCGGCGCAAACCGGAGAAAGAGTGAAATAGTGAAAGAAATACTCATGCAGACATATACTATTGTATTACCGGTTCTTTTAGGGTATATAGTCTGGATTTTGAAAAACCAGAAGAAAGACCGGGATGCAAATAGTAAGGGGACTATGCTCCTGCTCCGCGTGCAGATGATAGAGTATCATGCAAAGTACACAAAGTTCGGAAACATTCCATCGTATGCGTACCAGAACTTCTGTGAAATGTACGACGCCTATCATGCGCTGGGCGGGAATGGTATGGTAACCAAAATGAAGCAGGAAATTGATGAATTACATATCAAACAAAAAGGAGAATGACTATGGAACAGATCATTAACTATGTAAAACCGGAACTCATCGTAGTAGCAATTGCCTTATATTTTGTAGGCATGGCACTCAAACAGGCACAGGCAGTAAAAGATAAGTATATTCCGCTTATCCTTGGCGGAATCAGCATTGCAATCTGCGCGATCTATGTGTTTGCCACCTGCACCTGCGGTACCGGACAGGATATTGCAATGGCAATCTTTACAGCAATCACACAGGGAATCCTGATTGCTGGTCTTTCTACATATGTGAACCAGATTGTAAAACAGGCAAATAAAGACGAATAGGGGATGAGAAACCATCCCTTTTCTCCCTATGAAAGGAGACGGACATGGAAATAAGAGGAATTGATGTATCTGCCTGGCAAGGGAAAATTGACTGGAAAACAGTTGCTGATTACGGCATGGGGTTCGCAATCCTGCGGATTACAGAAGCGGGAAACGTGATAGATAGCTACTTTGAGCAGAACTTCTCTGAATGCCGGAAATACAATATCCCGGTTGGGGCATATAAGTATTCCTATGCTATGACAGTTGCAGAGATACAGAGCGAAGCCAAGAAGGTCGTGGAAGTTCTGAACGGGCGAAAACTGCAGTATCCGGTCTGGCTGGATCTGGAATGGAATAATCAGAGAAGCCTCGGAGCTGAACAGATCCATAAATTGGCAGAAGCGTTCGAAAAGATTATCACGGCAGCGGGATATAAATTTGGTATTTATTGCAATGTGGACTGGTACCTGAATGTAATCTGCAGCCATCTGAAAAAATACGATTTCTGGATTGCACGTTATCCGGCATCAGATAACGGTACTTTACAGGAACGACTCCGGCCGGACTTTGGTGTGGGCTGGCAGTATTCCAGTAAAGCAAAGATACCTGGCATCAGAGGAACTGTAGATAGAAATATATTTTACAAAGATTATAACAAAGCAAAAGATATAAAAAAGGAAAACACAGTCATGACAAAGAGTGAAGCTATCAACGTAGTTCTGGGAATTGCAGAAGAAGAGATCGGGTACCTGGAAAAGAAAAATAACAGTAAGCTTGACAGCAAGACTGGAAATGCCGGATCAGCAAACTATACAAAATATTGGAGAGATATAAAACCATCCTATCAGGGGCAGCCCTGGTGCGCAGCGTTTATCTCCTGGTGTTTCATGAAAGCTTTTGGTCTGGATAATGCAAAGAAACTCTTAAAACACTGGCCGTATGTATACTGCCCAACCTTAGGCGTCTTATTTGTAAAAAATGCCAATCCAAAAGTTGGAGATATTGTTATATTTAAACACGGCGATACATTTACCCACACCGGCTTTGTAACAAAAGTAGCCGGAGACAGGTTCTGGACGATTGAGGGAAATACTTCCGGAGCATCCGGTATCGTGGCAAATGGTGGCGGGGTGTGCCAGAAGAGCTATTACAACAGTAATCTTCCGGGGACAAAATTTTGTACACCGGACTATTCAATTGTTTTATCTGCAGATAAAGATGAAACAGACAAGACAACAAACCCAGAAGGAGGCAGCTACATGTTTAACCCAGAGACAGTAAAAGCAGGAGACAAAAATACATCTGTGCTTCTCTTACAGGAAATATTAAGAGCCAGAGGCTTTAAAGGCAAAAACGGAAAAGCCCTGAAACTTACATGGACAGCAGATGCAAACACGATTTACGCTCTGAAAGCTTATCAGGAATCCAGAAAAGAAGTTTTGGAAGTGGACGGTATTTGCGGATCTGCTACTTGGAAAGACTTAATTGCGATTTAAAGTAAATATAAATAAAAAAGAGTATGGGTACAATGAGTACCCTTACCCCATAAGATATTGTACCAACTTCATTACTTCTTATATATTATAGGGTATTACACTATGGGCCACCGTACTGGCTCATGATATACTGTGCAATTTTGGCATTGGGTTGTGTGATATTGATCGGATATTGAAGCCTTTTTTCATAATTCCACATAAATTATCTGCACACTCCTTCCTTTTCCCATGGGAATGGCTGTTCCATCCATTTCCAGATGGATTCTCCGGTCTGGTCTGTAACGTCAACGATCAGGGGACCATATGCTTCAGCGTATTCTTTTAACAGCTTTTTTCGTTCCTGCACAAGTTCGTGACAGCAAGTCAGAGCCTTTTCATCACAGGGATGTGTGTCAAGGTACAGAGTCATATCATTGACTGCGAAACTGACCTGATCGATACGGTTTAATAACTGTTTTTTGGAGCAATCTGTTTTCATCTTCGAATACCTCTCTTTCCACAAAATGGTTTGCATAACTGTGGGAAAATGGTTCCTGCATTTAATGCATACTGCAGTGGGAAATTCTCTGTAAACTTCTGGCAGGGAACATATGCCATTGCAGGTTCCAGATACTGAAGATGCGAAAACATTTCATGTTTTTTTTCTTTGACACCCGGTATAGTACAGCTACAGTCTGTCGTGTTTCTGAAAGAGCATTCGGAACTGTTCATATTTCTATTTGAAGGCTGAGGCATATTCATACCGCAGGTACGGTTATAAGGGCGGTTGCCGGAACATCCCATCCGATAATTTTCCATATATAATTCCCTTCTCTGAAAACTGTTTACATTATATTTTATGTCATGCTCATAAAACCGTGCTCATACAAGTCGAAATTTCCTTGCCATAGTGAAGATTCGTTACTGTTCACATACCACTATCCCGCGAGGTGTTTTGGCATGAATATGCCAAAATCCCGAGACATACAAGCCAAAATTCCATTGCTGCAGGCAATCTGGAATGAATTTTGGCTAAGTTACTGTGAACGGAGTGAACAGTAACGAAGATTCATATCGTCTGACAGACAGATTTCTTTTTGCTTTCGAATATGTTATTATATATAGGAAATATTTGCTGCCTTCTAAGTGTCAGCATCCAAAGAAAGTCGGGAGGTACATAAAGATGAAACTTACAATATTGGGAACCGGAAATGCAAAGGTGACGAAATGCTATAACACCTGTTTTGTGCTAAATAAAGATAAAGAATATTTTATGATAGACGGAGGTGGCGGAAATACAATTCTGAAGCAGCTGGAGGACGCAGGAATCAGCTGGAAAGAAATCAGCACTATATTTGTGACACATAAACACATCGATCATCTGCTTGGAATCATCTGGATGCTTCGTATGTATTGTCAGGGAATGGCAAGAGGACAGTTTGGCGGTGAAGTGACTATCTATGGACATGATGAAGTGATCAGCCTGCTGAAACAGATGGCAGAGATGCTTCTCACACCAAAGGAAACGAAATTTATCGGAGACAAAGTCCATCTGGAAGAAGTAAAGGACGGAGAAGATAGAACGATTCTGGGACACAGGGTGACATTTTTTGATATTCTGTCTACAAAGGCAAAACAGTTTGGGTTCTCCATGGAGTACGCAGAGGGAAAGAAGCTGACCTGTTGTGGAGATGAGCCATATAATGAATGTGAACAGAAATATGCCAAAAACAGCACATGGCTTCTTCATGAAGCATTCTGTCTGTTCTCTCAGGCAGATAAATTCAAACCATATGAGAAACATCATTCTACTGTAAAGGATGCCTGTGAGCTGGCACAGAAACTGGAAGCAGAGAATCTGATTCTGTATCATACAGAGGATAAAAATATTTCCAGACGAAAGGAGCTCTACACAGAAGAAGGCAGACAGTATTATAAAGGAAATCTCTGGATTCCTGATGATCTGGAAACCTACAAATTATAAAAAGACAAACCTCCGGAGTGTGTCTGAAAAAGGCTTTCTGCAAGATGTGCGTCACAATTTGTGGGATATTGTGCCCGGATGAGGGCGCCGTAGCGGGCTACGGCAACTGAATTCGGGTGAAATATCCCGCAAAGTGGGGCGTGCAGATTGCGGGAATGATTTTTCAGACACGCTCCGGGATACAGAATGAAAAATCTGGGCTCCGGAGGCTTGCCTTTTTTACAGCAATCTTTTTAAATGTATCATTTATGAGGGTTGCCATAGTGATTATGCTGTATGGTCCACATGTGTTTTGGTGTCGGAAGACAAAACTTCACATGTAGTATGATCCTGTGAAAAAGTTTCCATAATTCCTGAAATAGTCCTGTGCAGATAAGGACGGTACTCAGCCAGAGACACAGGCTGCTGATACAGAATGCAGCTGTAGCAGGTGGAACCTACCAGCTCAATGATCGTAAAGAGCATCAGTTCCGGATTTTTATAATGTAGTCCGCTTTGAGCAAGCATATCCAGATAGGACTGATAAAAATTATATTCATCGTCAGGCATTTTTTCCTCAAAAGCACCCTTGAAGACACCCCAGGCAAGATTCTTTGAAATAAACAGCAGGAGAGTACGGTCTTTATTCAACTCAGTAAGAATGTAATCTATAATAAAATGTACCTGCCTGTCAAATTCGCTGATATGTGCATTCTGCACAGCCTCATGGGCCCGGAAAAACAATTCTCCGGTCTTGTGGGAAACCAGTTTATTCCGGATATCATATTTATCCTTAAAATAGAGGTAAAAAGTCCCCTTGGCAACCCCGGCCTGATCTACAATATCTGAAATTGTAGTTTTGGTAAGTCCCTTCGTCGTGAAAAGTTCAAAGGCAGTGTTGAAAAGAGCATCTTTTTTCTTCTTTTTATTCAGCTCCAGTTTTCCCATTTCAGATTCATTCCTTCCTCTATTGTATACATAACATTTTAACCGAATCAGGTAAGTCCCGCTGCGGAGTTTGCGAAAAGCAATAAGCGTCTTACTGTTCACAGCAACATAAGCTTACTTTGTAATTATATTGTGATCATATATAATTACTATTTTAAACAAAAATGACTGGAAGTCAATATTACATTTTTGTTCTGGAAAAATTTAGACAAATTGTGAAGAATGATTATTGACTGAAAGTCATTTTTGTTATATAACATTCCATGAAATAAAAAATGACTGTTGGTCATAGAATGATCAAACAGTATCAATAATAAAGAAAGAAGAGGAGAAAAAGATGATTAAGGTAGGAAAGTGGATTGCAAAACACAAGATACTGATCATTATCATCGGAATTGCATTGCTGATCCCTTCATATCTCGGTATGGCGGCGACCAGAATCAACTACGATGTACTGAGTTATCTGCCGGATACCCTTGAGACAGTTGATGGACAGGACATTATGGTAGATCAGTTTGGGATGGGAGCCTTTTCCATGATAGTGGTGGAGGATATGGAACTGAAGGATGTAGCTGCTCTGAAAGAGAAAATCGAAGCAGTTGATCACGTGAAAAAAGTACTGTGGTATGACAGTGTCCTGGATGTTTCCGTTCCTGTAGAAATGCTTCCGAAGGATTTGAGAGAGGCATTTTTTAACGGAGATGCAACTATGATGATCGCGTTGTTTGATAATACAACATCATCAGAAACTTCCATGGAAGCTGTGACGCAGATTCGTAAGATTACTTCAAAGAATTGTTTTGTCAGTGGAATGACAGGCATTGTTACTGATATCAAACAGATCGCACTTAAGGAAATGCCGATTTACGTTGTGATTGCTTCCTGCCTTTCTCTGATAGTGTTGCTCCTTGCAATGGATTCTCTGGTAGTTCCGGTTTTGTTTTTGCTCTGCATTGGTGTTGCAGTCTTGTATAATCTTGGAAGTAATATTTTTCTTGGTCAGATTTCATACATCACTCAGGCACTGACAGCAGTCCTGCAGCTTGGTGTTACCATGGATTATTCCATTTTCCTGCTGAACAGTTATGAGGAGAATAAGAAGCGGTTTGAGGGTGATAAAGAGAGGGCTATGGCACATGCCATCAATGCAACCTTCAAATCTGTAATCGGAAGTTCTATTACAACAGTAGCCGGATTTATCGCACTTTGCTTTATGACCTTCTCACTTGGACGTGATATGGGTATCGTAATGGCCAAGGGAGTTGTTATCGGTGTTCTGTGTTGTGTTACTTTGCTCCCTGCTCTGGTGCTTACTTTTGACGGAGCCATTGAAAAAACAACACATAAGCCGCTACTTCCAAGCTTTGATAAGGCATCTGCTTTTATTACAAAGCATTATAAAGTATGGCTGATCATTTTCCTGGTAATGCTTTTCCCGGCAATTCATGGAAATAACAATCTGAAGAATTACTACAATATTGACAAGTCGCTGCCTTCCACGCTGGACAGTAATGTGGCAAATGCCAAACTTCAGGAAACCTTTGATATGAATAATGTTCATATGGTGTTATTAAAGAAAGGTCTGACATCAAAAGAAAAAACAGAAATGCTTGACCAGATCAAGGATGTTGATGGTGTAAAATGGGCACTTGGAATGGACTCTTTCGTAGGTGCGGCATTCCCGGATACCATGATCCCAAGTAATCTGAAGAAGATGCTGGAAAGCGATGAGTACGAGATGGAATTTATCTGTTCCAAATATAAAACAGCCACAGACGAGGTAAACAATCAGATTGATGAGATCCAGAAGATTGTAAAAGGATACAGTCCGGAATCTATGGTAATCGGAGAAGCACCTCTGACCAAGGATCTTCAGGATGTTACGGATGTGGATTTAAAGACTGTAAATACTATCTCTATCCTGGCAATTTTCATTATTATCATGGTTGTGTTTAAATCCATTTCGCTTCCGTTTATTCTGGTTGCAGTTATTGAGTTTGCGATTTTTGTCAATATGTCCGTTCCTTATTATCAGGGAAAGGAAGTGGTGTTCGTAGCAAGCATTGTTATCGGTTGTATCCAGCTGGGAGCTACTGTTGACTATGCAATCCTTATGACCAGCAGATACCAGAAAGAACGTGGTCTTGGAAAGAGTAAGAAAGAATCCATTGCCATCGCACATAAAACTTCCATGAAGTCAATTGTGATCAGCGGCTGCAGCTTCTTTGCGGCAACTTTCGGAGTTGGTCTTTATACACAGGTAGATATGATCGGAAGTATCACAAACCTGCTTTCACGTGGAGCTGTGATCAGTACACTGGTGGTATTGTTTATACTTCCGGCTATGTTTATGATATTTGATTCTCTCATCTGCCACACATCTATTGGATTTGCCAAGAAGAAACCGGCAAAAGAGAAGAAACAGTGATTCAGGATTTTTAAAAAGAAGCTTATTGTAAAGAGATAGAATAAAGGAGTAAGTTATTATGAACAGAAACAGAAAGAAAGCAGCTGCAGCAACGCTTGCAGCAGGAATGGCTGTAGTTCTCGGAGCAGGTACTGTAATGGCAGCTGCTTCAACAGGTGATAATGGATTGCAGAAAGAAGAAACCGTTTATGTAAATACAACTGCCGGAGGAGAAGTAACGGATGTCACAGTATCTGACTGGCTGAAAAATTCCGGAGACAGTTCCAATTCTGAGGTGAAAGATGCCTCTGATCTTCAGGATATAAAAAACGTAAAAGGTGATGAAACATTTACTCAGAACGGAAATGATCTGACCTGGAGTACTGATGGAAAGGATATTTATTATCAGGGAAAGACAGAGAAAAATCTCCCGGTTTCCGTAGGAATTAAATATTATATGGATGGAACTGAGGTTTCGCCGGAAGCTCTGGCAGGAAAGACAGGACATCTGAAAATGGAAGTGACATATACAAATACTTCTAAAACAACCAAAACAGTGAATGGCAAAAAGACTGATATTTATTCACCCTTTGTTATGGTGACAGGAATGATCCTTTCTACAGATAATTTCTCCAATATTACAGTAGATAACGGTAAGGTTATTTCTGACGGAAGCAGAAATGTTGTTGTCGGTTTTGGTATGCCGGGAATGAAAGAAAGTCTGGATATGTCTTCTGATATTGCAGATGAAGTGAATATCCCTGAAGGATTTACAGTGGAAGCAGATGTTACAGACTGTGAGATGAATTCTACATTTACCGTAGCACTTACAGATATTTTCAAAGATATTGATCTGAATGATGTGGATGGACTGGATGAGCTGAAGGATTCAATGAAAGATCTGACGGATGCAGCAGTAAAACTGGTAGACGGAACCAAAGATCTTTATGATGGAACTAATAAACTCAATGACAAATATAAAGAATTTTATGATGGAATCGGAACTCTGAAAAGTGGTGTCAGTGATCTGAATGACGGAGCAAAAGAACTGGATGACGGAGCAAAGGAATTAAGCAGCGGAGCACAGACACTGAATACAGGGGCACAGACTTTAAACAGTGGTGTTTCCTCTTATACAGCAGGGGCAGACACACTTTCAGATGGAATCAAACAATATACAGCAGGAGTAGATACACTGGACAGCAAGATGGCTGAATATGAGGCTGGAATGAAATCTCTTTCCGATGGTGTAAATGCATATGTTGCAGGCGGCAATCAGCTTGCAGGCGGTGTGCAGAGTTATGTAACAGGAACAACTACTCTGACAGACGGAATGCAGCAGTATATTGCAGGAGTTAATCAGCTTGCAGGCGGTGTGGGTCAGTATGCTGGTGGTATCAAGAGTTTAGTGGATGGGATTGGTCAGGTTGTTCCGGGAATTGATACTGCTGTAAATGGAATCCAGACTGCTGTAGAAAAAATGACAGCTCTTTCATCTAAAATCGATGCAAATCAGATTGCTAATTTCAGTGACAGCATGACGGCTTATACAACAGGCGTTTCTGATTACACTTCTGCAGTTGGCCAGTATATTGAAAGTGTAGAACAGCTTGCATCAGGACTGAGCCAGCTTGAGAGCTCACTTGAAAACATGGGAGCTTCCACAGCTTCAGAAATAGAAGAAAGTGCAAATGCAATGTCCGGACAGTTAAATGACAGTGCTGAAACCATGAACAGTCAGGCAGATGCAATTGAATCCTGGATCAGTGATTCCGCAGAGGCTTCTGTAGATGCATCTTCTGTAGATGCAGGAGTTGCAGCAGTCAGCAGTCAGCTGGAAGCAGCAGAATCTGCTTTGTATAATATTGATACCAGCAATATGGATGATGAAACAGCAGCTGCTGTAGAAGCTGCGATTGATGGTGCGTTAGGTTCTATTCAGGCAGCTGAGGACAGTGCATCTAATATTGATACATCCACAATTACAGCCTCCGCACCTGATACGTCAGCATTGCAGTCAGCAGCAGACGCTTTAAGGGCATCTGCGTCCAGTGCGGAATCAACAGCAGATGCACAGGAAGAGGCAGTCAACAGCAGTGTTGAACAGATGAAACAGCAATTACAGGCATTAACTCAGGGAATGAAGACAGTGCAGGAAACTGTATCACAGTTAAATGCAGGTGCAAAAGAGCTTACTTCTAATGATGGCACATTAAAAGCAAGTGGAACCCAGCTTGCTCAGTCAGGAACCCAGATTGCTACAGCAGTAAATCAGATGAGTACATTATTTACCGGACTTGGACAGCAGCTTCCGGAAATGCTGCAGGGAATCGATCAGCTGAAAGCAGGCTCTGATCAGCTGACTACTGCAAATAAATCTCTCCAGAGTGGATATGAAAGCCTTGCAAAAGCAAGCACAGAACAGATGATTTCCGGCGCAGATACACTGCTTAGTTCCGGAAAGACACTGACAGATGGAATTGCACAGCTTCAGGGCGAAAATAATGTTAATGCACAGACACTGTTAAAAGGAGCCAAGACTCTTAAGAGCGCAAGAAAGAGCCTGACCAGTGGTATGTCTCAGATCAATTCTGCAACAGGTCAGATTACAAGTGGTGTGGAAACTCTGGCATCTAACAGTGGAACACTGTACAGCGGAGCAGATCAGCTTTCTTCGAACAGTTCTACATTAAACAGCGGAGCATCTCAGCTTGCATCAGGAACCCAGACACTTGTATCAGGAGCACAGACCCTTGCATCAGGAACAGGCAGCCTTGTATCCGGCACTCAGACATTAATGGATGGTGCGGATAAGCTTTCTGATGGCAGTGATCAGCTTAAAGATGGTATCAGCGATCTGAATGACGGAGCAAAAGAACTGAACAAAGGACAGAAGAAATTCTATAAAGAAGGTATTAAGAAACTGGATGATACAGTAAACGGAGATCTTCAGGATATTCTTGACAGATTTGAGGTAATCCAGTCTGACGATGTAATGTACACAACATTCACAGACAGATCCGGCGATATGGATGGAAATGTTAAATTTATTTTCGAATCTGACCCGATTGAAATCAGTGATGATGAGAAATAGATATCATAAAC
>UMBF01041635.1_pt1 | contig 79943 bp, 68 predicted proteins | sample 1963901 | NCBI WGS metagenome assembly UMBF01 (sample SAMEA4835935, study PRJEB28245) | human gut metagenome | biome: gut microbiome; material: fecal sample | place: Denmark | collected 2008 | reverse complement strand
GCTCGGCTGCCTATTACATGGTGATTGGTTGGAAGAAGGAGCATCTGGACGGGCCGCATGCGCCAAGCGTCGGCAAGGCGCGCTTCTTTGGCACGCTCGGCTTTATCTACACATTGTTCCTGGTGTGGTCGACGGGTCTTCAGGGCGTTATGATTACGACAATCCTTTTTGCTCCGGCCATTCCCGTCTATATGCTGGGCGAGCGAGGCCGCGGTAAGCCGGTGCTTCCGCATCTGCACGACAAGCTGATCGCAGCGGTGGTCATTGTCGTGGCAATCATTTCGCTGTATCTGCACTTTGCCGGCATTGCGCCGATCGTCTAGGACTGCGGCAAGCTTCATCGCTTGGTAAGCCGACGGAAGCATCGCGTGCCGGTGCCGTTCGGTAATCCATAACTGACATGGGCCTCTGTAACGTGCCTTTGTGAGCGCCCACCAAACCCGCGCAGGTGACATTTGTTGCCAGCGCGGGCTTTTGATGTTGCGGCGAAATGCTGCCGGCAGCTGGGGACGTTCCTTAAGTGCCGGCACCTTGGGACACTCCTTGGATAATCCGTATGCGACAGAGGAAAGCGGATTATTTTGTCGAGGGGCGGGCTGCTGTTTCGGTCCTCGAGGAAACTGCGGCCCAGAATTCCCATTGCAGCAATCTGTCGATTGAACGTTGTTGTATGTTCGCGCTATCATGCATGGATAAATTGGTTAGCCATGGCAAACGGTTAGCCATGGTAAACATAAATGCAACGCCCTGTGGGCGCCGGGGGAGGAACACGGACGTGAAGCTCGATACGCTCGAGATTGGAAAGGACGCCGTTGTCGCATCGGTGGCATCGGACGACCAGGCACTCCGACAACATATTTTGGACATGGGCCTAACACCGGGCACCGAAGTCACCATGATGAAGTATGCCCCCATGGGCGACCCGCTCGAGATTCGCCTGCGTGGCTACGAGTTGACGCTGCGCAAGGACGATGCCGCACGCATCGAGCTCGTGGATGTGCACGACACCGATACCGGTCCGCGCGCTAACGCCGCAATCGGCACGACGGAGCACCCGGCACTCGGCGAGGGGACGTATTCACCCCGTGCTGCCAAGACGGCCGTGCCCGAGGGCGTGCCCCTGCATTTTGCCCTCGCCGGCAACCAAAACTGCGGCAAGACCACCCTGTTCAACCAGCTTACGGGCTCCAACCAGCACGTCGGCAACTTTCCCGGCGTGACGGTCGACCGCAAGGACGGCACCATCCGTAACCACCCTGAGGCGAGCGTTACCGACCTGCCCGGTATTTACTCCCTGTCGCCGTACACAGGCGAAGAGGTCGTGAGCCGTCAGTTCATCCTCGACGAGCGCCCGGACGCCATCATCGACATCATCGACGCCACCAACATTGAGCGTAACCTGTACCTGACGCTGCAGCTTATGGAGCTCGATCGCCCCATGGTCATCGCGCTCAACATGATGGACGAGGTGACGGCCAACGGTGGCGCCGTGGACGTCAACCTGCTCGAGAGCCTGTTGGGCGTGCCTGTTGTCCCCATTAGCGCTGCCCGCAACGAGGGTATCGGTGAGCTGGTGGATCATGCCTTGCACGTCGCGCGGTTCCGCGAGCGTCCCGGCCGCTTGGACTTTTGCGCGCCCGATGGTCCAGACGGCGGTGCGCTGCATCGCTGCATTCACGGCATCGCCAACCTTATCGAGGACCATGCCGCGACGGCACACATTCCCGTGCGTTTTGCGGCGACCAAGCTGGTTGAGGGCGACGAGCTGGTGACCGAGGCGCTTCACCTGGACCGTAACGAGCTCGACGCCATCGAGCACATCATTACCCAGATGGAGGGCGAGGCCGGCACCGACCGCCTGTCCGCGCTGGCCGATATGCGCTTTAGCTTTATCGGCGACGTGTGTGGGCGTTGCGTCGTCAAGCCGCACGAGAGCCGCGAGCACGTGCGCTCCGTCAAGATCGACCGCATCCTGACAGGTCGTTACACAGCCATTCCGGCGTTCCTGGTGATCATGGGCCTCGTCTTTTGGCTGACGTTTGGCGTGATCGGCGCGGCGTTGCAGGGACTCATGGAGGACGGCATCGCTGCCGTCATCGCCTCGGCCGATGCGGGCCTCAAGGCGTTCGGCACCAACGACGTGGTGCGCTCGCTGGCTGTCGACGGCGTGCTTACGGGTGTGGGCAGCGTGCTGACCTTCCTGCCGATTATCGTCGTGCTCTTCTTGTTCCTCTCCATTCTGGAAGACTCCGGCTACATGGCGCGCGTGGCCTTTGTCATGGATAAGGTGTTGCGTCGCTTTGGCCTGTCGGGCCGCAGCTTTGTGCCCATGCTCGTCGGTTTTGGCTGTACCGTGCCGGCTATCATGTCGACCCGTACGCTCCCATCCGAGCACGACCGCAAGATGACGGTCATGCTCACGCCGTTCATGAGCTGCTCGGCCAAGTTGCCGGTCTACGGCCTGCTGTGCGGGGCGTTTTTCCCACAGGCGACGGTTCCCGCCATGGTCTCGCTCTATCTGATTGGCATTGCGGTCGGTTGCATTGCCGCCCTGGTGCTCAACCGTACGGCATTTAAGGGCGACCCGGTGCCGTTTATCATGGAGCTTCCCAATTACCGCCTGCCGAGCGTCAAGACGACGGTGATGCTGGCATGGGATAAGGCCAAGGACTTTATTACCAAGGCCTTTACCATTATCTTTGCCGCTACCGTGGTCATCTGGTTCCTTCAGACGTTCGACATTCGCTTTAATGTGGTCGCCGATCAGTCGCAAAGCCTGCTTGCGGGCCTCGGCAGCATCATCGCGCCGGCGCTGGCGCCGCTTGGGTTTGGCGACTGGCGTGCGTCCACGGCGCTCGTCACCGGACTTATCGCCAAGGAGAGCGTCATATCGACGCTCACGGTGCTTTTGGGCGCGACCTCGCCCGCGGCACTGTCGACCATGTTTTCGCCGTTTACTGCCTATGTGTTTCTGGTCTTTACGCTGCTGTATCCGCCCTGCGTGGCTGCCATCGGCGCCGTCAAGAGCGAGCTGGGCGCGCGCTACGCCGTTGCCGTGTTCGCGTTTCAGGTGGCAGTCGCCTGGATCGTGGCGTTTGTCGTGCATTCGGCGGGCATATTGCTGGGGTTGGCTTAGTTATGTATTGACGGCGCAACCTCTGTGTATCGAATTGTTTTCGGCCCTGCATCTGTTGCTGACGGATGCGGGGCCGTTGCTATATAATCGCCTCCACTCAAAATGATTGGAGACGTTATATATGAGTCAGGCAAGGCAAGACGGCATCACGCTCAGGCAGTGGCTCCCACTCGTCGGGCTCACCTGCTGTGCGTTCGTGTTCAACACGTCGGAGTTTATGCCCATCGGCCTTTTGACTGATATCGCCGCGTCGTTCTCGCTCACCGAGGCCCAGGCGGGCATCATGATCTCGGTCTATGCCTGGGGCGTCATGCTGCTGTCGTTGCCGCTCATGGTGTTCGCTTCGCGCTTTGAGTTCAAGCGGATGCTGCTGGGCGTGCTGGCCGTGTTCTCGCTCGGTCAGTTCCTGTCCGCTGTGGCGCCGACCTATCCCATCCTGGTCTGCGCGCGCCTGGTGGTCGCTTGCGCACATGCCGTGTTCTGGTCAGTCGCTTCGATTATGGCCTCGCGCCTGGTCGACACTCGCCACGGCGCGCTCGCCATCAGCATGATCGCTACGGGCTCGTCCATCGCGCAGATCTTTGGCCTGCCTCTCGGTCGCGCCATTGGCTTGGCCGTGGGCTGGCGCATGACGTTTGCCGTGGTCGGGGCGCTGTCTGCTGTCGCGGTTGTCTACCAGGCGACCGTGTTTCCTGCCATGTCGGCGGGTGAGCGCTTTACCGTCAAACAGCTGCCCGAGCTGCTCAAGAACCCGCTCCTCATCGCGCTCTACGCAGTCACGGTCTTCATGGCGACCGGCTATTACGCAAGCTACAGCTATATCGAGCCTTTCCTGGCTCAGGTTGCCCATGTCGACGCAAGCGCTATCACCATGACGCTGACGGCGTTCGGCTGCTCCGGTCTGCTCGGAAGCTGGCTGTTCGGCCGCCTGTTCGATGGGCATCGCTTCCCGTTCTTGGCTATCACGCTCTCCGGCGTGCCGGTGGCCCTGCTGCTCATGGGGCCGGCCGCATCGTCGCTCGTGACAGTGCTTGCCGTCTGCGCACTGTGGGGTTGCTGCGCCACGGCCTTTAACGTGGCGTTTCAGGCCGAGCTCATCAAGCACACGCCGGCAGATTCGTCGGCCGTCGCCATGTCGATCTTCTCGGGCCTGTTCAATCTGGGCATTGGAACGGGTACCGCGATCGGCGGAGCCGTGGTTTCGGGTCCCGGTATCGCCTGGATCGGCTGCGCGGGTGGCGCAATCGCCGCCGTGGGTGTCATCCTCGCCATCACGGTAATGTTCCCGGCCATTCGCCGCGCAAAGCCTGTCGCCTAACCACGTCCCCTCATCAGTTGCGGTGGAATAGTTCCTGTTTAAGGCCTCTGAAGGCCCAAGCAGGAACTATTCCACCGCAACTTATTTTGGGGAAGAGGATACAAGCCGGGCATACAATGGATGTCGTTGTGTTGAGCTTACCAGGAGGTTGCTATGTGGGCATACGAGACGACGTTCTATCAGATCTATCCGCTGGGCTTTTGCGGAGCTCCGCGCGAAAACGCCGCGCCCGTTGCCGAGGACGAACTCTCCCAAGCTGCCGGCACTGCACCCAACCCCGATGCCCCCATCATGAAAATCGCCCAATGGGCCGATTACCTGCAGGAACTCGGTATTGGCGCTGTGCTCATCAACCCGCCGCTCGAGTCTGATAGCCACGGTTACGATACGCGCAGCCTGCGCCATCTCGACCGTCGCCTGGGCGGGGATGCCGATTTTGCCGCCGTGTGCGAGACGCTGCATGCCCATGGCATTCGCGTGGTGCTCGATGCCGTCTTCAACCACGTCGGTCGCGGCTTTTGGGCTTTCCGCGATGTGCAGGAGCGCAAGTGGGACTCGCCCTACAAGGACTGGTTCCACATCAGCTTTGACGGCGACTCCTGCTATGGCGACGGCTTTTGGTACGAGGGCTGGGAAGGTCATTTTGAGCTTGTGAAGCTCAACCTGCAAAATCCCGCCGTGGTCGATTACCTGCTTGAGTCCGTGCGTCGCTGGGCCGAGGCCTTTGGCGTCGACGGCCTGCGCTTGGACGTTGCCTATATGCTCGACCGCGACTTTATGCGCCGCCTGCATACTTTTACCCGTGAGCTCAAGCCCGACTTCGTGCTGATCGGTGAGACGCTCCACGGCGACTACAACCAGATCGTCAACGACGAGATGCTCGACTCCTGCACCAACTACGAGTGCTACAAGGGCCTGTACTCCAGCTTTAACTCGGTCAACATGTTCGAGATTGCCCACTCGCTACATCGCCAGTTTGGCGGTGACCCCTGGTGCATCTACCGCGGCAAACATCTGCTGTCGTTTGTCGACAACCACGATGTGCCGCGCCTGGCGAGCATCCTCACCGACAAGTCCTGTCTGCGTCCCGCCTACGGCATGCTCTTTGGCATGCCAGGCATCCCGTGCGTCTACTATGGCAGCGAGTGGGGAATTGCTGGCGAAAAGGGCGGCCCCGATGGCGACTGGGCGCTGCGCCCTGCGCTCGATGAGCCTGCGCCCAATGAGCTGACGGCGTTCATCACGCAACTCGCACACCTTCGCTCGGCCGACGACGCGGCTGCCCGTGCTCTCAACTACGGTGCCTATCGCAACGTGGTGATCCAGAACAAGCAGCTGCTGTTCGAGCGCGCCTGTGACGGCGCGACGGTACTCGTGGCGGTGAATGCCGTGGGTGAGCCTTACACCTTTGGTGCCGGCGAACTCAACGGGTCCTTTGTCGACCTGCTTGCCGACGGCGTGCCCACGGTCGAGCTGGCTGGCTCCCTTGAGCTTGCGCCCTACGAGGTGCGCTATCTGTTGAGGGCCTAGGCCATGGCTGCTGCCGACGAGGGCTATCAACATATTGAGCATGGGTTTGAACCCGTGTTTGACGAGCGCTCGCGCGTTTTGGTGCTGGGGTCGTTTCCCTCGGTGCTCTCGCGTGCCAATGCCTTCTACTATGGCAATCCGCAGAACCGCTTTTGGCGCGTGATGGCCGCGTGCCTCGGTGTGCCCGTGCCGCCCAACGAGGGCGATCCTTTGGCAAGCGGTGAGCCCGCGACGCTCGATGCCTCCATTGCTGCCAAGCGATCCATGCTGTTGAACGGTGGCGTGGCCCTGTGGGATGTGATTGAGAGCTGCGACATTAAGGGCTCGAGCGACGCGAGCATTCGTAACGTTGTGCCGGCACATATCGAGCGCATTACCGATGCCGCGCCGATCGAGGTCGTTGTCTGTAACGGCGGCACGGCAGGGCGACTCTACAAACGGTACTTGCAAGATCGGACGGGGCTGCCCGCCATCGTCCTGCCCTCGACAAGTCCTGCCAATGCCGCCTGGCGCCTGGAACGTCTTGTTGAGCGGTGGAGCGGCGCCGCTGATTGGCAGGCTTTTTCGATTTAGCAGTTTGAGTGCTCGGCAAGATGCCTCATAACGGCGTGCCAGATCGGTGTGGGCAGCGTAGACGTGGCGCGCACCATGCCGTCGGTTTCGACGCCGCCCGTTGCGGCGCCACTGAGCTTCTGCGCGTGTTCGACGGAACACCCCATGCGAACGGCGCCCACGAGCTTGTCCATGGCCTCCGAAAACGGTCGCCGCAAGAGTCCCATGCGCGGGGAGCGACGAAGCGCCGCAATGCCGCTGCCAGCGCAGATGGCAACGCCGCCACACCACAATTGGTCATGGCGGTCACATGCCTTGTGCAGGCGAACGGCGGTCTCACGCGCCTGCTCAGTGCCCTCTTGTGCGGCTCGAATCGCGGCATAGACGCGCGTTCCCGTACCGCCAAAGCGCTCAAGCGCCTGCTCGATGGCTGCCAACGTCTCATCGTCAGTCACATCTTCAATGGCCAGCACGATGCCATCGGCAACGCTGCCGGTGTCATTTGCCTTCAGGTCGACCGGGCGGGGGAGTGCGGTGCCGGAAAGCTGTGCATAGGCGGTGATGGCATCCTGCAGGTCCCAGAGCAAAAACTCAAGATCGACGTTATCGGGAATACTGATATACGCAATGGTCTGCAACGTTTTTGGTGCATCGCCGCGCGCGGTCGTCTCCATGCCATCTCCTTTCCGGCTCGTTTCCGTTTAGGTTACACCGTCTGGTGGCGCCCCGCCGCGCTATCCTAGTGCAACCCTTACGAAAGGAACGCCATGCGTCTGCCCATGAATACCTCGCTTGCCACGCTTAAGCCCTCCGGTATCCGCCGGATCAACGCACTCGCCGCCCAGCACCCGGGGTGCATCGCGCTTGCGCTTGGCGAGCCCGATTTTCCCACGCCCGGTGTGATTAGCGCCGAGGTAACCGCCGCACTGGACCGCGGCGACACGCACTATCCGCCCAACAACGGTCGCCCCGCCCTGCGCGATGCACTGTCCAGATATATGGATGACGCGGGCCTGGCGTTTTCCGCCGATGAGGTCATCCTGACCGACGGTGCGACCGAGGCGCTGTCGGCAACATTCATGGCTATGCTCAACCCCGGCGACGAGGTCATTATTCCCACGCCGGCCTTTGGTCTGTACGAGAGCATCGTCGTGGCCAATCACGCCAAGGCGGTCTTTTTGGATACGGAGCCTGCGCAATTCCAGATTGACGAGGACGCACTTCGTGCTTGCGTGACGCCGGCGACCAAGGCTATCGTCATCTGCTCGCCCAACAACCCCACGGGCTGCATCCTCAGCGCGGCGTCACTCGACGCCGTGGCGCGCGTGGCAGAGCAGACGGGCATCTACGTGGTCTGCGACGACGTATACAACCGTCTAGTCTATGTGGATGGCTACGAGCGCTTTGCCCAGCGCCACCCGGCGCTTCGCGATCAGACGGTAGTTATCGAAAGCTTCTCCAAGCCCTGGGCCATGACCGGCTGGCGCTTGGGCTGGCTTGCAGCGGCAGGGCCCGTCATCGCCGAGATCGCAAAAGCTCACCAATACCTAGTATCGAGCGCCGTTTCATTTGAGATGGACGCAGCAGCGCGAGCCCTGACCGTCGACCCAACCCCCATGCTCAAAGTCTACCGAGCTCGTCGCAAACGTGTACTCGCAGCCTTAAACGCCATGGGGCTCGACGCAGTAGAGCCCGCAGGAGCCTTCTACACTTTCCCGAGCATCAAACAATTCGGCCTAACCAGCGAAGCCTTCTGCATCAAAGCCATCAAAGAGGCCAACGTAGCCCTAGTCCCCGGAAACTGCTTCGGAACCGAAGGCCACATCCGCCTCAGCTACTGCGTTTCCGACAAAGACCTGGACGAAGGTCTCCGCCGCCTGTCCACCTTCATTTCGACTTTGTAGTCCTCAGGGACGAAACACATCAGCCCACCGACATAAGGGTTATGCGTGGGGCGCGCCGGCTAACGGCAACCCTGGCTGCCCCAAAGTCAACACAGGTCGCGCCGCCAAAGGCCAGGCGCAAGCTTTTCGTAGATTCCGCACGAGCCGAAGAGCACTAAATGTGCTCTTCGTGCGAGCCCAGGACCTGACCGAGCGAAAAGCTTGCGCCTGGCCTTTGGCGGCGCGACCGAGATGGTGGAATTGTGTGCAGCCAGGGTTGCCGTTGACCGACGCCGGGGTCCCCGCCATAATACTTTCGGTTCACGCACGAATCCGCTGCCAGAGACAGCCGGCGCAAACGGGCCTTACCCGCGAGCTTAATGGGACTTCCCGCCAGCCGAGGTGGTCGAGTAGATATGTCTTCTCGCCCCCGTCGCTCATGCAGCGCGGGGGCTTTCTTTTTGGACATGCCCCCGTCACGTCCTTGTGGCGGACCGTGCCCGGAAAGAATTCGAGGAGGTGTAATTCATGCCCCAGCAGTACAAAATCGACAAGGTTGCAGAGATCGAGTCCCGTATCGCCGAGAACGCCGGTCTGTTTGTCGTCAACTACAACGGTCTGACGGTTAAGCAGGCTCAGGAGCTGCGTCATCAGCTTCGCGAGTGCGGCGCCGAGATGAAGGTCTACAAGAACAACCTGGTCAAGATCGCCCTCAAGAACCAGGAGCAGCCCGAGATCGACGAGATTCTCGCCGGCCCCGTCGCTTATGTGTTCTACGAGACCGAGCCGGTCGAGGCCGCTAAGGCCCTTAAGGACTTCTCTGCTAAGTCCAAGGGCGTCCTTGAGATCAAGGGCGGTATCTCCGACGGCAAGGCCGTTTCCGCTGATGATGTTAAGGCTATCGCCGAGCTGCCTACCAAGGATCAGCTTCTCGGCCAGATCGCCGGTCTCATCTCCGGTTTCGCTCGCGACATCGCTGTCTGCGTCAACGGCGTTTCCTCTGGTCTCGCTCGTTCGATCCAGCAGGTCTCCGAGCAGAAGGCAGCCTAGTCGCTGTTTTCACCCGCGGCGGCAACGCCGCACCCCTGGCGCATTCGCGCCGTGTTTTAACTGATCTCCGTGCACAGACACGGAAACCGAAAGGACTTAGAAATGGCTAAGCTTACCACCGATGAGATCATCGATGCTCTTAAGGAAATGACCCTTCTCGAGGCTTCCGAGCTCGTCAAGGCTATCGAGGACACCTTCGGCGTTTCCGCCGCTGCTCCTGCCGCTGTTGTCGCCGCTCCCGCTGCTGGCGCTGCTGAGGCCGAGGAGAAGACCGAGTTTGACGTCGTGCTCGAGGGCTTCGGCGACAACAAGATCCAGGTCATCAAGGCCGTCCGTGAGCTCACCAACCTTGGCCTGAAGGAGGCCAAGGAGGTCGTCGAGGGCGCTCCCAAGGCTGTTCTCGAGGGTGCCAAGAAGGAGGACGCCGAGGCTGCCAAGGAGAAGCTCGAGGCTGCTGGCGCTGCTGTCACCCTCAAGTAATCAGGCTTTCTCGCCAGATTTCTTTGCAGACGGGGTTCGCATTGCGAGCCCCGTCTTTTTTGTTTTTCAAGACTTTAGTCTGCTGGCCGCGCAGCGGCCAGCTTTAAACCACCCGCTACGCGGGTGGAGACAAACGGCTTTACAAAGCCACCCCTCCGACCGATATTGACGATTGTTCAGGCCGTCAAGAATTCGAGCCGAAGGGGTGGTCGCCATGGCCCAGAAGGCCTACAGCCTTTCCCACACGAAGTGGATGTGCAAGTACCACATCGTGTTCACGCCGAAGTATAGGCGCAAAGTGATCTACAACCAAATCAGGAGCGACATAGGGGAGATCCTCAGGAAGCTGTGCGAGTACAAGGGGATCGAGATAATCGAGGGGCACCTGATGCCAGACCACGTGCACGTGCTGCTGGCGATCCCGCCGAAGTACAGCGTCGCGAGCGTCATGGGCTACCTGAAGGGGAAGAGCTCGCTGATGATATTCGACAGGCACGCCAACCTCAAGTACAAGTTCGGCAACAGGAAGTTCTGGGCGGAGGGCTACTACGTGTCCACCGTCGGCCTGAACGAGGCGACGATCGCCAAGTACATCAGGGAGCAGGAGTCCCACGACATCGCGCTGGACAAGCTGAGCGTGAAGGAGTACGAGGACCCCTTCAAGAGGGGGTGATGCTGCCGGTTCGACCGGCGCGCCACGGGTCAAGATGCACTGGGCCTGGACGAAGTCCGGGCCCGCGCCTTTAGACGCGAGCCCGGGGCCCGTGGGTTATACCCTAAGAGCAAACCACCCTTTTTAAGGGTGGTTCTGATTTTTCGGTCCCTCGACATCGGTAGCTCAAACTGCCATATTCTGTGATTTGCGTCGTATCGGGTACCCTGCCGTTGGGCAATAAAATTGCACCATTCGAGCAATAATTTGCGTTGACCTGCTGAAGAATTGTCTCTGCCTTGTAGCGACATATAGTTCCAGCGGTAAGATGCTTGGGTATCGCAATTTGGTCTGCGGCTGTGTGCCGCACGCATGGGGCGCTTTTGCGCCTGCGAAAGGATCTTTGAATAACATGAAGGCAATCATCCCCGCCGCCGGTCTTGGCACGCGTTTTCTGCCTGGCACCAAGTGCACGCCCAAAGAGATGCTGCCGGTTCTCGACAAGCCGGTCATCCAGTATGTCGTCGAGGAGGCACTCGACCCCGAGGAGGTCGACGACGCCATCATCGTTACCTCGCCCGGCAAGCCCGAGCTGCTGAACTACTTCCAGCCCGACCGTTCGCTCGAGAACTTGCTGCGCGAGCGCGGTAAGGACGCCTACGCCGACGCTGTCGCCCATGCGGGCGGTATGCCGGTCGACTTCCGCTATCAGTACGAGCCCAAGGGTCTCGGTCACGCCATTCGCTCTGCCGCCGACGCTGTGGCAGGGGAGAACTTCCTGGTTCTTCTGGGCGACTACGTTGTGCCCAACCGTGATATCTGCGACAAGATGCTGGCCGTCTCCAAGGAGCACGGTGGCGCTTCGGTTATCGCCGTTGCCGCGTGTGCTCCCGAGGAAGTTAGCCGCTACGGCGTTATCGCCGGTGAGCGCGTGGGCTCGCTCGAGGGCGCCGAGGATGTTGCCGACGGCGAGCCGGGTGCCGTGTGGCGCATCGGCGGCCTGGTGGAGAAGCCTGCCCCTGAGGCGGCTCCGTCCAACCTGTACATCGTCGGTCGCTACCTCCTGTCTCCGCTGGTCATGGACCTGCTGGCCGATCAGCAGGCCGGTAAGGGCGGCGAGATCCAGCTGACCGACGCCATGGCCCGTTCGCTCGATCGCGAGGCCATGTATGCTGTCGTCATCGACCCGCTGTCGGGCTACGACACCGGTACCCCCTCTGGCTGGATGGCCACCAACGCCCTCATGGCTGCAAGCGACCCTCGCTTTGCAAGCGCCTTCTGGGATGCCATCGACGAGCGCGGCGGCTTGATGCGCAAGTAAGCCTTCGGGCAACGATATTTACGGGTGCGGACTTCGGTCTGCACCCGTTTTTTTATAAGAGCTGCGATTGCCGGCTCTCTGTTCACAGAAAATATATGAACAGGTGTTCGATACACATACATCTACCTGCGTGTTTTCTGCCGAAAAACTTTGCTACTCCAAAAACTCAATCGCGTCAAGGCTTTTCTTGCCCAACGGTCGGTACCTGATAAACTATTAGGTTGCGATAACTGGCGAAGCTATGCCTCGCCAACCCACCGAGCATTTCCGTGAAGGAGGAAAAACCTGGTGACCTACGCATACACTGCCACTGAGCGCAAGCGCGTCAGCTTCGGGAAAATCCCGGAGGCCATGGAGCTCCCCAACCTTATCTCTGTTCAAAGGGAATCCTTTGAGCGTTTTAAGGACGAGGGCCTTCGTGAGGCGTTCAAGGAATCCAGCCCCATCCAGAGCCAGAACCATGTTCTCGAGGTTACCTTCGGCGAGCATCAGTTCGGCGACCCCGCGCACACCGTCGAGGAGTGCCGCGAGAAGGATATGACCTATCAGGCTCCGCTTCTGACCGACGTCCGTCTCACCAACAAGGAGACCGGCGAGATCAAGGAGCAGCTCGTCTTCATGGGCGACTTCCCCATGATGACCGATCAGGGCACCTTCATCATCAACGGTACCGAGCGTATCGTCGTCTCGCAGCTCGTCCGCTCCCCGGGCGTGTACTACAGCTCCGAGATGGATTCGGGCAAGCAGATCTACAAGGCCCAGATCATCCCGTCCCGCGGTGCCTGGCTTGAGTTTGAGGTCGACAAGCGCGACCAGCTCATGGTCTCCATCGACCGTAAGCGCAAGCAGAGCGCCACGATGTTCCTGCGCGCCCTTGGCATCGCCGTCACCAACGACGACATCATCGAGCTGCTCGGTAACTCCGATGTGATCAAGCGCACCCTGGAGCGCGACACCGCCCTCACTCGCGAGGACGCCCTCATCGAGATCTACCGTCGTCTGCGCCCGGGCGAGCCTCCCACCGTGGACGCTTCCCGCAGCCTGCTCGAGGGTCTGCTCTTTAACCCGCAGCGCTACGACCTGGCCCGCGTCGGTCGTTACAAGGTCAACAAGAAGCTCAACCTCACCACCGAGGAAGAGGTCACGGTGCTCACCGACGAGGATATCGTCGCGACGCTGCGTTACCTCCTGTCCCTCGCTGCTGGCGAGCAGGGCTTCAAGGTCGACGACATCGACCACTTCGGCAACCGCCGCATCCGTACCGTCGGCGAGCTCGTCGCCAACCAGTTCCGTATCGGCATGAGCCGTATGGAGCGCGTCGTCCGTGAGCGCATGAGCTCCCAGGACATCGACGAGATCACCCCGCAGTCGCTCATCAACATCCGCCCGATCGTGGCCTCCATCAAGGAGTTCTTCGGTTCCTCGCAGCTCTCGCAGTTCATGGACCAGGCGAACCCCCTGACCGGTCTGACCCACAAGCGCCGTCTGTCCGCACTCGGCCCTGGTGGTCTTGCCGGCCACAAGTCGGGCTCCAGCCGCCGCACCAACGTGCCGACGGCCGTCCGCGACGTTCACAATTCGCACTACAGCCGCATGTGCCCGATCGAGACCCCCGAAGGCCCCAACATCGGCCTGATCGGCTCGCTCGCCCTCTACGCCCGCGTCAACGAGTATGGCTTCATCGAGGCCCCGTTCCGTCGCGTCGAGAACGGCGTTGCCACCGACCAGATCGACTGGATGACCGCTGACGAGGAAGAGAAGCACGTCATCGCGCCGGCCAACACGCCGCTCGATCCCAAGACCAACGAGTTCATCACGACCGATGCCGAGGGCAAGATCGTCCGTCCCCACACCGTGATCGCCCGTACCCGCGACTTCGACGGCTCCTTCGGCGCTCCCGCCGACGTGCCCGTCGAGGACGTCGACTACATGGATGTCTCGCCGCGTCAGATGCTCTCCGTCGCAGCCACGCTGATCCCGTTCCTTGAGCACGACGACGCCAAGCGTACGCTGATGGGCGCTAACATGCAGCGCCAGGCCGTGCCGCTGGTTCACCCCGCCGCTCCCTATGTCGGTACCGGCATGGAGCGTCGCGCCGCTCTGGACTCCGGCGAGGTCACCCTGGCCAAGAACGCCGGCGAGGTCATCTTTGCCGACGCCGCCAAGATCATCGTCAAGCATGCCGGCGGCATGGACGAGTATCACCTGGCCAAGTACCAGCGCTCCAACCAGTCCACCTGCATCAACCACCGTCCGCTCGTGCGCGTCGGTGACACCGTTGAGCAGGGCGAGCCTCTGGCCGATGGTCCTTCGACCGATCACGGCGAGCTCGCACTGGGCCAGAACCTCACCGTGGCCTACATGCCGTGGGAAGGCTTTAACTACGAGGACGGTATCGTCGTGTCCGAGCGCCTGGTGGCCGAGGACCTGCTGACGACCATCAACATCACTCGTCACGAGATCGATGCCCGCGACACCAAGCTCGGCCCCGAGGAGATCACCCGCGAGATCCCGAATCTCTCCGAGGACATGCTTGCCAACCTCGACGAGGACGGCATCATCCGCATCGGCGCCGAGGTCGGCCCTGGCGACATCCTGGTCGGCAAGGTCACGCCTAAGGGCGAGAGCGCTTTGACCGCCGAGGAGCGCCTGCTGCGCGCCATCTTCGGTGCCAAGGCCCACGATGTTCGCGACACCTCCCTCAAGATGCCTCACGGCGCTTACGGCCGCGTCATCGACGTCGTTCGCTTTAGCCGCGAGAACGGCGACGACCTGGCCCCCGGCGTCAACGAGCAGGTGCGCGTCTACGTCGCCCAGCGTCGTAAGATCCAGCAGGGCGATAAGATCGCCGGCCGCCACGGCAACAAGGGTGTTATTTGTAACGTTCTGCCGGTCGAGGACATGCCCTACATGGCTGACGGTACCCCGATCGACGTTATCCTCAACCCGCTGGGCGTTCCTTCGCGTATGAACGTCGGCCAGCTGCTCGAGTGCCACCTTGGCTGGGCTGCTGCCTGCGGTTGGGATACCGAGCAGGCCGACTCCGACAAGTACGTCCCCGGTCCGTTCTTCACCGCCACGCCCGTCTTCGACGGCGCCAAGGAGGACGAGATCGCCGAGGTCATCCGTCGTGCCAACAAGAACATGCTCAACAAGGCCACCGCTGCCTTTGGCGATCACATGCGCCCCGAGTTCGTCACTCAGCTTGACGAGCGCGGCAAGACCCGTCTGTTCGACGGCCGCACCGGCGAGGAGTTCCGCGAGCCCATTACCGTGGGTACGTCCTACATCCTTAAGCTCGGCCACATGGTCGACGACAAGATCCACGCCCGTTCGACCGGCCCTTACAGCCTGGTTACCCAGCAGCCTCTGGGCGGCAAGGCTCAGTTCGGCGGCCAGCGCTTCGGCGAGATGGAAGTTTGGGCACTGTACGCTTACGGTGCTTCCAACGTCCTGCAGGAGATCCTGACCGTCAAGTCCGACGATACCGTGGGCCGCGTCAAGACCTACGAGTCCATCGTCAAGGGCGAGAACGTTCCTGTCCCGGGTATTCCCGAGTCCTTCAAGGTTCTCGTCAAGGAGATTCGCTCCCTCGCACTGGACATCGAGCCCATGCACGATGCCGACGAGGACGCCTCCGCCCCTGTGACCGCCGAGGAGACCTCTGCTCTCGACGACCTGGCAGCGCTCGCCGGCGTTGACGCCGACGTCGAGGCCGAGGATGCCGAGACCGCCGAGGCGCCCGAGGCTGTCGCCGCCACGACCACTGATAAGGAGTAGTTGACTGTGGCAGATTTCGAAGCTACTGATTTTGACTCGGTAAAGATCTCCCTTGCCTCCGCCGACCAGATCCGTTCCTGGTCGCACGGTGAGGTCAAGAAGCCGGAGACCATCAATTACCGTACCCTCAAGCCCGAGAAGGACGGCCTGTTCTGCGAGAAGATCTTCGGTCCCGCCAAGGACTGGGAGTGCTCCTGCGGCAAGTACAAGGGCATCCGCTTTAAGGGCATCGTCTGCGAGCGCTGCGGCGTCGAGGTCACCTCGGCCAAGGTGCGTCGCGACCGCATGGGCCACATCGAGCTCGCCGCTCCCGTGTCCCACATCTGGTACTTCAAGAGCCCCACGAGCTTCCCGATGAGCCGTATGCTCGACATCAAGTCCAAGGACCTCGAGAAGGTTCTGTACTTTGCCAGCTACATCATCACCGAGGTCGACTACGAGGCTCGCGAGGCCGACGCTGACGACCTGCGCGAGGAGCTCGCCGCCGATCTGGAAGAGATCGATGCCGAGTGCGCTCGCCAGATCGAGTCCCTCAAGGAGCAGGGCAACCCCGAGAACTTTGACGAGTTCTCCGACGAGGAGCCGCTGACCCCCGAGGAGATCGCCTCTGGCATCGTCGACATCGAGGAAGAGTGCAAGGACGAGAAGCAGCTCCGCACGGACGCCTTCAACGCCTTTATGAAGCTCACCGAGCGCGACCTTATCTCCGATGAGCCGCTGTTCCGCGAGATGACCCGCTACTACTCCATGTACTTCAAGGGTGGCATGGGTGCCGAGGCCGTCCGCGACCTGCTCGCTGCCATCGACCTCCCCTCCGAGGCCGAGAAGCTCAAGGCCATCATCGCCGACGAGGACTCCCAGAAGCAGAAGCGCGAGAAGGCCGTCAAGCGCCTCGAGGTCGTTGACGCCTTCCTGAAGGGCGGCAACAGCCCCGCGAACATGATCTTGGACGTCATCCCGGTCATTCCGCCCGATCTGCGCCCGATGGTCCAGCTCGACGGCGGCCGCTTCGCCGCGTCCGACCTCAACGACCTGTACCGTCGCGTGATCAACCGTAACAATCGACTCAAGCGCCTGCTCGACCTGGACGCCCCTGCGATCATCGTGAACAACGAGAAGCGCATGCTTCAGGAGTCCGTGGACGCCCTGTTCGACAACGGCCGTCGTGGTCGCCCGGTCTCTGGCCGTGGTGGTCGCCCGCTCAAGTCGCTCGCCGAGGCCCTCAAGGGCAAGCAGGGTCGTTTCCGTCAGAACCTGCTGGGCAAGCGTGTCGACTACTCCGGCCGTTCGGTAATCGTTACCGACCCCAAGCTGCTGCTGCACCAGTGCGGTCTGCCCAAGACCATGGCGCTGGAGCTCTTCAAGCCCTTCGTCATGAAGCGCCTGGTCGAGCTTGGCAAGGTCGAGAACATCAAGGGCGCCAAGCGCGCTATCGACCGTGGTGCCACCTTTGTGTGGGACATCCTCGAAGAGGTCATCGACGGCCGCGTCGTGCTGCTCAACCGTGCACCGACCCTGCACCGTCTGTCCATCCAGGCCTTTGAGCCGGTGCTGGTCGAGGGCAAGGCTATCCACCTGCATCCGCTGGTCTGCTCGCCCTTCAACGCCGACTTCGACGGCGACCAGATGTCTGTCCACGTGCCGCTGTCCAGCCAGGCTCAGGCCGAGGCTCGCGTGCTCATGCTCTCTGCGAACAACCTGCGCTCGCCGGCATCCGGCAAGCCGGTCAACATCCCCTCGCAGGACATGATCATCGGCGTGTACTACCTCACCCAGGTCCGCGACGGTCTGCCGGGCGAGAACCACGTGTTCGCCAGCTTCGACGACGCGCTGCACGCCTATGACTGCCGCTCCGAGGTCGACATGCAGGCCAAGATCCAGGTTCGCGTGTCCGCTGCCGATGCCAATGTCATCAACGAGGACGGTACCCGTATCTTCCGCGTTAAGAACGGCAAGAACGAGTTTGTCGACTACGACGTCACCGGCAACAAGACCGCGCGCTTCGAGACCTCTATCGGCCGCATCATCTTCAACCGCCAGTGCCTGCCCGAAGACTACGAGTTCATGAACTACAAGATGGTCAAGGGCGATGTGGCCAAGCTGGTTGCCGACTGCTGCGATCGTTACCCCGAGGCCAAGGTCGGCCCGATCCTCGACGCTATCAAGTACTCCGGCTTCCACTACGCTACCCGCGCCGGCCTCACCATCTCGGTGTGGGACGCTCTCATCCCTGCCGAGAAGCAGGAGCTGCTCGACCGCGCCCAGGCCAACGTCGACCAGATCAACGAGTACTTCGAAGAGGGCTTCATCAACGAGACGGAGCGCCACATCGAAGTCGTTAACGAGTGGACCGCTTGTACCGACAAGGTCGCAGCGCTCATGCTCGACATGTTCGACGAGGAGAACCCGCTCTACATGATGGCCGACTCCGGCGCCCGTGGTTCTAAGACCCAGCTGCGTCAGCTCGGTGGCATGCGTGGCCTGATGGCAGACATGTCCGGCGAGACGATCGACCTTCCCATTAAGGCGAACTTCCGCGAGGGCCTGCTGCCGCTCGAGTACTTCATTTCGACCTACGGCGCCCGTAAGGGCCTGGTCGATACCGCATCCCACACCTCGGACTCTGGTTACCTGACCCGTCGTCTGGTCGACGTGGCCCAGGACGTCATCGTCCGCGAGGAGGACTGCGGTACGCACGAGGGCGTTACCTACAACCTCATCATCCCCGGCACCACCGACCTCAACACCGACCTCGTCGGCCGTTGCTTCATTGAGGACGTCGTGGCTCCCGATGGCACCGTGCTCTTTGAGCAGGACGGCTACATCGAGAAGGTCGCCGACATCCAGAAGATGGTCGATGCCGGCCTCAAGAAGGTCAAGCTTCGCGCGCTGCTCACCTGCCGCTCCAAGTACGGCGTGTGCCAGAAGTGCTACGGCTGGGATCTTTCCACCCGTCGTCCGGTCGCCATCGGTACCGCAGTCGGTATTATTGCCGCCCAGTCCATCGGCGAGCCCGGTACGCAGCTTACGATGCGTACCATTCACTCCGGCGGCGTCGCTGGCGTCGACGATATTACGCAGGGTCTGCCTACGGTCAGCCGTATGTTCGATATCGTCGGCAACGTCAACGAGAAGATCCTGGGTCGCGAGGCCGAGCTGGCTCCGTACTCCGGCCACCTCTCGATTAAGCCCGAGAAGTCCGAGTATGTGCTGACGCTCACCGACTCCGAGGATCACACCCGTGTTCTCGACGAGCGTCGCGTCCCCGCTTCGGTGCGCTTTATGCCCGAGATCGAGGACGGCTGCGAGGTTCGCGCCGGCGATCAGATCACCAAGGGCTTCGTCAACTTCCGCAACCTGCGCAAGCTGACCGACATCGAGTCGACGATGCACACCTTCGTCGAGAGCGTCAAGGACGTCTACACCAGCCAGGGCGTCGACCTGAACGACAAGCATATCGAGGTACTCGCACGTCAGATGCTGCGTCGCGTTCAGATCACCAACCCCGGTGACTCCAAGTACCTGCTTGGTCAGTACGTCGACCGCTACGAGTTCGCCGACGAGGTCGAGCGCGTTGCCCGTCTGGGCGGTCAGGCTCCCGTGGCCGAGCCCGTCATCCTGGGTACGCTCAAGGTCGCGTCCAATATCGACTCCTGGCTGTCGAGCGCTTCGTTCATCCGTACCGCCGGCGTCCTTACCGAGGCTGCCATCGAGGGCAAGGTCGACCACCTGCTCGACCTTAAGTCCAACGTCATCGTCGGTAAGAAGATCCCGGCTGGTACCGGCCTCAAGCCGTACGCTAACGCCAAGCTGACGTATCGCACGGCCGACGGCTATGTCGACATCGACGGCCCGGCTTCGCCCAACGCCAAGTCGCTGCCCGAGTGGGCTCCGGTTGAGCTCAAGGACCTGGACGAGCAGCTCCCGCAGCAGCTCGACTGGGCCGGCTACGACGAGTTCGGTGGTGCTGACGGTTCGTTCACCCGCAACGGCCATACCATCTCCGCCGAGAAGGCTCGCCTGTACCTGTTCGACGACCTGGGCGTGTCGCAGCGCTGGACCAACAAGTTCAGCGAGGTCGGCATCGAGACGGTCGGCGACCTAGTCGGCAAGTCCGAGGAGGATCTGCTGCGCATCGATGGCATCGGTGCCAAGGCGATCGAGGAGCTCCGTGACGGTCTGGAGGCCCACGACCTGCTCTACATCCTCGAGAACAACGACGACGTTGCCGACGAGGAAGACCTCTCGCAGCTGCTGCAGATGGTCTTTAGCCCCGACGGTCCGGACGACATCCTGCTGGGCACCTCCGCTACGCCGACGCATCACGCCGACGCCGACGAGGAGCTCCTGGGTGCCCCGATCGACGACAAGAAGGCTCCCGCCAACGGTGCCATCAACGAGGACATGGCTTCCCTCGACGAGCTGCTCAACCAGCTCGTGGACACCGACGACGCCGAAGAGGCCAAGGACAACGACGAGGAGTAATTAGTTCCGCCGTTCTAACGAACGGCGGCGACCTCCGTCGCTGCGCGGCCCCCAGAGCTACAATCTGTCATTCAAAAGGCAGGGCATGACCAAAAGGTCAATGCCCTGCCTTTTTCATGCCACCTTGTACGCTCTGGGGGCCGCTCGCTTGCGAATGCTCAACCTGTTGCGTTCCCTTGATCCGTTGGGGACGGAGGAAAACAGATCATTTTGAGGCGCGATTTCGGAAATATGCGGCAAATTACCGATAGCCCGACCACACCGCATATGCCCAAGCGTTCTACCTGCGGGTTTGTTATCGCAAAACCCCTGTGTGCTCGGCAAGTCAAAAATTTGCCGCATACTTCCGGAAAACAAATCGTTCCGCAGGTATCGGGGGAGATGAATGGCCATGAGGCCACGGCGTTTATGCTGTTTGCTGATCCTCGGTGAGGGCGCAGAGTTCAGGTAGAGTAAAGGGCCCGATGCGAAGCTTTCGAATCGGGCCCTCATGATAGGACTCTATTAAGTTAGAGCAGGGCAATATGTATAGCTTACGGGCTAGATGCAGAAAGCGGGTCTTACGCCAACTATAGGGTCGCCCTTCTCGTTGTATGAGTAGGGTTGGGAGTCATTGCGGTAACATGCCGCTTTGCCATTACCACTGGAGCCAATTGCCATAAAACATGGGTCAAATTGGTACCACGAATCGGTTCCGTATGTTCCCCAGGTTCGTAGCCACCAGCCGCCTCCTTCTTCTGAGCTGTAGGTGCCTAGGATGTTATTGGGTTCGACCTGTTTTACGCCGGTGTCCCTAAAGAGCTGGTACTGGGAGCCTTCGAGAAAAGGATAGCTCCAAAACCCGAAGTCATCAAAGCCAAGGTCATCGGGCGATGCGATTTCAACATAGGAGGGCAGCCACAGCTTATCCGAGCTCGTTGTCGTCTTTGGGTCAGAATCTTCGTCAATATCCGCACTCGGAATATCTTCGTAATGGAGTGTGGCTGTATCGGTGATTAGCGGCATCACGGCATCGGTTTTGTTCACGGCGACGATCTTATCGCTCAGTTCGGAAGGTAGCTGCTGGTGAACGAATCGGTCAACCATGCATGCAGGGAGGTGTCCTCCCAACTGAGGGTGGCTGATCCATTGTCTTGGATTTCTTGGAACAGGCTGTCCATGTCTGATTTCTCACACATGTTTTGCTTGGCCACGTCATCCGTAAAGATGAACGTGATGCCGGCCTTGCCGGATCCGTCAGACTTATCATCGTGGTTAAAACCCATGATCATGACTTTTGCCTGTGTGCCGCCGGAGAGCGTGACGTCCTTGGTTTGGGTGCCATCGAGCTTTCCGTCGCTCGTGCAGAGATGATACTTCTTGGCAACCTCGATGGCGCCGTTCTGGTCGCCTTTCTTGGAGATGAGCTGGGAGATCTGTGAAATCACGTCCCACGAGTAGTCGTTGAGGCAATCCCTGACTTCGGGACCCCTGGGGATGAGGGCAAAAGCTGCAGCGGCGATAACGACGACGGCGGCAACAATACCTCCGACGATGGCAGGCATAGGCGGTTTGTGTCCGCGCTTCTGCACGACGCCCGTCGGCATTGCGCTAGGCGTGCCTGCGCTTACCGAGTAATCGGCTGTACCCCCCCCCTGCGGAAGCGGCTTGCCACAGCTTGCGCAGAATCTTGCGTCATCGGGGTTTTTGGTCCCGCATGCTGGACAGAACATCGGTCTCCTTCCCTTGGGTTTCTATAGTTGTTTTCTAAGAATACACTTGCGTTGACGTTCATTGCGAGTTGCGCAACATGAAGTAATGAGTGAGGAACGTTGCCCCAACGAGCACGTCGGATTCCCGGGCCGGGCGGCACAGGGGTTAAGTTTGTCGCGAGTTCCGCACGAGCCGGAGGCCACTTAATGTGGCCTCCGTGCGAGCCAGGACTGTAGAGCAGCAAACTTAAAACCTGGGCCGCCCGGCCCGGGAATCCGCCCCCGCGCACAGGAGGGGATTCCTTTTGTGTAGGCTTTGCGGAAATGTGCCTATTTTAGGATACGCCCGGCAGCGTGGTCTGTTGACGGCACAGCTAACGCCACGTATCCTATCGAACTGCGTGTTTCGTAGGGGGATGCTGACCCCTCGATTCAAGCCGTTGCACTTTACAGAAAGCTGGAATCATTCGAGAAGGAGTACGCTTTGCCTACTATTAACCAGCTGGTTCGCCAGGGCCGTCGTTCCGTGCCCAAGAAGTCCAAGAACGCTGCTCTGCAGCACAACTCCCAGAAGCGCGGCGTGTGCACCCGCGTCTTCACCACGAGCCCCAAGAAGCCGAACTCGGCTCTTCGTAAGGTTGCCCGTGTTCGCCTTGTCAACGGCATCGAAGTTACTGCTTACATCCCGGGTGAGGGCCACAACCTGCAGGAGCACTCCATCGTGCTCGTCCGCGGCGGTCGTGTCCGTGACCTCCCTGGTGTCCGTTATCACGTCATCCGTGGCGCCTACGACGCTGCTCCGGTCCAGAACCGTATGCAGGCCCGTTCCAAGTACGGTGCTAAGCGCCCCAAGGCCAAATAAGCCAGATAACGTTTTGATACTTTCGCCGTGTGCCGCCTAAGCGCCGCACGGTAGACACTTAAGGAGATTTCACATGCCGCGTCGTGCAGCAGCTAATCGTCGTGAGGTTCAGCCTGACGCCGTTTACAACAACCGCCTGGTGACTCAGCTCATCAACAAGGTCCTTCTTGACGGCAAGAAGGCCACCGCTGAGCGCATCGTTTACACCGCTTTCGAGATCGTTGCCGAGAAGTCCGAGGGTGGCGACGCTCTCGCTACCTTCAAGAAGGCTATGGACAACGTCAAGCCCACGCTCGAGGTTAAGCCCAAGCGTGTCGGTGGCGCTACCTATCAGGTCCCGATGGAGGTCAACTCCCGTCGTTCCACCGCTCTGGGTATCCGCTGGATCGTCAACTTCTCCCGCGCTCGCAAGGAGAAGACCATGGCCGAGCGTCTCGCCAACGAGATCCTCGACGCCTCCAACGGCCTGGGCGCTTCCGTCAAGAAGCGTGAGGACGTCTTCAAGATGGCCGAGGCCAACCGCGCGTTCTCTCACTATCGTTGGTAAGTTAAGGTAAGGAACTAACATGGCTAAGCCTAAGTACAAGCTTTCCGATACCCGTAACATCGGCATCATGGCTCACATCGATGCCGGTAAGACCACCACGACCGAGCGTATTCTTTACTACACCGGTAAGACCCACAAGATCGGTGAGGTCCATGAGGGCGCTGCCACCATGGACTGGATGGTTCAGGAGCAGGAGCGCGGCGTAACCATTACCTCCGCTGCTACCACGTGCTTCTGGAATAAGGACGGTAAAGACTACCGCATCCAGATCATCGACACCCCGGGCCACGTTGACTTCACCGCCGAGGTCGAGCGCTGCCTGCGCGTCCTCGATGGCGCTGTCGCCGTCTTCGACGCCGTTGCCGGCGTTCAGCCCCAGTCTGAGACCGTTTGGCGTCAGGCTTCTACCTTCAACGTCCCCCGCATCGCCTTCATCAACAAGTATGACCGCGTGGGCGCTGACTTCTTCAACGCTATCGAGACCATGAAGGATCGTCTCGACGCCAACGCCGTGGCCGCTCAGGTCCCGATGGGCGCCGAGGACAACTTCTGGGGCGTCATCGACCTCGTTACCATGACCGCATGGGACTTCAAGGCCGACGACAAGGGCATGACCTACCCCGAGCCGATGGACGAGATCCCGGCTGAGTTCGCCGACATCGCTGCCACCAAGCGCGAGGAGCTCCTCGACGCTGCTGCCAGCTTTGACGACGAGCTCATGGAGAAGATCCTCATGGAGGAGGACTTCACCGTCGAGGAGCTCAAGGCTGCTCTGCGCAAGGGCGTTCTGGCCAACGAGCTCAACCTCGTTTTCGTGGGCTCCGCCTACAAGAACAAGGGCGTCCAGGAGCTGCTCGACGCTGTCGTCGACTACCTGCCCAGCCCGCTCGACGTCGAGGCCGTCACCGGTACCGATCCGGACACCGGCGAGGAGATCGAGCGTCATCCTTCCTTCGACGAGCCCTTCTCCGGCCTGGTCTTCAAGATCATGACCGACCCGTTCGTCGGTAAGCTCACCTACGTCCGTGTTTACTCCGGCCGCGCCGAGTCCGGCTCCTACGTTGTCAACGCTTCCAACGGTCAGCGTGAGCGCCTCGGCCGCATCCTCGAGATGAACGCCGCCGAGCGTATCGACCGTGACGACGCTGCCGCCGGCGACATCGTCGCTTGCGTCGGCTTCAAGAACTCCACCACCGGTGACACCCTGTGCGCCGAGGGCAAGGAGATCGTCCTCGAGAAGATCGAGTTCGCTAAGCCCGTTATCGACGTTGCCATCGAGCCCAAGACCAAGGCCGAGCAGGACAAGATGTCCCTGGCTCTGACCAAGCTCGCCGAGGAGGACCCGACCTTCCAGGTGTCCACCAACCACGAGACCGGCCAGACCATCATCGCCGGCATGGGTGAGCTGCACCTCGAGATCATCGTCGACCGTCTGCTCCGCGAGTTCAAGGTTGACGCTAACGTTGGTAAGCCCCAGGTTGCCTACCGCGAGACCGCTGGTCACGACGTCGAGAAGGCTGAGGGCAAGTTCGTCCGTCAGTCCGGTGGTCGCGGTCAGTACGGCCACGCCGTCATCAAGCTCGAGAAGATGGAGGAGGGCTTCGGCTACGAGTTCGTCAACGCTATCGTCGGCGGCGTCGTGCCCAAGGAGTACATCCCGTCCATCGACAAGGGCATCCAGGAGGCCCTGAACACCGGTGTTATCGCCGGCTTCCCGGTCCTCGACGTCAAGGTCACCCTGTTCGACGGTTCTTACCACGAGGTCGACTCCTCCGAGGCCGCCTTCAAGATCGCCGGTTCCATGGCTATCAAGGACGCCCTCAAGAAGTCCGATCCGCAGCTGCTCGAGCCGATCATGGCTGTCGAGGTCGAGACCCCCGAGCAGTACATGGGCGACGTTATGGGCAACCTCTCCGGTCGCCGCGGCAAGATCGAGGGCATGGAGGATCGCAAGAACAGCAAGCTCATCCGTGCCAAGGTGCCGCTGGGCGAGATGTTCGGTTACGCTACCGACCTTCGCTCCCAGACCCAGGGCCGTGCATCCTACACGATGCAGTTCGACTCTTATGAGCCCGCGCCCAAGTCCATCGTGGACGAGGTCATGAGCAAGAACGCCTAAGTTCGAGCTCCCTGTTACGTAATCCGCGAGAACATCTCTCGCACTCTTTGGAGGTTTAAGTTGGCTACCCAGAAGATCCGCATTCGCCTCAAGGGCTATGATCACGAGGTCGTCGATCAGTCCGCGAAGCTCATCGTCGAGACCGCTCAGAAGACCGGCGCTCGCGTTTCCGGTCCTGTCCCCCTGCCCACCGAGCGCAACCTGTACACGGTTATCCGCTCGCCGCACGTGAACAAGGACTCCCGTGAGCAGTTCGAGATGCGCACCCACAAGCGCCTCATCGACATCCTCGACCCCACCTCGGGCACCGTTGATTCGCTTATGCGTCTCGACCTCCCCGCTGGCGTCGACATCGACATCAAGCTCTAAGCGATATCGCTCATAGCTTACAGAGCCCCGCTGCCATTACGGTAGCGGGGCTCTTTTGTTTTGAATGATGGCCTCCGGGGCCCGGATAATGCGGCCGAATGGGTGGCTGTGGCGCCTTATTTACCAATGGGACGCAGAGATGCCTCCTCAAAATGGAAGGATCGCAAGTCGTCTTCCGTCTCGATGCACGCGCGACCAAAGTCATCGACCGTTTGAAAGATGCCACGCGCCAGCTCGTCCCCAGCGGGGGAGCGGGCGGTAACGCGCTCCCCAATCCAATTGAGACGACCGATATATTCGCCGTGGACGGGCGCGAGCGGTCCGGCGTTTTCTTCCATGGCGTTGAGCAGATCTGCCCACGCGTCCACAGCGTTCGCGACCGCGTGATAGACCTCCTTGAGTAGCACATCGACGGCGGGCACATTCTCGTTGAGGTCCGAGAGGCCGATTGCCGGCAGGCCGCCATCGGGAACCTCCGAAGGCACATAGTTCACATTGACGCCAATGCCGCAGACGGCAAAGGGCTTGCCCTCGTTGTCACGAGCCGCCTCGACCAAGATACCGCCGAGTTTGTGCCCTCGCGCGACGAGGTCGTTGGGCCATTTGAGGCCGATCTCGTTAGCAAGACCCTGCTTTTCGAGCGCCTCGAGCACCGCTAGGCCGCTGACGGCGGCAAGGCCAGAGTACTTGGCGGGATCAACACGTGGACGCAGGACAATCGAAAGCAATAGGTTGCCGGCGGTTGAATCCCACTTGTGGCCGCGCCGGCCACGTCCTGCTGTCTGAGCCCGGGCGGCAAGTCCTGTGCCGTGCGGAGCTCCTTGTTTTCCTGCTTCGAGCAGGTCATCGTTGGTCGATCCGGTTACGTCGACTATCGTTAATTGGGCATCCATAGCGGCTGCTACCTCCTTAATGATTAAGTGAATAACGCAATGGTGTCGAGAGACAGACACAATGTGAAGCCTTTGTCGCATTTGGACAATTTAATGTTAACACGTCAACAACGACTGAAATGCGCTATCCTCTCTTGGTCGATGTAAACACGTCAACAACGCAAAGGAGGTTAGTGATGGGTTTCACGATACTGGGAACGGGCTCGGCACTTCCTGCGCGCAGTGTTTCCAACGACGAGCTGTCCGAGTTCCTCGATACCTCGGATGAGTGGATTTTTACTCGCACGGGGATCAAGAGCCGCCATGTGTGCACCGCCGAGTCACTCGACGACCTTGCCGTGGCAGCGAGCGAGCAAGCGCTCCAGGCGTCCGGAATCGATGCGAGCCAGCTGGATCTTATCGTCTGCTCGACGACGACGGGCGATCATCTCGTTCCTGCCGAAGCGTGCGCCGTTGCCGAGCGCCTGGGTGCCACATGTCCTGCCTTCGACGTTTCGGCGGCTTGTGCCGGCTTCGTATTTGCGCTCGATGTCGCCGAGGGCTATATCGCCCGCGGTCGCGCCAAGCACGTGCTGGTCGTAGCCGCCGAGCAGATGACGCGCGCGCTCGATTGGACCGACCGTGCCACGTGCGTGCTCTTTGGCGATGGCGCGGGTGCTGCGGTCATAGGGGCTGGGGGAGAGAATCCCCTTGCTGTTGAGCTTTCGACGTCGCCTGACGTCGAAACACTGCGCGTCCCCGGATTGGCGGGCTCCTCGCCGTATAAGACGGCGCAGGACTGCGAAAGCGTGCTGTCCATGAATGGCCGCCGCGTGTTCAAGTTCGGCGTCAACGCCATCTGCGACACGGTCAACAAGCTCGCCTGCGACGCGAGCACCGCGGTCGAGGACATCGACCACTTTGTATTCCATCAGGCTAACGAACGAATCTTGAGCCAGGCGGTCAAGCGCCTGGGCGTGCCGGACGAGCGCGTGGTCCGAACGTTGCGTGAAACCGGCAACATCTCGAGCGCCTGCATTCCGCTTGCTCTCGATCGACTGGCAAATACCGGCGCGCTGCACGCGGGCGACACCATCGCCCTGGTCGGATTTGGCGCCGGCTTGGATGTAGGTGGCTATCTACTTCGCTGGAAGTAGTTGCACATAGGAAATAAAAACGCCCCTGGGGCACAAACAAAGGAGAACTACCATGGCAGATCAGAAGACCTTCGAGCGCGTTTGCGACGTTATCCGCGAGACCGCCGGCCTTGACGATGTCGAGATGAAGCCCGAGTCCACGCTCGAGGAGATTGGCCTCGACAGCCTGGGTACCGTCGAGATCCTCGTTGCCGTCGAGGACGAGTTTGGCATTGAGCTCGATACCGAGGAGAACCCCAAGACGGTCGGCGAGTTCGTCGATACGGTCGAGGCGGCATTGGAGAAGTAGTGATGCTCAAGTCTCCTCTCTGCGATCTGCTCGGCATCGAAAAACCCGTGTTCCAGGGTGGCATGGCTTGGATTGCCGACGCCTCGCTGGCATCTGCCGTGTCCGAGGCAGGCGGCTTAGGCATTATCGCGGCCATGAATGCCGACGCAAACTGGCTGCGCGATCAGATTCACGAGCTGCGCGCCAAGACGGATAAGCCCTTTGGCGTCAACGTTATGCTCATGAGCCCGTTTGTCGACGAGGTCGCACAAGTGGTGATTGATGAGCAGGTGCCCGTTGTGGTGACCGGCGCCGGCAATCCCACCAAGTACATGAAGGCCTGGAGCGATGCGGGCATCAAGGTTATTCCCGTCGTGGCTTCGGTGGCGCTGGCGCGTCTCGTGGCGCGTCGCGGAGCAACTGCCGTGGTTGCCGAGGGCACCGAATCAGGCGGCCATATTGGAGAGACCTCGACGATGGCACTAGTGCCGCAGGTTGTCGATGCGGTCGATATTCCCGTAGTTGCGGCTGGCGGCATCGCCGATGGCCGCGGTGTGGCGGCCGCCTTTATGCTCGGCGCCGCCGGCGTCCAGGTGGGAACACGCTTTCTGGTCGCAAACGAGTGCACCGTATCCGAACAGTACAAAGAGCTGGTGCTCAAGGCGGGCGACACGTCGACGCGTGCGACCGGTCGCTCGACGGGACATCCGGTTCGCGCCCTCAAGAGCCCCTTCACCAACGCGTATGCCAAGAACGAGGCGGCGGGCGCAAGCCCCGAGGAGCTCGGGGCCATGGGCACGGGCGCGCTTCGTAAAGCCGCAAAGGACGGTAATTACGAAGAGGGTTCGTATTTGTGCGGGCAGATTGCCGGCATGGTCAACAAGCGCCAGAGCGCACGCGAAATCGTCGACGATCTGGTCGATGGCGCCGAGCATGTCCTGAAGGGTGCGTTCGCATGGGTAGCGTAGCGTTTCTGTTTGCCGGTCAGGGTGCCCAGCATCCCGCGATGGGCGTCGACCTCATCGAGGCATCGCCGGCGGCTGCCGAGGTGTTCGCCATTGCCGATGAGGTGCGCCCGGGGACCAGCGAGCAGTGCCGGAGCGCCTCCAAGGAGGAGCTCTCGCAGACCGAGAACACGCAGCCTTGCGTGTTCGTGCACGACTTGGCTGTCGCCGTCGCCCTGCGCGAGCGCGGCGTGGTGCCTGCCGCCTGTGCGGGATTCTCGCTGGGCGAGGTCGCTGCACTCACCTTTGCGGGGGCATTCGATACGCGAGCGGGTTTTGAGCTCGTATGTGAGCGCGCAGCATTGATGGCCACGGCGGCCGAGCGCCATCCGGGCGGCATGCGTGCCGTCATTAAGCTCGATGCGGCGCAAGCCGAGGGCCTGGCAAAACAGGCCGGCGAGGACTGCTGGCCGGTCAACTACAACAGCCCCCAGCAGACGGTTGTGGCCGGAGCGCCCGATGCGTTGCAGACCCTCGACGCCCTGGTAAAAGAGGCTGGTGGCCGGGCCATGAAGGTCGCGGTGTCGGGTGCATTCCATAGCCCCTATATGGCCGAGGCGACTGAAGGGCTGGCGACGTATATCCAAGCCGGCCACGCGCCGTCCCCGCTGCTCATTCCCGTTATGGCAAATATGACGGCGGCGCCCTATCCGGCCGACCCGCTAGCGGCGTCGGATGTCTTGGCCAACCAGGTGAGTCATGCCGTGCGCTGGGTCGACACGCTGCATGCTCTGCAGGATAAAGGCATCGACACGTTTATTGAGGTCGGCCCCGGCAAAACGCTGTCCGGCTTGGTCAAGCGTACGCTGAGCGACGTTCGTGTGTATTCGTGCGAAACGGCCGAACAGGTCGCAGCTATTGCTGACGAACTCGCATAGCCCACAGGGCTGTAACCCGAAAGGAATGACATGGGCAACTTGAACAACGGCGCGTTCGAGCGCGACGGATCGCGCCGCGTGGCGCTGATCACGGGTGGCTCGCGCGGCATCGGTCGCGCTTGTGCCGTGGGCCTGGCGGAGGATGGCTACGATATCGCGGTCGTCTATGCCGGCAGCGTCGATGCGGCGCGCGAGACGTGCGAAGCCTGCGAGGCGGCTGGCGCCACGGCGCGCGCATATCAATGTGACGTGGCCGAACCCGCTGCCGTCAACGCATGCGTGGAAGCGGTCCTCAACGACTTTGGCTCCATTTGGGCGCTCGTCAACAACGCCGGCATCACGCGCGACGGCCTGCTCATGCGTATGGGCGACGATGCCTTCGACCGCGTGCTCGATGTCAATCTCAGGGGCACGTTCAATATGACGCGCGCACTCACCAAGACCTTTATGCGTCAGCGCGGCGGTTGCGTCGTCAACATGAGCTCGGTCGTAGGCCTGATGGGCAATGCCGGACAGGCCAACTACGCTGCCTCCAAGGCGGGCGTGATAGGGCTTACCAAGGCGGTGGCGCGCGAGCTTGCGCCCCGCGGCGTACGAGTGAACGCGGTCGCCCCCGGGTTTGTCGAGACCGATATGACGGCAAAGCTATCGGATAAGGTGCGTGCGGAGTGCGAGGAGCAGATTCCCCTGAGGCGCATGGCGCGCCCCGAGGAAGTGGCCGGCGTGGTGCGCTTTTTGGCGGGTGATGCGGCTGCCTACATTACGGGCGAGGTCGTGCGCGTCGACGGCGGAATGGCGATGTAGAAACCAGGGCCGAACAACGGCTTGGATGAGGAGACCATGATGGAACAGAGAGTTGCAATCACCGGTATCGGTGCCGTATCGCCGCTCGGTAACACGGCGCTTGCTACCTGGGCGGCCATGTGCGCCGGCACGTGCGGCATCGGCCCGATCACGCACTTCGATACCGATGCGTTTGCCGTTAAGGTGGCGGCCGAGGTCAAGGGTTTTGACGGCAACGAGTACTTTGGCAAGCGTGACGCCAAGCACCTGGACCCCTGCGTTCAGTTTGCCCTGGCAGCGTCGGACGAGGCCATGCACGATGCGGGCTTTGATGTCGAGGGCGCCATCGATCGCGAGCGCCTGGGCGTCTACGTGGGTTCGGGCGTGGGCGGCATGCAGACACTCGTCGACAACGTCCACACGATTGCCGACCGTGGGCCCCGCCGCGCATCGCCCTATATGATCGCGATGATGATCCCCAATATGGCTTCGGGCAATATCGCAATCCGCCACAAGGCAAATGGCCCGACCCTGCCCGTGGTGACCGCCTGCGCGACCTCGGCCCATGCCGTGGGCGAGGCGTTCCGCGCCATCAAGCATGGCTATGCCGATGCGATTCTCGCCGGCGGCGCCGAGGCCGCAATCATCCCCGATGCCGTTGCGGGCTTTACATCCTGCCGTGCTCTCACCACTAATCCTGACCCGTCGACGGCTTGCCGTCCGTTTGATGCAGACCGCGACGGCTTTGTGATGGGCGAGGGCGCCTGCGTGCTGGTTCTCGAGAGCATGGAGCATGCGCAGGCGCGCGGTGCGCACATTTATGCCGAGGTCGTGGGCTACGGCAACACCGATGATGCCTATCACATCACGAGCCCCGATCCCGAGGCTGCCGGCATTGCCCGTGCGATATCGCTGGCGGTGGCTGAGGGCGACGTTAAGCCTTCCGAGGGTCTCTACATCAACGCTCACGGCACCTCGACCAAGCTCAACGATTCGTCCGAGACGGCGGGCATAAAGCGTGCGCTCGGCGAGGACGCGGCACGCGCCGCGCACGTCTCGTCGACCAAGTCGATGACCGGCCACATGATCGGTGCTACGGGCGCCATCGAGATCATGGCCTGTGCCATGGCGCTCGAGCAGGGCGTGGTGCCCCCGACCATTAACTACCACACGCCCGATCCCGTCTGCGATCTTGATTACACGCCTAATCGAGCGGTTCGCGCCGACCTCACCTGGGCGCTTTCGACCAACCTGGGCTTTGGCGGACACAATGCCGCCATCGCACTGCGTAGATATGCAAGGAGCTAGAGCATGGATTCCAAAAGACTTGCCGAGATAGCCGATGTTATGGAAGATCGCGGTCTCACGCGCGTACGCGTTGAGGAGCCCGATGGCACCGCGGTCGAGCTCGAGCGCGCGAGCGCCGCGCAGCCGGTTGCCGTGCCCATGCCTATGCCGAGTGCCGTGACTGCTCCGGCGGTGGCCCCTGTCGCCATGCCTGCCGCCGCACCGGAACCCGCCGCGCAGACACCTGCCGCCGCGCCGGAGCCTAAGGGCACCGAGGTGACTGCTCCCATGGTCGGCGTTTTCTACGCTGCCCCGGCGCCGGGCGACGAGCCGTTTGTGCACGTGGGCTCCAAGGTCAAAGCCGGCGAGACCCTTTGCATCATCGAGGCCATGAAGGTCCTCAACGAGGTGACGGCAGAGGTGGATGGCGAGGTGCTCGAGATCTGCGTGGCCGACGGCGACCTCGTGGAGTTTGGCAGCTGCCTCATGAGGATCGGATAGGTGATATCCATGAACAAAGAAGAGCTTAAGGAACTGTTGCCGCATCGCGAACCGATGCTTTTGCTCGACGAGGCCGAGCTGGTGGGCGACGAGGCCCACGGCAAGATCACGATTACGGGCGACGAGTACTTTCTGCAGGGGCATTTTCCGGGAAACCCGGTGGTCCCCGGCGTGATTCAGTGCGAGATGCTCGCCCAAAACTGTTGCGTGCTGCTGATGGGCGATGAGGAGGCGCGCGGCGCGACGCCGTTCTACACGAGTCTGGACAAGGTGCGCTTTAAGCGTCCGGTGCGCCCGGGCGACACGGTGGATCTGGTGTGCTCCATCACGCGTGCGCGCGGGCCGTTTCGCTTTGCGACGGGTACCGCGAGCGTCAACGGTGAGGTTTGCTGCCGCGCCGATATGTCTTTTGCACTCATGCACGAAAGTTAAGGAAGGCTCCATGTTCGACAAAGTGCTCATCGCCAACCGCGGCGAAGTCGCGGTCCGTGTTATCCGCGCGTGCCGCGATATGGGCATCAAGACCGTCGCTGTTTATTCCACGGCCGATGCGGACGCGCTGCACGTGCAGCTTGCCGACGAGGCGTATTGCATCGGTGGCCCGCGTCTTGCCGAGAGCTACCTCAACGACGATGCCGTGCTCACCTGTGCCGTAAAGTCGGGAGCTAAGGCAATTCATCCCGGCTATGGCTTCTTTTCCGAGAAGGCGAGCTTCGTGCGCGACTGCGACAAGTATGGCCTGGCGTTTGTTGGTCCTTCGGCCAAGGTGATCGACAGCATGGGCGACAAGGACGCCGCACGTCGAACGGCTGCCGCGGCGGGCGTGCCCATCGTGCCGGGCTGCGATTTGCTCAAAAGTCCCGAGGAGGCAACGGCCGAGGCTGAGCGCATTGGCTGCCCCGTGCTTATTAAGGCGCGTGCGGGCGGCGGCGGTCGCGGTATTCGTAAGGTCGAGCGCGTGGAAGATGCGGCAAAGGCCTTTATTGAAGCACGCGCCGAGGGCGAGGCCGTTTTTGGCGACGGCGAGTGCTACATGGAGAAGTTCGTCGCGCCGGCGCATCACGTTGAGGTACAGATTATGGCCGATAAGCAGGGCCATGTGTTTTCGCTCGGCGAGCGCGAGTGCTCGGTGCAGCGGCGCAACCAAAAGCTAATCGAGGAGAGCCCCGCGCCGTGCCTCGACGGACACGACGACATTCGTGCTCGCATGCACAAGGCAGCGCGTGACCTGGCTCGTGCCGTCGGCTACGAAGGAGCCGGTACCATCGAGTTCCTGTATTCGGACGACGGCAATTTCTACTTTATGGAAATGAACACGCGCTTGCAGGTGGAGCATCCGGTTACGGAGTTTGTGACCGATACCGACTTGGTCAAGTGGCAGCTGCGCGTGGCAGCCGGCCAGCCTCTGCCCTTTGAGCAGGAGGACATGCCGGTCCGCAACCACGCCATGGAGTGCCGCATCAATGCCGAAACGCCGGACTTTCTGCCGTCATGCGGAACGGTCACCGCGTTGCGTGTGCCGGGTGGTCCGCGCGTGCGCTGGGATTCCGCCATGTTTACCGGTGCAAAAGTTCCGCCGTACTACGACTCCATGCTTGGCAAGCTCATCGTGTGTGCGCCCACGCGTGACGGCGCCATTCGCAAGATGCGCTCGGCTCTGGGCGAGCTCGTGATTGAGGGCGTGAGCGAAAACAGCGAGCTTCAGCTCGACGTGCTGGCAAACGACGAGTTCTTGTCGGGCATGTATCACACCGATCTGATGGGGCATCTCTATGCTGATGAATAGAAAAGCGAAGACGGTCAACGTCCTCGAGGGGCCGATGACCGAGTCGTGCGCCGAGTTTCCCGCGCGCCACGTGTTTATCAAGTGCCCGGAGTGCCGCCGTGTGATCGATGAGACACGCCTGCACGACAACCTCGAGGTCTGCCCCCGTTGCGGCAAGCATTTTCGCGTGAGCGGTCGCGACCGCATGCGCATGACGATTGACGAGGGCACGTTTGAGGAATGGGATGCCAGTCTGGCGCCGGAGGACTTCCTTTCGTTTCCCGGCTATGCCGACAAGCTCAAGAGCGTGAGCGAGCGTTCGGGCGAGCGCGATGCCGTTGTGTGCGGCAGAGGCAAAATCTGCGGTTGCGATACGGCGCTCTTCTTTATGGACGCCAACTTTATGATGGGCTCGATGGGTTCCGTGGTGGGCGAGAAGATCTGCCGCACATTTGAGCGTGCGACCGAGCTGGGACTGCCGGTCGTTGGCTTTACCGTATCGGGTGGCGCCCGCATGCAGGAGGGCGTGACATCTCTTATGCAGATGGCCAAGATTTCTGCGGCGGTTAGGCGCCATAGCGAGGCGGGCGGCCTGTATATCACGGTGCTCACCGACCCCACGACCGGAGGCGTAACCGCGAGCTTTGCCATGGAGGGCGACATTATCCTGGCCGAGCCCGATGCCCTGACGGCATTTGCCGGCCCGCGCGTGATCGAGCAGAACATGCACAAGCGCCTGCCCAAGGGATTCCAGCGTTCCGAGTTTTTGCTGGAGCACGGCTTTTGCGATGCCGTTGTACCGCGTGGCGAGGTTGCGCTCACGGTAGGCGAGCTGCTGGCGCTGCACGAAGGGCACGCGCCCGGCCTGGGGGCACCGCACGAGATTGTGCATACGGGCCGCCGCGGCAAAAAGCTGGGACATTTGTTCAAGCGCTCGGCCGCGCCAAAAACCGCACTCGAAATTGTCAAACAGACGCGGTCGGCAGATCGTGCCACGGCGGGCGAGATGATCTCGCTGGGCCTGGATGGATTTGTGGAGCTGCACGGCGACCGTTACTTTGGCGACGATGCTGCCGTGGTAGGCGGCATCGGCTGGAAGGACGGGCGACCCGTGACGGTTATCGCCGTCGAGCGCGGCACCACGACTAAAGAGCGTATGCACCGCAACTTTGGTATGGCGCATCCCGAGGGCTATCGCAAAGCGCGTCGCCTTATGCGCCAGGCCGAAAAGTTTGGTCGACCGGTTCTGTGCCTGGTCGATACTTCGGGCGCGTTTTGCGGCATCGGTGCCGAGGAGCGCGGCCAGGGCGAGGCGATTGCCCAGAATCTCATGGAGATGAGCGGCCTTAAGACGCCGATTGTCTCGGTGGTGACAGGCGAGGGCGGCTCTGGTGGCGCGCTGGCGCTATCCGTGGCCGACCGCATCCTGATGCTCTCGAGCTCGGCCTATTCGGTCGTGAGCCCCGAGGCCTGTGCGTCGATCCTGTGGAAGGATACCGACCGCGCGAATGAGGCTGCCGAGGCGCTGAAGCTCACGGCTCCCGATCTGTTGGCGCTCGGCATCATCGACGGCATTGTTGACGATAGGGGCCTGTCGCATGAGGAGATCGCCGGTGCCGTCATGTCCTCGGCATTTGATGCCTTCGATACGCTTGGGCAGCTCGACGAGGCGACCCTCACAAACCTCCGCTACGAAAAGTACCGCGCAATCGGTCAGTACCGCACGATGTGACAAAGGGGCAGCCCGCATGTCACATTGGGAAAGGCGTTCCATGTCACAAGTTTCCAACACCACGTTTACAACGACGGTCTCATCAAACGCCATGGCCGTGGTGGACTATCTGTCCAAAAGCATGATGTCGGCGTTGCCGTTTATTGTCTGCGCGGCGTTGTTCCGCACCGTCGCCGTCATTATGGGCGAAGGCATGCTGGGCCTGTGGTCTGCCGATTCCGAGATCTATCGCCTGTTCTACAGTTGGCTCTATAACGCCGGCTACTACTTTTTGCCCATCTATCTTGGTTGGGCGGCCGCCCGCCAGCTCGGTTGCTCGGAGCAGCTGGGTATGATGCTGGGCGGCGTATTGATTGCGCCCGATCTGCTCAAGCTCGTCGATGCCGCATCGACGACGGGGGCATCGATGACTTCCGTGTATGGTCTGCTTCCCGCGCCGGTCAACGATTACACGACGACTGTTATTCCGGTTCTCATCTCGGTGCCCGTGCTATGGCGAGTGGAGTGTTTCTTTAAGCGCGTTATCCCTAAGGCCGTGGCGTTTTCGTTCGTTCCGTTTGCAACCATGCTTGTCATGGTTCCGGTTTCGCTGTGCATTACGGCGCCGGCGGGCAGCTATCTGGGCATGCTGTTGGGCCAGCTTATGTTTATGCTTGGCAATTCCGGTGGCATCGTGTCGCTGCTCACGCTCATGGGGCTTGCCGCGGGCTGGGAGTTCCTAAAGATCGCCGGCGTCAGCAACGTTGTCCTATCGCTCGCCTATGCGCAGTTTATGAGTGTGGGAACGGATTCGTGCATCCTGATCGCCGCGACGATGGCAACGTTCGCCGTTTGGGGCATGCCCTTTGGCGCGTCGCTTCGCGTTGCGGATAAGGACGAGAAGGCGCTCATGCTGGGCTATTCAATCTCGGGTGTTCTTGGCGGCGTAAGCGAGCCGGCGCTGTACGGTTGCGGCTTTAAATATGGCAGGTGCCTGACGTGCATGGCCATTGGCGGCGCCGTCGGAGGCCTTGTTGCGGCCGTGGGCCACGTTACGGCCTATACCATCGGCATGACGAATGTCCTCATGGTCATTGGCTTTGCCACGGGCGGCATCTCGAACCTGCTGTGGTGCTGCGCTGCCGGCGGTGTGGCATTTGCGGTGTCTGCGGCGCTGAGCTACTGCTTTGGCGTGGTACCGACGAAGGGGCAGGTGGCAGAAGACGAAGCCGATTCGCCCGAAACAGTGGCGAGCGCTGCTGAAGTAAGCGCGTAAACCTGTGCGACACAAGGACGATTCCTTTGCCATGCTCCAAGGCCGTGGCCCGTGTGGGTCGCGGCCTTTTTGTATCTGAAGGACAAAGTGGCTACACTACAATCCGTTTGAGCAATAGATATATATAGGCAGTACCGTGGGGGCTGATGAAGATGGTCGAGTGGATCGTTCGTCGTGCGCAGGGCGACCGTGCGCGCGTGGGCACGTTGACGGGCATGGTGTGTATTCTCGCTAATGTTGCGCTTTGTGCTGCGAAGGGCGCAATTGGTGTGCTGTCGGGATCGGTTTCGATTGTGGCGGATGCCATGAACAACCTGTCCGATGCCAGCTCAAACATTGTGAGCGTGCTGGGCTTTAAACTTGCGAGCAAGCCGGCGGACCCCGAGCATCCTTACGGACATGGCCGCTACGAGTATCTCTCGGGTCTGGTCGTGGCGGCGCTCGTGCTGCTGATCGGCGTTGAGCTGGTGAAGTCCTCGGTTGAGCGCATCATTCACCCCGAACCTGTCGAGTTCTCGCTTGCCCTGGTGGCAGTCCTGGCGCTTTCGATGGTCGTAAAGCTCTGGATGGCGGCCCTCAACCAAAAGCTCGGCGATCGTATCGAGTCCGAGACGCTGCATGCGACCGCGCAGGATTCCAAGAACGATGTCCTTGCCACAGGCGCCGTGCTGGCATGTGCGATTGTTTCGCAGGTGACGCACATCAATCTTGACGCATGGGTTGGCCTTGCCGTTGGCGCCTATATTGGCTGGAGCGGCCTTGAACTTATTCAAGATACGGTGAGCCCGCTTTTGGGCCAGTCGCCCGATCCTAAGCTGGTCAAGCACATTCGAGACAAGATCATGAGCTATCCCGGCGTTTTGGGCGTTCACGATTTGATGGTTCACGACTACGGCCCGGGCAGGAAGTTTGCAAGTGCGCACGCCGAGATGGCGGCCGAGGCCAGCCCGCTGGAAAGCCACGACACGCTCGATAACATCGAGCAGTCGTTTAGGGTCGAAGACGGCATGATTGTCACGCTCCATTACGACCCCATCGTGACCGACGACCCTAAGGTGGCGAGCATGCGCCTGCGCATCAACGCTATGGCTCAAGAGATCGATAGCCGCCTCTCGATTCATGACCTACGCTGTGTGCCGGGCCCTACGCACACCAATGTGATTTTTGACTGCGTGCGACCCTCGGATATGGGCATGGACGCCGAGGACCTGAAGCACACGTTGGCCCAGAGGGTCGAATCGGAATACCCCAAGTCGATTGCCAAGATTACGATCGACGAAGACTGCGTAGGGCATACCCACGAGTAGGGCTGTGCCGGCAAAGCAAGTTATACAGAAGGGGAGAGCATGAAGCGCCTATACCTACTCCGCCACGGCCAGACGGAATTCAACGTCAAAAAGCTGGTCCAGGGCCGCTGCGATTCACCGTTGACCGACCTGGGCCGCAAACAAGCGGGAATGGCAGCCGCATGGCTCAAGGCCCACGGCGCCGTCCCCGACAAAGTGGTCTCATCACCCTTAGGCCGAGCCATGGACACGGCAAGTCTCGTCGCATGCGAGCTCCTCGGCCCGGACGCAGCAGTCGAGCCCTGTGAAGGCATTATCGAGCGCAGCTACGGCACCTTCGAAGAGGGCCCCCACGACGCCCTGCCCACCGACGTCTGGGATCCGGGCGAGGACTTAATCCCCTTCGGAGGGGAGGGAAGTCAGGCGCTGCAAGAGCGTATGGTAAGCACGCTCGCTAATCTCATGAGCGCCGATGATGTTGAAACCGTCCTGGCAGTAAGCCACGGCAGCGCCAGCCGCCAATTCATCAAAGCCGCCGCCCCAGAGGGCTTCGAACTCCCAGCAAAGCTCCCCAACTGCGCCATCATGATCTTTGATTTTGAGGATTCGCAAGAAGAATGCGACACGTCCCAATGTAAGTTCACCTTGCAGCAGATCATCGATCCTCAACAAAGTCTTTAGCCTGAGCGAGCAGAGTTAAGCAGGCATCAACGTGTCGTCTCCCGAGCTTTGGCTTGACACGCTGAACATCTACAAGGATAACCTTGAGGCCGTCGAGGCGTTCCTGGCCGACGCCCGCGCCATGGGCGACGGTCGCCTCAATGTGGTGCTCACCGGTGCCGGCACCTCCGATTACGTGGGTGAGGTTGTCGTCCTCAACCCCGACCTATCCCTCGTCGAGACCTATCTCGGTGGCGAGAGCGTCTACACTGAGAAGTAGCTGCTGACCTATTTGCGATTTGATGCGAATAATGAGACCCCGATTCGGCTTTATCGAATCGGGGTCTTTGCTGTGGTGTCCAGCTAAATCAAAACAGGCCTATTCTGCGACGATGATGCGAGTTGATTCGAGAACCATGGAACGCTGTTTGTCGTTGACATTTGCATCGGTGATGAGTGCGTCCATTTGATTGAGATTGAAGAAGCCGAAGAAGTCCATCTGTCCGATCTTGCTTGAATCGCAGACAAGGTAACGCTTGGCGGCGCGATCGCAAGCGAGCGCCTGTAAGCGTCCTTCCTCAAGGTTAGAACAGGAGATGGATTGGGCGAGTACGCCGTTGGTGCCGATAAAGCAAGTGTCGATACCGAGCGGGGCGAGAGCATCTTCGGCGATGGGCCCGACGAAAGAACCCGATCGTTTGCGATACTGTCCTCCCAGGGCCCAGATCTCCACATCGTTACGCGTCTGGAGCATGTTCAGCACGATGATGCTGTTTGTGATGACGCGCAGCCGCATGCGCGGCAGCGCACGGGCGATGAGAGCGCAAGTCGAACCGGGTCCGAGGAAGATGGTGTCGCGCTCTCTGATGAGGTTGACAGCGGTGCGTGCGATATGCTCTTTTTCAGGGGAGCGGATTGAGAGCTTTTCAAAAAACGGGACCTCTTCGGCAATGGGGGAGCCGCTTGAAAGTCGGATGCCACCGTACTCGCGGATGACGCCAGCGCGTCGCGAGAGCTCATCGAAGTCTCTTCGAGCGGTCATTTCAGATATACCAAAGATTGTTGCGGCTTGGGCAACAGTGACCATTCCGCGCTGAGCGCACAGCTCAAGTAATTGTTCGTGACGTTCGGGTTTAAGCATGGCTTGCCAATTGGATTATGCGGTAATGACGGAGGTATAGGCGCGGAGGGCCTCGATGGTCCGGGGGTCTGCGTCCTCGTTAATGAATGCCGCGGTCATATCCTCCAGTGTGGTGAAAAGGCAGAAGTCGCGCCTTCCGACTTTTTCAGCATCTACAACAAGATAACGCTCCTGAGCTCGAGAAAGAGCGTCTGAGAGGACCATGGCTGCATCGGGACGAGAGCCAAAGACCTCGTTTCCAAAAATACCGGTTGCCGAGACGTAGGCCTTGGGAGCGGATAGACCGTAGGGGCCGCGGCCGTTGTATGGCATGGTGAAAACTCGCGTGTCGTGACGCATCATGCCACCAACAAAGAATAGATCTATATGTGGATTGTCGGCTAGCAGGTTCAGCACGGGAAGACTGTTGGTGACGACGCGTATGTCCTCCTGGGGCAAATACGAACACATGAGCTCGAGAGTGGAGCCTCCACCGAGAAAGATCGTATCGCCGGCTGAGACGGTTTGGGCGGCGGCTATAGCAGCGGCACGTTTCTGATCAACTTGAAAACGACGTTTCTCCTCATGCGGGGTCAAACGTGAAAGGGCTGTTCCGTGGGCGGAGTGTGGAAGCTGAGCCCCTCCGTGTACGCGCACAAGAAGGCCCTTGTCGGCAAGCTCGGCCAGGTCACGCCTGATGGTCATATCCGAAACAGATAGGGTATTAGATATCTCGTTTACCGATACCGAATGATGTTGATCGAGCAAGTCGAGAATGGCCTGCTGGCGTTCTGATTTCATGAGTGCCGACTCCCTCATCGAGCGTTTGTTCTTATTTCAATGTAAACGAACAACATAAATAAACGCAAACCGTTCACGAAGGCACATTACCTTTCACCGGTCAAAACATAACGCTCACGGAAAAAACCATCAAATAGGAGGTAAATAGAGCTCATTCCAAAAATCATCTCTTGACCAATAAACAAATATAGACGAACATAAACGAACAGAACGAACAGAACGAACAGAACGAAGAGAATTAATAAGTATGAAAGGACAGAAGATGCGTATCGGTGTCATCCTTGCAAGTCACGGAGAGTTCGCTCAGGCCGCCCTCGGCGCCGTCGAGATGATTGCGGGCAAGCAGCCTGATGTCATCGCTCTTGGTCTCACCGCCGAGAAGAGCCTGGAGTCTTTCGAGTCCGAGATGCGCGAGGCTTACGAGACCCTCAGCGCCGAGTGCGAACTCGTCGTCACCCTATGCGACATCTACGGCGGCACCCCATTCAACGTGACTACCCGCTGCCTGCTCAACGGCATGAACATGGTTGCCTACACTGGCCTGTCCATGCCCGTTGCGGTCGAGCTCCTGCTCACCCGCGATGGCCTCGATTCCGCCGACGCGGTCCGTGCCCAGCTCACTGCCGCTCACGCCGGGGCCCAGCAGGAGATCAAGGCTCCCGCTCCGGCCGTGGAGGCAGACGAGGACGATTTGGACCTCTAGGCTCGTTAGCCCGTCGATTCGAGTGGCGCTCACCCGTATCCCCCGAGTGGGCGCCTCGATCGAGCAGAGCATTCGTAAACGGTACTGAAGGAACGTGCAAACGAAAAGGAGAACATCATGGCACTCAAACTCGTCGACATCGATGACCGCCTGATCCACGGTCAGGTCGCCACCACTTGGATTCCCGACTTCGGCATCGAATCGGCAATCATTGTCTCGGATAAGGTCGCCAACGACCCCGTCCAGAAGTCCGTCGCCGGCCTCGCCGCCCCCGACATCAAGGTCTCCGTCTTCGGTGTCGAGAAGTTCATTGAGGTCCTCAAGAAGACCGAGCTCAAGAAGGCCACGATGGTGCTCTTCACCAACCCCATCGACGCCCTCAAGCTGCACGAGAACGGCTTGCCGTTCGACTACCTGAACGTCTCCGGCATGCGCTTCAACGAGCAGCGTCATCGCCTGCACAAGAACATGTCCGTCACCGCCGAGGAAAAGGCCGCCTTCGAGGAGCTCATTGGCCTCGGCGTCGACTGCTGGATGCAGACCACCACGCGCGATTCCAAGGAGCCCGTGTCCGAGCTCCTCAAGAACTACTAAGTAAGTAACCATCTCCGGGCATGTGAACCCGGGGCGTGCCCATCGGAGGGAACGATGGGCGAATAGGGAAGGAGAGGCTTATGCTTCAGGCACTTCTGCTCGCCATCTGGGCGGGTCTGTGCACTTGGGACCAGTTCGGTCCCCACCTGGGCTTCCGCAAGCCCCTGCTGGCATCCGTCGGCGTCGGCATCATCCTCGGTGACATGACGACCGCCATCATGATCGGCGCGACCATGGAGCTCATGTGGCTCGGCGTCAACAACATCGGCGCTTATGTTCCGCCGGATGTCATCTCCGGCACCATCGTCGGTGCCGCCCTGGGCATCATGGGTTCCACCGACACCGCCAGCGCCATCGCCCTGGCAGTCGCCATCGGCATCCCCACCGCCACCTTGGTTCAGCAGCTGAACATCTTGGTCATGACCACTAACGTCTCGCTTGTCCACGGTGCCGACAAGGCCATCGAGTCCGGTAAGTTCAACGCCGTCAACAAGTTCTTCTGGACCGGCGCCCTGTGCTTCTTCCTGACCCGCGCCGTTCCCGTCTTCATCGCCACGGGCATCGGCTCCTTCGTGATCGAGGACATCATGGCCTTCCTGCAGAACCAGGTTCCGTGGGTCCTCACCGGCTTCTCCACCGCCGGTGGCATGATGCCCGCCGTCGGTCTGGCCATGCTCCTCACCATGATGATGAAGAAGAACATGTGGATCTTCCTGCTGCTCGGCTTTATCATGGCCGCCTTCCTCAACGTCCCGACCGTGGGCATCGCGCTCGCCGCTTGCGCCGCCGCCGGCGTGTGGGACGTCATTACCGAGGGCCAGAAGAATCAACCCGCCCCTGCCGCCGCCTCTGCCGCCGGCTCCGATGATGACGAGGAGTACGATCTCTAATGGGTAAGATCTCCAACTCCACCCTGAACAAGGTCCTGCTGCGCACCCAGGGTTGCCAATTCGCGCACAACTACGAGCGCATGCAGTCGCTGTCCCTGACCTACTGCTTTGCCCCTGTCCTCGAGGAGCTCTACAAGGACGCCCCCAAGGAGGAGCGCGTTAACGCCATGAAGCGCCACCTCGAGTACTTCAACACCCACCCGCTCGCGATCCCCTTCATCCTTGGCATCACCGCCGCCCTGGAGGAGACCACGGATGAGGATCAGAAGGACACCGTCGTCGGCATCAAGACCTCCCTCATGGGTCCCTTCGCCGGCCTTGGTGACTCCCTGCTGAACCTCACCTGGTTCCCGATCGCCGGCTCCATCGGCGCATCTATGTGCGTCGACAACGGCTCCATTGTGGGTCCGCTCGTGATGTTCTTGCTCATCAACCTGCTGTACTGGCCGCTGAAGTACTTCGGCCTGCACAAGGGTTACGAGATGGGCATGGAGCTCGTCGAGAAGGCGGGCGTCCAGGTCTTCGACCGTCTGGGCAACCTCGCCAACGTGCTGGGCGTCATGGTCACCGGCGGCCTGATCGCCACGACCGTTAAGCTCAAGCTTGCCGTGCAGTTCGCCTTCGGTGAGGGTGACCCGCTGGTGCTCCAGGACCAGCTCGATAAGGTGTTGCCCTTCCTGCTGCCTGTCGTTCTGACTTTCATCTGCTATCGCCTGCTCAAGAAGGGCCAGGGCAAGAACTCCGCCCAGATCATCATCGGTCTGATTGTGTTCTCCCTTGTGTTCGCCGCTATCGGTTTCTACTTCCCGGCGTTCAAGATCTTCGCCTAATCGCGAGCTTATCAAAAGGCAAATCGTTTGATGCCCGCGCCCCGCATGCCGGGCGCGGGCCTCGTTGTCTCATGTGCTCTCCATCGTGCGCGATCGGGGTGCGCTCCATTATGCCCATGTGCCTTTGGCGTATCGCCATCTGGCAAATCCAACTATCGAAAGGATGCCAATGAGAACCGTCCTCGTGCTCATGGATACTCTGCGTCGCGACGTCCTGTCGTGCTACAACCCCGCAACCGACGTCCAGACCCCCAATCTCGATGCCTTTGCCGAGCGTTCCTGCGTGTTCGACAACCACTGGATCGGCTCGGCTCCCTGCATGCCTGCCCGCCGCGACATCCTCACCGGTCGCTACAACTTCCTCGAGCGCCCCTGGGGCCCCATCGAGCCCTTCGATGTGACGCTGCCGGCCTGCCTGCGCGCGAACGGCAACTTCTGCCACATCACCACCGACCACTGCCACTACCTACGCACCGGTGGCGAGGGCTACCTCCAGGAGTTCAACACCTGGGATTACTACCGCGGCCAGGAGGGCGACCCGTGGGTCAGCCGCATCGATGAGCCGAATAACATGCCCGAGACCTTCTACGGGCGCGTGCGCGAGCAGTACCAGAAGAACCGTCAGCTCTGGCCCAACGAAGAGGACATGCCGAGCCCCAAGACCTTCCAGTCCGCCTGCGACTGGATCGACGGCAATGCTGGGGCCGACGACTTCTTCCTTATGGTTGAGGCCTTCGACCCGCACGAGCCCTTCGATGTGCCCGACAAGTACATGGAGATGTACGGCGGCACTGGCGAGCTCGACCGCGACTACTTCGAGATTCCTGAGTACAAGCGCGTCTCCGCCACCGACGTCAACAAGGGCGCGGAGGACTACCTGCAGCGCCGCTACAAGGCCCTCGTCACCATGACCGACCGCTGGTTTGGTAGGCTCATCGACAAGCTCGAGGAGCGCGGGATGCTGGACGATACCATGGTCATGGTCACCACCGACCACGGCTATTTCCTGGGCGAGCGCGACTACATGGGCAAAAACTACATGCACCTGTATAACGAGCTCGCGCATCTGCCGTTCATTGTGCACTTCCCGGGTAACGCCCGCGCCGGCGAGCATGCCCGCCAGCTCACTCAGGCAATCGACATCATGCCCACGGTGCTTGAAGCCCACGGCTGCGAGATTCCCGCAGATGTGTGCGGCACCTCCCTCGTGCCGCTCATGACGGATGCTGACGCGCCCACGCGTGGCTACGCCCTGTACGGCGTGCACGCCATGACCGTCAACGTCACCGACGGCCGCTACACCTACTTCCGCGCGCCGGTCGCCGGCAACCAGCCGTGCTTCGAGTACACCGCACTGCCGCACACCATCCGCAAAAAGATGGGTTCGGACTGCCCGGAGGAGATTGAGTGTGGCCGCTACTTCAAACGCACCAAGTACCCGCTGTTCAAGATCCCCTGTAAGAAGCCGGCCCAGATCGAGGGAGCCACGCCGCTCGCCGAGGTCGAGCAGACGATGCTGTTCGACCTTGAGAGTGACTACGGCCAGGTTAATAATCTCGCCGGCAAGGACGACCACGCCGAACAGCGCATGATTGACCTGCTGCTGCGCGGCCTGGAGGAGCATGAGTCCCCGGCCGAGCAAAAGGAGCGCCTGGGCTTGGCCTAAGATTCATGCGGTGATTGTGCGGGCCGGATGCGCCGCCTCGGGTAAGGAGGTGGTTTCCGGCCCGATGAGTGAGGGCTAACCTGTGCGAAGGGGGGTATGTGCCATGTGCGCGAAGCATATTGGCTTTTTGATAAAACCGGCATCGAGTGCTTGCAACATGCGGTGCAGGTACTGCTTTTACTGCGATGTCGCTGCTCATCGCGAGGAGCGGAGCGCCCGCGTCATGGGCGAAGACGTGGCAAGTGCCATCATCGACCGTGCACTCGCCGTGGCGAGTGATGCGCACATTTCTTTCGCCTTCCAGGGCGGCGAGCCCACCCTGGCCGGCCTTGACTTCTTCCATTCGTTCGTCGCGCGGGTGGAGGAGCGCCGTGAGAACCAGCGGGTGAGCTGGGCGTTGCAGACCAACGGCTACCTGATCGAAGAGGAATGGGCCGAGTTCTTCCGCGAGCACGGGTTCCTCATCGGAGTCTCGGTTGACGCTTATCGCGACCTGCACGATTCGATGCGTCCCGATGCGCACGGTGCCGCTACGTACGCGCGCGTCATGAGCGGCGTTCGCCTGCTGCGCGAGCGCGGCGTGGACGTCAACATACTCTCGGTCCTCACCTCGCAGATGGCGGCGCATCCACAGCGCGTCTTCTCCTTCATCAAGCAGGAGAAGATCACCCATATCCAGTTCATCCCGTGCCTGCCGGGCCTCGACGATGAGCGGGACACGTTCTCGCTCGACCCGCGTGCCTTCTCCTCGTTCTACCGCCGCTTGTTCGACTTGTGGTGGCGCGAGCTCGGTGCTGGGCGCTATGTGAGCATCTGGCTGTTCGAGAACGTCATGCAGATGGCGCTCGGGCAGTTTCCGTCGCAGTGCGGTATGCTCGGCCGCTGCGCTCCGCAGTTCGTGGTGGAAAGCGACGGTTCGGTGTATCCGTGCGACTTCTATGCGCTGGATGAGTACCGCGTGGGCGATATTCGCGTCGATTCCCTTGAGGCAATGGCGACCTGTGAGACCATGCGCATGTTTTTGAACGAGCCGCGTCGCGATTGCGCGCGGTGCGCCGATTGCCCCTTTGAGGGCATTTGCCATCGCAACTGCAAGCGCCTGAACATCGCCTATTACGATGCGGGCTACTGCGGGCTGCGTGAGTTTTTGGAGTACGCCTATCCCGGCCTGCAGCGCGTGGCTCGCATGTTCACGCGGCGCTGATCCTGCCCGGGTTTTGCCTCGTCGTAGTTGTGTGGGGCTCTGCGCCCCTCCCGCCTTGACCACTCAATCTTCATCCCGTTCCCGTGAGTTTGGAGTTCCCTATGCCCCAGCAACCCAACGTTCTCCTTATCATGTGCGACCAGATGCGCGGCGACTGCCTGGGTATCGACGGCCATCCGGACGTGCAGACGCCCTACTTGGACACGCTCGCCGCCGACGGCATGCTGTTCGAGAACGCCTACTCCGCCTGCCCGAGTTGCATCCCGGCGCGCGCCGCCCTCTTTTGCGGCAAGACGCCCGCGGGCACGGGCCGCGTGGGTTACCAGGACGGTATCGCGTGGGAGTACGACCATATGCTCGCGCAGGAGATGCGCGACGGCGGCTACCAGACCGCCGTGGTAGGCAAGATGCACGTGCATCCGCCGCGTTTGGGCTGCGGCTTCGAGCACATGCGCCTGCATGACGGCTACATCGGCCACTACCGCAAGGCGAACCTGCCGTACTGGATGCACCAGAACGTCTCCGACGACTACATGCGCTTCCTCAAAAATGAACTGGGCGAATTCGCCGACGTGAACGGTTCGGGCGTTGAGAACAACTCCTGGATCACCCATCCCTGGGCCTACGAGGAGCGCCTGCACCCCACCAACTGGGTGGTGGACGAGTCCATCCGCTTTTTGGAGACCCGCGATCGCACGCGCCCGTTCTTCCTCATGACGAGCTTCGTGCGGCCCCACCCGCCCTTCGACGCGCCGCAGACCTACTTCGATCTGTACCGCGACATGGAGCTGCGCGCGCCTGCCGCTGGCGATTGGGATGACGCCGATGCCACCGAGCGCGATGGCATGATCTTGGACAGCGTGCACGGCTGCCGCGACGCCGAGCTGCGCCGCGAGGCCATGGCGGGCTATTATGCCTGCATCACACATATGGACCACCAGATCGGCCGGCTCATCACGGCGCTCGAGAACGACGAGACCTACCACGACACCGTGATCGTGTTCTGCTCCGACCACGGCGAGATGCTCTTTGACCACAGTCTCTTTCGCAAGGTGTTGCCCTACGAGGGCTCCGCGCGCATCCCCTTCATCGTGCACGTGGGCAAAAACGTCGATGTGCCGGGCGGCGAGCGCGTTCGCGGCGTGAGCGAGAGCACGGTGGAACTCATGGACCTTATGCCCACCATCCTCGAGGCGTGCGACCTGCCCGTGCCCGAGGGCGTGGAGGGCGCCTCGCTCATGGGCGAGCTTACCGGCGCCGCGCCGCTGAACCGTGCATACCTGCACGGCGAGCACAGCGGCAGCCGCGAGCAGTCCAACCAGTGGATCGTGACCCCGCATGACAAGTACATCTGGTTCACACGGACCGGGGTGGAGCAGTATTTCGACCTGGACGCCGATCCGCGTGAGGAGCACGACCTCATCGACGCTCCGGAGCGCGCCGCGCGCATCGCCGTGCTCCGTGCCTGCCTGATTGAGGAGCTCGCTGGTCGCGAAGAGGGATATGTTCGTGACGGCGAGTTGGTGGCGGGACGTGCGCCCGCCGTTATGCTTGAGCGCCCCCGGCCCTCGCGCCTCCAACGTTAAGAGAAAGGCCTATCCATGGATATGAAGACGATCGGCATTGTGGTCGTAGTGGTTGCGGTCGGGTTCACCATTTACATGGAGGTCCAAAAGCGCACAACCTTCGCCAAGCTCGAGGCGTACCTGCGCGAGGGCGACCTCAACAACTACCTCAAGGTCCTGAACCGCCCGCTCACTAGCGTGCTGTACCCCAAGTACAACGTGCTTTTCATGCGCTTGAACGCAGCTCTTGCCATGGATGACGTCGAGGCATCCGAGCGCATCATCCGCGAGATGGGTTCGCTCAAGATGAGCGAGGAGCAGACACTCGCGCTGGCGGCAAAGGCGTTCTCCTTCTACGTGGAGATCGGGGATGAGCCCCACGCACGCGAGGTGCTCTCCTACCTCGAGGAGCACGGTGATCGCGAGGCTGCGCGTGCCGACCGTCGCACCTATGACGTCTTCCTCAAGGGCTCGTATGCCTATATCGACGAGATGGAGCGCGCGTTGTCGGAGGCGGCTGGCATGGAAGAGGCCCTGCTCTGCCAGATGCTCTCGGTTCAGTACGAGAACAAGGGTGACGAGGGGCGCGCCGCGTCCTATTGCGAGCGCGCTGAGCGGACGCTCGCAGCAGCCATGCCTGACAAGTAGGGAAGAGTCTAGGCGCTTCATATGCTAGCAATCGTATTCGCCATTGCGTTTTTCGCCTCTACCATTAGTGCCATCTGCGGTGTCGGCGGGGCATCATCATTAAGCCCGTGATGGGCGCCGTGGGTGTCGCCGACGTGGCGACCATCAACTTCCTGTCCGGATGCACCGCGAGGACAACATCGGGCACTTCGCCATGAGCGTTTCCACCGCGCTGCTGCTCGACGTCGTCTACGCGTGCATCTTCAACCAGGATTACTTCGCTAACTACTAGCGGCGTGTCGAGACGGTGCGCGGGCCATTGATGGACTCGGCAGGCAGATTGGCGGGGACGCCTAGCCCTTGGCGCAACGGTGCTCCGCATGAGCGGCGTAAATAGGGACATATCGCGCAGCAGCGTTCGAGATATGTAAAAGTCCACAACCATACGCTGCGGTTTTGAATGATACGAACGCTTGCAATTCGTTGCATAGGGTGTTGCTCGATCGATAGGAGCTTGTTCGGATGGGTCCTCAATACATCTTGGTCTTCGCGGTATGCTTCCTGGCGTCGCTTCTGGGGCCGCTCTGTGGCATCGGCGGCGGCGTGATCATCAAGCCCGTGGTCGACGCGATGAACGTCATGAGCGTGAGCACGGTGAGCTTCCTCTCGAGCATGTCGGTGCTCATCATGTCGCTCTCCACGCTCGCGCAGAACGCGGCGAGCGGGCAGTCTGATATCGACGCGCGGGCGATGTCGCCCATCGCCGTCAGCTCCGCGGTGGGCGGCGTGATCGGCAAGATGTTGTTCAACCGGCTGGGGTCCGTGTTCCCCGACGCCGAGCTCGTCGGCGCGGTCCAGGCCGCCGTGCTCATCGTGCTCGCCGTCCTCGTGCTGGCCTACACGCTCAACAAGGCGCGCATCAAGGGCCTCAAGCTCGAGAATGCGTGGGCGCAGGCGCTCATAGGGTTCTGCGCCGGGGCGTGCTGGTCCTTCCTCGGCATCGGCGGCGGCCCCTTCAACCTGGCCATCCTCGTCTTCTTCTTCGCCATGGAGAGCAAGCCCGCCGCGCAGGCGTCGCTGTTCATCATCGCGTTCTCGCAGACGGCGAGCCTCATCTACACGCTGGCCACGGGCAGCGTGCCCGCGTTCCTCCCCGTGGTCCTGCTGGGCATGGCGGCGATGGCGGTGCTTGGGTCGGTCGTGGGGCGCCGCCTGCTGCGCCGGATGGACTCGGCGGCGGTCGATAAGCTCTACGTGTTCGCCCTCGTGCTCATCATCGTGATCTGCACGTACAATTTCATCCGGTTCTCGGTGCTCTAGTTCTTCGCCCCGAAACGGGATGCCGCGATAATGGAGCTGGAGCGCGGGCCTTCCTCTTCTGCCTTGAGGAGGTCGCCGTGTCCCGCTCGTCTCATGAGCGCCGATGGTGTTGAAGTCCTCTTGGCAATAAGTCGCGGCAGCGTCAGCCGCCAATTCAAAAAAGCCACAGGCGGAAGGCAAACCGCTTCAAAGCAAATTCACCCTCCAACAAATAGTGGATCCCCAACAAAGTCTTTAGCCTGAGCGAGCAGAGTTAAGCAGGCGTCAACGTGTCGTCTCCCAAGCCCGGCAGAGCAGCAACCTTAATATATTTCGCCGCCGCTCTGCCGGCCCCAGGCGACTCCGCGCACTTTACCTGCGTAAACAATGTGAGTGAAATATGAATCTCGATGGATACGCCCGCAGCCGTGTATACTAGACAACTGTGTGTAACCAGGGGAGTATTCTGGCTGGACAAAACGCCTGCTTAATAGGGTTGTCAGGTAGTTCGGACGCAATACAAGGCTGGAGAGCACGTCGTGTAAGTAGTGGTCCTCTAGGGGCGTACGCTCGGTGGTGTACGCATTGTCCCAAGACCACGCGAGAGTTGGGATCATATCTTGATCAGCATGATTCTCGGCCGCAAGATTGGCATGACCCAGGTTTGGGACGAGAACGACAACGTCGTCCCCGTCACGGTCATCCAGGCTGGCCCCTGCGCTGTCTCGCAGGTTAAAACTCAGGCAACCGACGGCTATGACGCCGTCCAGATCGGTTTCGGCGACATCAAGGCCAAGAACGTGAACAAGCCCATGGCTGGTCACTTCGCTAAGGCTGGCGTCGAGCCTGTCCGCTTCCTTCGTGAGGTCCGCGTCGAGAACGGCGAGGAGCACAAGGTCGGCGAGGTCGTTACCGTCGCTGATTTCGCTGATGTCGAGAAGGTCGACGTCATCGGTACCTCCAAGGGTAAGGGCTTCCAGGGTCGCATCAAGCGCTGGGGTCAGCGCCGCGGTCCTATGACGCATGGTTCTCACTTCCAGCGTCACCCCGGTTCTATCGGTCAGTGCGCCTATCCTGCGCGCGTCCTCAAGGGCGTCAAGATGGCCGGTCACATGGGTAACGAGCGCGTTACCGTCAAGAACCTTTCCGTTGTCCGCATCGATGCCGAGCAGAACCTCATCTTGGTCAAGGGCGCTGTCCCGGGTGCCAAGAATGGTCTCGTCGCCATCCGTATGGCCTAAGGGCCCAGCCCATTTAGCCCAGCGTCATACCAAGGAGAACACTTAAATGGCAAAGTTTGAAGTAAAGAACAGCGAGGGCAAGAAGGTCGCCGAGGCCGAGCTCGCCGCTGAGGTGTACGGCATCGAGCCGAACATCCACGTTATGCACCACATCGTCAAGTGCCAGATGGCCTCTTGGCGTCAGGGCACCCAGTCTGCTAAGGGTCGCTCTGAGGTTTCCGGTGGCGGCAAGAAGCCTTGGCGTCAGAAGGGCACCGGCCGTGCCCGCCAGGGTTCCATCCGTGCTGCCCAGTGGCGTCACGGTGGCGTTGTCTTCGCCCCCAAGCCCCGTTCCTACGCTAAGCGTATGAACAACAAGGAGGTCAAGCTGGCTATGCGCTCCGCGCTGTCCGCCAAGCTGGCCGATGGCGAGCTCGTGCTCGTCGACGACTACGGCTTCGAGAAGCCTTCCACCAAGGCTGCCGTCGCCATGCTCAAGGCTCTCGGCCTTGAGGGTAAGCGTCTGACCATCATCGTTCGCGATGAGGACGTCAACGCCTACCTGTCGTTCCGCAACATTCCCAAGACGTTCATCATCACTGCCGACGAGGCCAACACCTACGATCTCGTCAACAACAACGCTGTGCTGATGCCCGCCGACATCGCCGCTCACTTCGGGGAGGTGCTTGCATAAATGACCGCCCACGAGATCATCATCCGTCCGATCGTGTCCGAGCGTTCCTTCTCCGGCATGGAGCAGAACAAGTACACGTTCGAGGTCGCCAAGGATGCTAACAAGTATCAGATCAAGGACGCTGTCGAGGAGATCTTCGGCGTCAAGGTCGTTCGCGTGAACACCCTGACGGTCAAGCCCAAGACCAAGCGCGTGCGCTATGTCGCCGGCAAGACCCGTTCTTGGAAGAAGGCCATCGTCACGCTGGCCGAGGGCGACACCATCGAGGTCTTTGGCAACCAGGCCTAAGACTCGCTGCTGTTGAGTGAGCTCATGCCTCCCAAATAGGGGAGGCGAGAGCTCAAGGTTTTGGGCGTATAAAATGGACACGCCCGGAGCCGTGTATACGTCCGGTGTCATCGCACCCGAGGCAGAACCTCGAATCCCTGTCTGCGATGGCTAACGGATTCCTATTGAAAGGGATTGTAATGGCTGTAAAGCACCTTAAGCCGACCTCCGCTGGTAGGCGTTGGCAGACGATCTCCGACTTCTCCGAGATCACCTGCACCAAGCCCGAGAAGTCTCTTCTCGAGCCCCTGCCCAAGAAGGCCGGTCGTAACAACAACGGCCGCATCACCACCCGCCACCAGGGCGGCGGCGTGAAGCGTCGTTACCGCGTGATCGACTTCAAGCGCAACAAGGACGGCGTGCCCGCCAAGGTTGCCACGATCGAGTACGATCCGAACCGTTCCGCTCGCATCGCTCTGCTGCACTACGCTGACGGTGAGAAGCGCTACATCCTGGCCCCCAAGGGCCTCGAGGTCGGTCAGACCGTCATGTCCGGTTCTGACGCCGACATCAAGCCGGGCAACGCTCTGCCCCTCGCCGACATCCCCGTCGGTACGCTCATCCACGCCGTCGAGTTCCAGCCGGGCAAGGGCGCTGCTATCGCCCGTTCCGCCGGTAACTCCTGCCAGCTGATGGGTAAGGAGGGCAAGTACGCTATCGTCCGTATGCCTTCCTCCGAGATGCGCCGCATCCTCGTTACCTGCCGCGCCACCGTCGGTGAGGTCGGCAACGCCGATCACTCCAACATCGTCATCGGCAAGGCCGGCCGTAAGCGTCACATGAACGTGCGCCCGACCGTCCGCGGTACCGTCATGAACCCTGTCGACCACCCGCACGGCGGTGGCGAGGGCAAGAACCACACCTCTGGTCGTCCCTCTGTTACCCCCTGGGGTAAGCCGACGAAGGGCCTTCGTACGCGCAAGAAGAAGAAGGTCTCGAACCAGCACATCATTCGTCGCCGTAAGAAGTAATTTCGGATACCGAGTTTTAGGAGAAAGCACTTATGAGCAGAAGTCTCAAAAAGGGCCCGTTCGTGGAGACTCGCCTTCTCTCGCGTATCACCGCGATGAACGAGGCTGGCAAGAAGGACGTCGTGAAGACCTGGTCCCGCGCGTCCACCATCTTCCCCGAGATGGTTGGTCACACCATCGCCGTCCACGACGGCCGCAAGCATGTGCCCGTGTATGTTACCGAGTCCATGGTTGGTCACAAGCTCGGCGAGTTCGCGCCGACTCGTACGTTCCGTGGCCACAAGGCCAAATAGGGGGTTAACCGTAAATGGCAACTAAGTCTATTGAAACTGAGGCCACCGAGGTTCGCGCCGTCGCTAAGTACGTGCGTGTTTCCCCCAGCAAGGCCCGCCTGGTGGTCGATCTGATCCGCCGCAAGCCTGTCGCTCAGGCCTTCGACATCCTCCACTTCTGCGACCGCGCCGTCGCCGTGGATGTCGAGAAGGTTCTCCGTTCCGCCGTTGCGAACGCCGAGAACAACAATGGTCTGCGTGCCGACAACCTGGTTGTCGCCGCTGCCTATGTTGACGAGGGTCCGACGCTTAAGCGCATCCGTCCCCGCGCCAAGGGTTCCGCTTCTCGCATTCTGAAGCGTACTTCCCACATCACCGTCGTCGTTGCTCCTCGAAAGGAGGCGTAAAGCTGTATGGGTCAGAAAGTCTACCCCACCGGCTTCCGTCTTGGCATCACCGAGAACTGGCGCTCCCGCTGGTTCGCAGAGAAGGATTACGCTAAGACCCTCGGTAACGATCTCGAGATCCGCAAGTACCTCGAGAAGCGTCTTTCCCGCGCAGCTGTCTCCCGCGTCGAGATCGAGCGCGCTGGCGACAAGGTGAAGGTCATCATCCTCACCGCTCGCCCCGGCGTTGTCATCGGTAAGAAGGGTGCCGAGATCGATACCCTCCGCACCGAGCTCGAGAAGGTCGCTGGCGTCTCCAAGGGCCAGCTCTCCGTCGACGTTGTCGAGATCAAGCGCCCCGAGCTCGACGCCAACCTCGTTGCTCAGTCCATCGCTGAGCAGCTCGAGGGCCGCGTTGCCTTCCGTCGCGCTATGCGCAAGGCTGTCCAGTCCGCCCGCAAGGCCGGCGCCAAGGGCATCCGTATCCAGTGCTCCGGTCGTCTCGGCGGTGCCGAGATGGGCCGTCGTGAGTGGTATCGTGAGGGTCGCGTGCCTCTGCACACCCTCCGCGCCAAGATCGACTACGGCACGGCTGTCGCCAGCACCACCATGGGTGCCTGCGGCGTGAAGGTCTGGATCTACCTGGGCGAGAAGCTCCCGGGCCAGCCTGTTCCCAACCCTGCACTCGAGGGCTCTTCCCGTCCTCGTCGTCGTAACTCCGAGAGGAGGGGTCAGTAGTGCTTGCCCCTAAGCGTATTCTTCACCGCAAGGTGCAGCGTGGCTCCATGAAGGGCCAGGCCAAGGGTAATACCGAGCTGCATTTCGGCGAGTTTGGTATCCAGGCTCTCGAGGCCCATTGGATCACCAACCGTCAGATCGAGGCCGCTCGTATTGCCATGACCCGCTACATGAAGCGTGGCGGTCGTGTCTACATCACGATCTTCCCCGATAAGCCCATCACCAAGAAGCCCGCCGAGACTCGCATGGGTTCTGGTAAGGGTAATCCCGAGGAGTGGGTGGCCGTCGTCAAGCCCGGCCGCATCATGTTCGAGGTCAAGGGTGTTCCCGAGGAGGTCGCTCGCGAGGCTCTGCGTCTTGCGCAGCACAAGCTCCCCATCAAGACCAAGATTGTTGCTGCTAAGAACGCTGAGCAGCGCATCGAGAAGGAGATGGCTGAGGAGGCCGCTCTCGAGGCCAAGTGGGCTGCTGAGGACGCCGCCGCCGCCAAGGAGGAGAACTAATGAAGCCCGCAGAGATTCGTGAGCTCTCGGACGCTCAGCTCGTTGAGAAGCTGAAGGAAATGCGCGCCGAGCTCTTTAACCTTCGTTTCCAGATGGCCACCAGCCAGCTGGACAACACCGCTCGCGTCAACACCGTGAAGAAGGACATCGCTCGCGTCCTCACGGAGCAGCGCGCCCGCGAGATCGCAGCGGAGAAGTCCGCTGTCGCCGAGTAGGACCTAAGGAGAGAACATGACTGATTCGCGTAACTCGCGTAAGGTCCGTACGGGTGTCGTTACCTCCGTCTCCGGTGCCAAGACCATTGTTGTCACCATCACCGAGCGCAAGCGTCACCCCAAGTACGGCAAGATGATGACCAGCTCCAAGAAGCTGCACGCTCACGACGAGGAGTGCACGGCTGGCGTGGGCGATACCGTCCGCGTTATGGAGACCCGTCCTATGTCCAAGATGAAGCGTTGGCGCCTCATCGAGGTCGTCGAGCGCGCTAAATAAGCAGTCGCTCTTACGACTTGTACGTTTCCGATGATGTGCGTATGCCTGGCTTGCATACCACGGGCCGTATAAAGGCTGCGCACCTCTCTTCGGTTCTTAGTTCGGAGGAACATCTACCATGATTCAGATGCAAACCATGCTGAACGTCGCCGACAACTCCGGCGCTCGCAAGATTCGCTGCATCAAGGTGCTTGGCGGTTCCAAGCGTCGTTATGCAGGCATCGGCGATGTGCTCATCGGTGCTGTCCAGGAGGCTACCCCTGGCGCCAACGTCAAGAAGAAGGACGTTGTCCGTTGCGTCGTCGTTCGCACCGTTAAGGAGATCCGCCGCAAGGATGGCTCCTACATTCGCTTTGATGAGAACGCCTGCGTTGTCATCAACAACGATGGTTCGCCCGTCGGCACCCGTATCTTCGGGCCTGTCGCTCGCGAGCTTCGTGACAAGAAGTACATGAAGATCGTCTCGCTCGCTCCCGAGACCCTGTAGTTAGGGGAGATATATGTATATCAAGAAGGGCGATAAGGTCCAGGTTCTCTCTGGTAAGGATCGCGGCAAGCAGGGCGTTGTCCTGCGTGCTCTCCCCGCCGAGAACAAGGTCGTTGTCGAGGGCGTTTCGGTCGTCAAGAAGGCCGTCAAGCCCAACGCTGCCAACCAGCAGGGCGGCATCGTTTCGCAGGAGGCTCCCATCGACGCCTCCAACGTCAATCTCGTTTGCCCCGAGTGCGGTAAGGTTACCCGCGTCGGTCACGAGAAGGACGGCAAGAACAAACTGCGCGTCTGCAAGAAGTGCGGCCACAAGTTCTAAGCTGCCCGCAACATCAAGTTGCTAGCAAAGGCCCGGATGCCACGGCACCCGGGCCTTTTTCTATCCCCACTCATTGGGGATACTCATTGGGGACAGACTTACATGAGTGATTGTGCTCATTGGGGACAGACTTAAATGAGTAGTCCCGGCAGTTGGGGACAGTCCCCATGTGTCGGCAGTTTGGGACGGTCCATTGATGCCTGATGCCCCTAGAGGGGAAGAGTAAGACAGCCTGCTCTGCCTTTTTGGGCTTTGGTGTTCCGCTTCTTTATCCTTTACAAGGATCCTCGCATGCGCATTATCGCGCATAGCATTGCGTGTTAATGCGTATGACCGCGTAAAAATGTGCAAAATATGGCTAAATAATGACCGATAAATAAATAAACACGCAAATACAAGCAAATGCGCGCGCATTTGTGCGAATATAAGGCTGTTGGAAATGAAGAACTTCCGATGACTCAGGAGGCACATATGGCAGATTCCAAACAGGCTCCACTAGACTCTGCGGCAGCAGCAAAGGCAGCGTTCGCTTCGGTCCAGGACAAGCCATTCCCCGATGATATCTTTACGGCTCCCGAGCTTCGCTGGGCTGTGATCGGGTGCGGCGTTATCGCCAACCAGATGGCCCAGTCTCTCGCTCTTGCCGGCCGCAAGCTTGCGGGCGTCGCCAACCGTACGCTGTCCAAGGCTCAAGCTTTTGCTGAGCAGTATGGCATCGAGAAGGTCTATGAAAAGGTCGATGACCTCTACGCCGATCCGAACATTGACGCAGTCTATATCACCACCCCGCATAACACGCATATCACCTACCTGCGCGCCGCTCTGGCGGCTGGCAAGCACGTGCTCTGCGAGAAGGCCATTACCCTTAACTCCGCCGAGCTCGACGAGGCACGTGCCATTGCCGACGAGCAAAACGTGGTCCTCATGGACGCCACCACGGTGCTTCACATGCCCTTGTATCAGGAGCTGCGTCGTCGCATGGATGTCGGCGAGTTCGGCCGCATGAACCTCGCCCAGCTCAACTTTGGCAGCTACAAGGAGTACGGCGATCTGACCAATCGCTTCTACAACCGCAACCTTGCTGGCGGTGCCATGCTCGATATTGGCGTGTATGCCCTGTCCGTCATGCGTCTCTTTATGGCAAGCCAGCCCGCTGAGGTTGTCTCGCTGGGCAACACCTGTGAAACCGGTGTTGACGTTGCGGGCGGCATCGTCTGCCGTAATGCCGAGCAGCAGCTGGGTGTTGTGAGCCTCACGCTCCACTCCAAGCAACCCAAGCGCTCGGTCATCAGCTTCGACAAGTGTTATATCGAGGTCAACGAATATCCGCGTGCCGATCACGCGACCATCGTGTGGACTGCGGACGGCCACCGCGAGGAGGTCCACGCCGGCACCGAGGCTTACGCTCTGTGCTATGAGATGGCCGATCTTGAGAAGGCCGTTGCCGGCGACGACTCCAAGCGCGAGCTGCTGGATTATGCTTCTGATGTTATGGAGCTTATGACCAAGCTTCGCGCCGACTGGGGAGTCGTGTATCCCGAGGAGGAGTAAGCGATGCTAGCGGAAGATAGGCTTAATGCGATTGTGTCGATGGTGCAGCAGGCTGGCTCGGTTACTGTGCCAGAGCTTGCCGATACCCTGGGCGTGACGGCGTCTACCATTCGGCGCGACCTGCAGACGCTCAACCGAGCGCATCGCATCGCCAAGGTCCACGGTGGAGCGACGAGTCTTGAACGCGCGCACGTGACGCGCGACCTAACGCTTAATGAGCGCAGCGACCTCCATAACGACGACAAGGAGCGTATCTGCGCCCGTGCGGCGGCGCTTGTGGGGCCCGAGAGCTTTGTATACATCGACTCGGGCTCGACGACGCTCAGGCTCATCGAGCATCTTCCACACCTTGAAGATGTCACCTATGTGACCGATTCCGTGCTCCATGCTCAACGCCTTGCTTTGCGCGGCATGCGTACCGTGGTGCTGGGCGGCGAGCTCAAACCCGAGACCGAGGCGCTCGTTGGCCCCGATGCCTTGGCAACCTTAGACCGCTACAACTTCAACTGTGGCTTTTGGGGCTCTAACGGCATTGCCGCCGAGCAGGGCTTCACGGCGCCCGATATCGAGGAGGCGCAAGTAAAGCGTATCTCGATGCGCCATACGGCCAAGCGCTTCGTAATCTCGGACGCCAGTAAATTTGGCATGGTGGCGCCCGTCAAGTTCGCGGACTTCCGTGACGCAACGATTATTACCGCGGGCGAGGTGCCCGCCAAGTACCAGTCGATGGACAACGTCATCACGGTCTAGCGATGGGACAAGGCCAAAACCACCACAAAGGTGCCTGTCCCCACTGTGGCGGTTAGTAACGAAAACCGAGTAGTTTTCTCAATAGAAAAACGGCAATGTCCATTACGGGCGTTGCCGTTTTTGTTGTCTACCGGTTTTGTCTAAGTCTGTAACAACTAGACCGTTAAAAGTGGGCTAGATGTTACAGATTGAGATACTTCCGAACCGCGCCGTCCCTTTGTCTCAATCTGTAACATCTGGGACCGATTTTGCCGAGTTATTGTTACAGATTGAGATTTTTCCTTGAGAGGGATTCGAATGTCTCGATCTGTAACAGATAGACCGGAAAATGGGTTCTAACTGTTACAGATCGAGACATTTTGGGACCGCGGTTGAACCATTGCGGCAAAACCACCACAAAGGTGCCTGTCCCCATTGTGGTGGTTTAGGGCTCCCAGGGGCAGGGGGCTTCGATGTGGATGTGCTCGCCGGTTACGGGATGCGTGAAGGACACGCTGTGGGCGTGGAGCATCAGGCCACAGGGGCGCGGCGTTCCGTACAGGTCGTCGCCAACCAGGGGATGGCGCTCGCTCGCCAGATGCACACGGATTTGGTGCTTGCGGCCGGTGAGCAACTCGACATCGATATACGAGCGCGTGGGTAGGCCTCGGCGGCTCTTAAGGCGCTTGAGCACCTTCACGCGCGTCTGAGACGGCTTGCCGCTGGCGCCAACGCGCATCTTGCGGCTGTCGTGGCGGTCGCGGGCGATGGGCTTGTCGATGAGCTTTTCGTTCCAGTCGATCTTGCCCTCGGCGAGCGCCAGATAGTGCTTTTCGAATGCGTGGTCGATAATCATCTGGTCAAAAGCGGGCTGCGTCTGCTTGTCGAGCGAGAACAACACCACGCCGGTGGTGTCGCGGTCCAAGCGGTTGAGCGGTTGCATGTCGGTCGCGGCAAAGCCGTCGCCCATCGCCAGCAGCAGATCGCTGGCGTAGTCGGTAAGTGTGCGCTCGCCGGTGCCGTCACCGTGGACGATCATGCCGGCAGGCTTATCGATGGCCATGAGCCAGGCGTCGCAGTAGAGGACTTGAGGTTCTTCGTTCACGTGTAAGCCTTTCGGTTAGCTAATTCCCACAAACATGCAGCCCGAGGTGGCGCCGCGCAGGCGGGCGGCGAGCTTGCGGCCGGCTTGAGCCGCCTCGACGGCGCGACGGACGCGAGCGACGGCACGGCCAATCTCATCGGCCTCGAGCAAGGTTCCGTCGACCATAAGACGACGGACGCCGGCGTCGAGCAACTGCGGTACCTGCGGCGTGAGGTCGATGGGGTAGGCGTCGTACAAGCGAGAGCGGCCATGGATGTCGGTGCGCACGGGCATGACCTTGCCGTCGATATTCTTGAGCGACAGCTTGCGGGCGCGCAGGCGGCAGTTGGCGCAATCGTGGATGCAGCCATTGGCCACCTGCAGGATGCAGTGCTCGCTCGTCATAACGCGCGGGCGGCCAAAGACGGTGATGCCCAGAGCCACGGGCGCGGCGGCGCCGAGCGAGACAATCTCGTCGAGTGTGATCTCGGGCGAGAGCCAAAACGCACCGGCTCCGCGCTCGGCAAGCGCCTCCATGCAAGGCGTGTTGTGCACCGGCAGGCAAGAGCGAATCTCGGCCGTGGCGCCAAGCTGGGCGGCCAGGGCAAGCTCAGAGATGTTGCCAATAGCGACCGTGGCGCCGGCAACAACCCACGGGTCGACGCGTACGTGGTCAACGGCGCGGCAGACCTCGTCGAGCACGGGTACGATGCCCTGCTCAAATGTATCGGCGGGGGAGAGCTCGGCCGCATCGAGCGCGTCGGTGGTCATGTAGATGCGCGTTACGCCCTCGGCGCGAGCGGCCTCGGCGACCTCGAGCGAGGTGACGGTGGCGCAGATCTGCGGCTCATCGCGGTAGTGCTCGGGCGCGGGGCGGGAATCACTGGTTACAATCGCCGGAAGCTCGAGCGTTTTCGCGCGCTCCTCGTACGGCGCCAGAATGGCCTCCTCCAATGCTTTACAAGCGGCGGCGCGCACCTTGTGCACGGCGGAAAAGCCCATACCGCAGCCGGCGTCGAGCGAAACGTCAAAGCTTGCGGCCTCAAAGGGAGAGGAGCCCATGCGCCCGACGTGCTCAACCAGATCGGATGCCTCGACGGCGCGGGTCTTGGCAGCCTCGACGGTAAAGCCCGTGGTCGTGGCCGTAAGCGAAGGATCGTCGCAACAGGTGAGCGTAACGGCAAACGGCTCGCCCAGACGCGCCACAACGGACACGTCTACGGCGCGGCGGCGCAGCACATCGCGCTTGAGCGCGGCGCCGGCGGCGTCAATGGCGCGCTGGCTTCGAATCACGCGCACGCGGCAGCCCTCGGGCATGCTACGGGGCACGCGACACTCGATAACATCGCCGGCAGCGGCATCATCGGCGGCAATGGTGGTCAGGAACTGGTCAAACTCGTTATCGTGGCGGAGCTCCAGCAGGTCGCCCTTGCCCACGGGCTCAAACAGCTCAATGCGGGCGATGGCGGCGCGGCGACGGCGATCGTCGGGCTTGAGTCCGCGTACATCGCGGTTGGCCGGGCGGCTGCCCAGCACCGTGCCCACAATCTGGCCGCGGTTGTTGGAGCGCTCGTAGCTCATCATCTCGTCGCCCGAGGTGCCGTCTTGATAGGCGTGCGTAAAGTCGCGGTTAAAACAGCGCTTGAGTTGGCGCTGGCGAGCGGCGTCCTCATCCTTAGAGGTCGAAACATCGGCAAGCATGTCATCAATCTGATGACGATACACGTCGACGATGGAATACACGTAATCGGGGGCCTTCATGCGGCCCTCAAGCTTGAGCGATGCGGCGCCGGCGTCATACAGACGGCGAACAAGCTGCGACGTGTTGGTGTCGCGCGGGCACAGCGCGCGCTCGCGACCGGCAGGGGAGAGCGAGCGGCCGTTCTCGTCGATCAGCTCGTAAGGCAGGCGACAGGGCTGAGCGCACATGCCGCGGTTGGCCGAGCGGCCTGCCATGGCAAAGCTCGACAGCAGGCACAGGCCCGAGTAGCAAAAGCAGATGGCGCCGTGGCTAAAGACCTCGAGGTCGACATCGGGCGCGGCGTCGTGGATGGCGGCGATCTCGTCGATGGAGAGCTCGCGCGAGAGAGTCACGCGGTCGGCGCCCTGCTCGCGGCACCAAAGGGTTCCGCGGTCGTCATGGATGTTCGCCTGGGTCGAGATGTGCGTCTCGATGCCGGGCATGGTGCGTTTGACCTCAAAGAACAGACCCCAGTCCTGGATGATGAAGGCATCGGCGCCCAGCGTGGAGCAGCGGTGGATGAGTTGCAGCGCATCGCCCATCTCGGACTGCTTGATGACGATGTTGACCGTGACGTAGACGCGCGACCCGGCTAGATGCGCGGTGCGGCAGGCCTGCTCAAAGGCCTCGTCGGTAAAGTTGGTGGCCTTGCGGCGGGCGTTGAAGCTGCCCATGCCGCAATAGATGGCGTCTGCCCCCGCGGCGAGTGCGGCGGCAAAGGGCTCGGGCCCTCCGGCGGGCGCCAAAAGCTCGGGTCTGCGGTTGGTGGTTCGACTGGCGGTTGCGGTCATATCCTGCCTTTCAAAATGCTCAGATATTCAAAAGTATAGTGGCGCCGTTGCGGCAGGCGATGCCCGTGCTCCAAGCGGGATAAAGTCTTCAGCAGCTTGGACTGGCTGCTCCACATGAGAACCGTTCAGCGGTTCGGGGAAACCGTTGGGCGATAAAATATTCTCGCAAGCTGATAATATTCTTGCATCAAACAGAAACCTTGAGTACTATCCCAATCAAGCGCGGTGTTCAGACCGAATTGTGCCTCCCGGTGCGAACGCCGCGCTCACGCTCTCTATTTGATTGTAAGGAGAAAAACATGAGCAAGACCGTCGTGTCTTCCGATAACGCACCCGCAGCCATCGGCCCGTATTCCCCTGGTATCCAGACCGGCAACATGGTGTTCCTGTCCGGCCAGCTGGGCATCGACCCCGCAACTGGCAAGATGCCCGAGGGCGTCGAGGCCCAGGCCAAACAGTCCCTCGCCAACGTCGAGGCCCTGCTGACCGCTGCCGGCGCCACCTTTGCCGATGTCGTCAAGACCACGGTCTACCTGGCCGACATCGCCGACTTCGCCGCCGTGAACGAGATCTACGCCTCCAAGTTCGAGGCCCCGTTCCCCGCGCGCAGCGCCTTCCAGGTTGCCGCCCTTCCGGCTGGCGGTCTGGTCGAGATCGAGGTCGTCGCCGCTCTCTAAGTCGTTGGCCACAACTAAACATGACATGCAAAAAGACCCTGCAGCGCGTGCGAGCTGCAGGGTCTTTTGTTAAGTGACGGATCGCTTGTGGAGCCGCGCTTCATTTTGCTCGTTAGCCTTCCTTGCGAACTTTTTGCAGGTAGCGGTAGACGCTGGGCTCCGAGATGCCCAGCGCGGTGGCGACGCAGGCCACGGCGCCCTTGAGCATGAACACCCCGTTGCCGTTGAGGTGGCGAATGACGTCCACGCGGTCGCTCTGACCAAGCGACGCTACATCCAGCCCGCGCGCGCTCAGCAACTCGGCAATGCTGCGGTCGATGAGCTCCTGTGTGGACTCCGAAAGGCTTTCGACCTCGATAGGGGCGGGCTCCGTGCGCGTCGGCGCCGCGTCGAAGCACGCCATGAGCTGCTGCGCCATGGCGTTGATGGAGCGTACCGTGGAAAGATCGGTGTTGACGCAGAGCATACCGACGATCTCGTCATTCTCGCGGATAAAGTACGTCGCTGACTCCAACGTCTTGCCTCCGGCGCCGCGGCCCTCGTAGCCCGTAATAAACGGCAGGTCGCGATACTTGGCGTCGTGCATGATCTTGAGTGCCAGATCGGTGGCGGGACCGCCGACCTTGCGGCCGCTCACGATGCCGTTGCGAATATCGACGATGGCGTGGTCGGGATCCGAGAAATCGTGCAGCACGATCTCGCTGTTTTTGCCGAGTATCTGCTCCAGAAAATCGACCATCGGCAAAAAGCGACGTACGGTCTCGTTCACGGGCAACTCCTTTGGGTGAAATCGGAAATGTTCATAACAATTTTTTCTCATGGTAACACGCTGCCCATCATCTCGTATATCCGCAGGTACATTGCGTAATGCAGACGAACGGTAGGAATTTAGCGGTAAACGGTCGACCAAAAGAAAAGTTAGATGTTATTTTGACCAGACACTTTCCTGACCTGCGGAAATGCGTTATTTCAGCTGAAGAATAGTCTGATAACAAAAAATTATTATTGAGAATGAGAATCATCTTTAATACGATATGCAATGAAGGCACAACCTCAACCCCGCACTGCGTCACAATAGAGCGTTAGATGCGAAAACAACTACTTCGAGGATTGGTGGTCAAATGACCCAGGAGACGGTTACGAACGGCACTGAAGCCCTGTTCACTCGCGAAGGCATGCCTCCCGTTAAGGAAATGATCCCGTGTGCCCTTCAGCACGTACTGGCATCGTTTGCCGGCATCATTACCCCGGCGGTCATCATGGCCGGCGTCTACGGCTTTAATAGTCAGCAGAGCACCGACATCATCCAGGTCGCGCTCATTCTTTCGGCGATCGATACGGCCCTTCAGGCCTTCGCTCCCTTCCGTCGCATCGGCGGCGGCCTGCCCATCGTCATGGGCGTTTCGTTCGCGTTCCTGCCGGCCCTGCAGGCCATGGGTGCCTCGGGCTTTAGCTTTGGTGCGCTGCTGGGCGGCGAGATCGTCGGCGGCGCCGTCGCGGTCCTCTTTGGTCTGGCTTACAGCAAGATCAAGTGGCTGTTCCCGCCCGTCGTGACCGGTACGGTCATCTTCTCCATCGGTGTTTCGCTGTATCCCACGGCCGTCAAGTATATGGCCGGCGGTATGGGTACGTCGCTGTGGGGCACCCCGCAGGCCTGGTGCGTCGCTCTTATCACCTTCGCTGTGGTCTTTGCGCTCGCCAACTTTGGCAAGGGCACGCTCAAGCTGGGATCCGTGTTCTTTGGCATGATCGTTGGCATGATCGTCTCCATCCCCTTTGGCATGATTGACTTCTCCAGCGTCGCCACCGCCCAGGTCTTCGCCCTTCCCAAGCTCATGCCCTACGCGCTCGAGTTTGATCCCGAGGTCTGCATTACCCTCGCCGTCGTGTTCCCCATGGTCGCCATCCAGGTTATCGGCGACGTCTCCGCTGCCTGCCTTGGTTCCATCGACCGTATGCCCACCGAGCGCGAGCTCTCCGGCGCTATCGTGTCCCAGGGCCTCACCTCTATGGTCGGCGGCCTGCTGGGCGGTCTTCCCACCAGCGCCCTTGGCCAGAACGTGGGCATCATCTGCTCCAACAAGGTCGTCAACAAGTGGGTCTTTGTGATCATCGCGGCCGTCTTTGCCATCGCCGGTCTGTTCCCGCAGCTCTCTGCCGTCCTTTCCGCTATCCCGCAGCCCGTCATCGGCGGCGCGACCGTCGGCGTCTTTGGCACCATCACCATGAACGGCGTGCGCATGTTCACCCGCGAGGGCCTTACGCAGCGCACTACCACCATCGTCGGCACCTCCGTCGTCTTTGGCCTGGGTATCTGGATGGCCAGCGGTTGCCTTGCCGGCGAGGGTATGCCCGCCTGGGTGTCCACCGTCATCGGCTCCAATGCCGTAACCCCCACCGCCATCATGGCCATTGTCCTTAACCTGATCCTTCCGCAGACGCCGGTCGTGGCTCAGCACATCGATGCTGCCAAGGACGCTGCCGTGGATCTGGTCTTGCCCGAGAGCAAGAAGTAACCAATTCGGTGCTATTCGTCGGCGGACGCATCGCCTCGTCCGCCGACGCCATGCGGCGCCAAGCCGCACTTCAAAGGGTTTGTCCCTTTGGTGAAGCGTTGACGGGAGAGGGCCCGTTTCCGGTGTAGGCCGGCGCTTCGCACTCCGCCATGTCAGAGGTGTCAAACCCCGCCTCTGATGTTGAAGGGAGCATCCATGCTTCTGGTCGCTAACGGTTCCGTCTTTACCCGCAACGCTCAGACCCCGTTCATTCCAAACGGTGCGGTCTCCATTGACGGAGACACGATCGTCGAAGTGGGCCCCGAGTGCGAGCTCAAGGCCAAGTACCCGGATGCCGAGTACGTCGACGCCCAGGGCAACCTCATCATGCCCGGACTCATCAACTGCCACACCCACATCTACTCGGGTCTGGCCCGCGGTCTTGCCATTAAGGGCTGCAACCCCACCAACTTCCTGGAGAATCTTGAGCAGCAGTGGTGGAAGATTGACGACAACCTGACGCTCGACGGCACCAAGGCCAGCGCCTACGCCACGATTCTTGACTCCATCCGCGATGGCGTCACCACGATCTTCGATCACCATGCGAGCTTCTGCGAGATCCCGGGAAGCCTCTTCACCATTAAGGACGCAGCTCAGGAGCTGGGCATGCGTTCGTGCCTGTGCTACGAGGTCTCTGATCGCCGCGGCCAGGAAAAATGCGACCAGGCCATTGCCGAGAACGCCGAGTTTGCCCAGTGGGCCGCCAAAGAGCGGCTCGATAACGACAACCACATGATCGCCGCCTTGTTTGGCGGACATGCCACCTTTACGCTGTCGGACGAGACCATGGACAAGATGGCCGAGGCCAACAATGGTCTGACCGGCTTCCACATCCACGTGTGCGAGGGCATGAACGACGTGTGGGATTCCCGCCTCAACCGCGGTGGCATCAGCCCGGTCGAGCGCCTGCTGCAGCACAACCTGCTGGGTCCCGACACCATGCTGGGCCACTGCATCCACGTGACGCCTGCCGAGATGGATATCGTCAAGGAGTCCGGCACCTGGCTCGTCAACAACCCCGAATCCAATATGGGCAACGCCGTGGGCTGCGCCCCCGTGCTCGAATTCTTCCGCCGCGGCATTCCTGTGTGCATGGGTACCGACGCCTACACCCACGATATGCTCGAGAGCCTTAAGGTCTTCCTGATCATTCAGCGTCACAACGCCGCCATGCCCAACGTGGGCTGGTGCGAGGCCATGACGATGCTGTTTGAGAACAACGCCAAGATGGCGAGCAAGTACTTCGATCGCAAGCTCGGTGTGCTCGAGGCCGGCGCTGCCGCCGACGTCATCGTCATGGACTACAAGCCCTTTACGCCGCTGAGCGAGGAGAACATCGACGGCCACATGCTCTTTGGCATGATGGGCAAAAACTGCCGCACCACCATCATCAACGGCCGCGTCCTGTACAAGGATCGCGAGTTCGTTGGCATTGATGAGGACAAGATCAACGCGTGGACCATGGCTGAGTCCAAGAAGCTCTGGAGCACGCTCAACGATCGCGCCTACTAATTACAAGTAGATTCACGCGCGTCGGATGTTTCGCCGCATCCGACGCGCGTATAGGCGACCTCCGCGGGGTCGCCGGCGCTGTGCTAGCGCTACACCGTATTTGCGCCCGCCGCGCGGTCTCGCCGGGCGTTACAGAGAGGAGCTCACTATGAGCGACATCATGAGGCCGATCCCGTTTTCGCAGCTGATGAACTGGATCATCGAGGAGCACAAGACCCAGGGCGCCGTCTTTGGCGTGCGCAAGATGGTCACGACCAACCAGGAGGGCGCGCTTCCCATTTTTGACGAGCGCATCGAGACTCCGTTTGGCCCGGCCGCCGGTCCCAACACGCAGCTGGCCCAGAACATCGTGGCATCCTACGTGGCCGGTTCTCGTTTCTTTGAGCTCAAGACCGTTCAGGTTATGGATGGCGAGGAGCTCTCCAAGTGTGTGAACAAACCCTGCATTGTGGCGCAGGACGAGTGCTACAACTGCGAGTGGTCGACCGAGCTCGAGGTTCCGCAGGCCTTTGCCGAGTACGTGAAGGCATGGTTTGCCTGCCACCTGATCGCTCGCGAGTACGGCCTGGGCAGCCCGGACGGCTTTGTCTTCAACATGTCGGTGGGCTATGACCTCGAGGGTATTAAGAGCCCCAAGGTCGATGCCTACATCGAGGGCATGAAGGACGCCAGCGGCTCTGACGTCTGGAATGAGTGCCGCGCATGGGCGCTTGCCAACCTGGACAAGTTTGAGCATGTCGACGCCGCATTTGTCGAATCCATCCCGGCGCGCGTGTCCAACTCCATCACGGAGTCCACCCTGCACGGCTGCCCGCCGGCCGAGATCGAGCGCATCGCGACCTACCTCATCACCGAGAAGGGCCTCAACACCTACATCAAGTGCAACCCCACGCTGCTGGGCTATGAGTTTGCCCGCCAGCGTCTGAACGAGCTGGGCTTTGACTACATCGTCTTCGATGACACGCACTTCCGCGAGGACCTGCAGTGGGCCGATGCCGTGCCTATGTTCGAGCGCCTGATTGCCCTGTGCGCCGAGCGCGGCCTGGAGTTTGGCGTCAAGCTGACCAACACGTTCCCCGTCGACGTGACGAGAAACGAGCTGCCCTCCACCGAGATGTACATGTCCGGCCGTTCGCTGTTCTCGCTGACCATCGAGGCCGCCCGTCGCATTACCGAGCAGTTCGACGGCAAGCTGCGCATCAGCTACTCCGGCGGTGCTACGGTCTACAACATCCGCGCCCTGTACGATGCCGACATTTGGCCCGTCACCCTGGCGACCGACGTGCTCAAGCCCGGTGGCTACGAGCGCTTTAGCCAGATGGCCGGTGAGTTTACCGACCTGGATGGCAAGCCGTTCGCGGGCGTCTCTCTCGAGGCCGTGACTGCGATCCAGACCGACTCGCTCACCAACCCGCTCTACAAGAAGCCGCTGCGCCCGCTGCCCGACCGCAAGGTTGCCGGCAAGAGCCCGCTTTCCGACTGCTTTACCACGCCGTGCCGTACGAGCTGCCCCATCCAGCAGGATATTCCCGCCTACCTGGCGGCTGTTGACGAGGGCCGCTACGAGGACGCACTCAACATCATCATCGAGCGCAATGCCCTGCCGTTCATTACCGGCACCATCTGCCCGCATCCCTGCGGCCGTGCCTGCGAGCGTGCGTTCTACGAGCCCGAGGGCGCCCAGATTCGCGCCAGCAAGCTCAAGGCCGCCCGCGAGGCCATGACCGCCGTGCTGCCCAAGCTGCGCGCCCAGGCTATTGCCAACGTCGGCGAGCGCAACGTTGCCGTTATCGGCGGCGGCCCGGCCGGCCTGGCGACGGCGTTCTTCCTGACGCGTGCCGGCGTGCCCGTCACCATCTTTGAGGCCCGCGACTCGCTCGGAGGCGTGGTCCGTCACGTGATCCCCGAGTTCCGTATCGCCAGCGACGATATCTCCCACGATGCCGAGCTCTGCCTGGCCTTTGGCGCCAAGGTGCAGCTCAACGCTCGCGTTGATTCCATCGACGAGCTCAAGGCCCAGGGCTTTACCGACGTGGTCGTGGCCACCGGTGCCTGGATGCCCGGCTCTGCGGGCTTGGGCGAGGGTGCCGAGCTCGATGTGCTGGAGTTCCTCGAGGCCGCCAAGAAGGGCGAGAAGCTCGAGCTGGGTGAGGACGTCGTGGTCATTGGCGCCGGCAACACCGCCATGGACGCGGCCCGCGTGGCCAAGCGCCTTGCTGGCGTGAAGAACGTGCGCCTGGTGTATCGCCGCACCAAGAAGCAGATGCCCGCCGACGAGGAAGAGCTCGATCTTGCTCTTGCCGACGGCGTTGAGTTCTGCGAGCTGCTGGCGCCCAAGGCGCTCAACGGCTCCGTGCTGACCTGCGACGTTATGGAACTCGGCGAGCCGGATGCAAGCGGCCGTCGCAGCCCCGTCGCCACGGGCGAGACCGTCGAGCTTTCCGCCACCACGGTGATCTGTGCCGTGGGCGAGGGCATCGATGCCAGCCTGTACGATGCCGCGGGCGTCGAGCACGACCGTCGCGGCCGTCTTGCCGCCACCTCCACCGGCGTCGAGGGCGTTTGGGCTGCCGGCGACTGCCGTCGCGGTCCGGCCACCGTGGTCGAGGCTATTGCCGACGCCGCCGAAGTCGCCCGCGCCATCGCCGGCGTGGACTTTATCAAGTACGCCGACTGCAACGAGCAGGCCGGTCGCGAGGACACCTGCTACGAGCGCAAGGGGTCGCTGTGCCGCGACAAGCGCAACTGCACCAAGACCCGCTGCCTGGGCTGCGGCTCGGTGTGCGAGGTCTGCTGCGACGTGTGCCCCAACCGCGCCAACGTGGCAATTAAGGTGCCGGGCCTGGCCAAGCATCAGGTCGTCCATGTCGACGGCATGTGCAACGAGTGCGGCAACTGCGCCGTGTTCTGCCCTTACCAGGAGGGTCGTCCCTACAAGGACAAGCTCACCCTGTTCTGGAGCGAGCAGGACATGGAGAACTCCGAGAACGAGGGCTTCCTGGCCGTGGACGAGGACCACTTTAAGGTCCGCGTCGCCGGCACCGTCCGTACCGTCTCGGTCGATGCCGTCAACACCGGCCTTCCCGAGGCCGTCCGCCTGACCATCAGGGCCGTGCGCGACAACTATTCGTACCTTCTTAAGAAATAGGCGAGTCTCTTATGGCCAAATCCATTCAACATAACGTGGCCTACGTTGCCTGCGGAAGCGGTTGCGCCTCCGCAGGCGGCGACGCCCGCTGCAGCGAAGGCTGCATTGGCTGTGGCGCCTGCGTCACGGCCTGCCCCCACGGCGCCATTGCGCTGGTCGATGGCATCGCCCGCGTGGATCGCTCCAAGTGCACGGGCTGTGGCCTGTGCGGCATGGCGTGCCCGCAGCGCGTGATTGCCTTCGTTCCCGGCTACCAGAACATTCTGGTGCGCTGCAACAACACCGATAAGGGCGCCATCGCTCGCAAGATCTGCGACACGAGCTGCATCGGTTGCGGCATGTGCGCTAAAAAGTGCCCTGCCGGCGCTATCCGCATCGAGGACAACTGCGCCCATATCGACGGCGTGGACTGCCTGTCGTGCGGCATGTGCGCCGTCGTCTGCCCGCATGGCGCCATCCACGACCGCACCGGCATCGCCGCCGGCGTGTAGAAGGGAATCACCATGGCACAGGAATTCACTTTTACCGTTAACGGCGTCGAGCGCACGACGACGGAGAATAAACCGCTGCTGCGCTACCTGCGCGACGACCTGCATATCCATTCCGCCAAGGACGGCTGCTCCGAAGGTGCTTGCGGTACCTGCACCATCCATGTGGACGGTGCGGCCGTCAAGGCGTGCGTACTGACCACCGCTCTTGCCGCCGGCCGCAACATCGTGACCGTCGAGGGCCTGCCCCAGGACGTGCGCGAGGCCTTTGTGTACGCCTTTGGCGCCGTGGGCGCTGTGCAGTGCGGCTTTTGCATCCCCGGCATGGTCATGGCGGGTGCGGCGCTCATCGCCGAGGATCCCGAGCCCACCGAGGAGCAGATCAAGTACGCCATTCGCGGTAACGTCTGCCGCTGCACCGGCTACAAAAAGATTATCGAGGGCATCTCGCTGGCCGCTGCGGTGCTCCGCGGCGAAAAGCAGATCGACGAGGACCTGGAGCGCGGCGATGACTACGGCGTGGGCAAGCGCGCCTTCCGTATTGACGTGCGCAAGAAGGTGCTCGGCGAGGGCAAGTATCCCGACGACATCGACGAGCTCGATCAGCCGGGCCTGACCTATGCCAGCGCCGTGCGCTCCAAGTATCCGCGCGCCCGCGTGCTCTCCATCGACACCTCCAAGGCCGAGGCCCTGCCCGGTGTGGTGGGCACCCTGCGCGCCGAGGACGTGCCGGTCAACCAGGTCGGCCACCTTATCCAGGACTGGGACGTCATGATCGCCCAGGGCGATATCACCCGCTGCGTGGGCGATGCCATCGTGCTGGTGGTTGCCGAGGACGAGGCGACGCTCGAGAAGGCCAAGAAGCTCGTAAAGATTGATTACGAGCCGCTGGAGCCCGTGCGCAACATCGTTGAGGCTAAGGCCGCCGACGCCCCGCGCCTGCACGACAGCTTCTTTGCCTTTGGCAACACGGTGGAGCTCAAGGACAACGTGTGCCAGAGCCGCCACGTGACGCGCGGCGACGCCGCCAAGGCGCTGGCCGAAAGCGCGTTCACCGTGACGCAGCGCTTTACCACGCCCTTTACCGAGCATGCCTTCTTGGAGCCCGAGTGCGCCGTCGCCTTCCCGTACAAGAACGGCGTCAAGGTGCAGTCGACCGACCAGGGCGCCTACGACACACGCAAAGAGTGTGCCCACATGTTTGGCTGGGACAACGAGCCCGAGCGCGTGGTCGTCGAGACCATGCTTGTGGGCGGCGGCTTTGGCGGCAAGGAGGACGTGTCCATCCAGCACCTGGCCGCGCTCGCCGCATATAAGTTCCAGCGTCCCGTGAAGTGCAAACTCACGCGCGCCGAGTCGCTCGCGTTCCATCCCAAGCGTCATGCCATGGACGGCACCTTTACGCTGGGCTGCGATGCCGAGGGCAACTTTACCGGTCTGGACTGCGAGATCAACTTTGACACCGGTGCTTACGCGTCGCTGTGCGGCCCGGTGCTCGAGCGCGCCTGCACGCACGCCGTCGGTCCCTACAAGTACCAGAACACCGACATTCGCGGTTTTGGCTACTACACTAACAACCCGCCCGCCGGCGCGTACCGCGGCTTTGGCGTTTGCCAGTCCGAGTTTGCGCTCGAGAGCCTGATCGACTTGCTGGCAGAGAAGGTCGGCCTGGACCCGTGGGAGATTCGTTACCGTAATGCCATCGAGCCGGGCGAGGTTCTGCCCAACGGCCAGATCGCCGACTGCTCCACGGCGCTTAAGGAGACGCTGCTCGAGGTCAAGGATGCCTACTATGCGCATCCCGGACATGCCGGTATCGCCTGCGCCATGAAGAACGCCGGTGTGGGTGTGGGCCTGCCCGATGCCGGCCGCTGCAAGATTCGCATCGAGGATGGCGTGGCTGTGGTCTATGCCGCCACGTCCGACATCGGCCAGGGCTGCAACACCGTCTTTTTGCAGGACGTTGCCGAGGCATGCGGCCTGCCGCTTCGCTGCATTGCCAACGGCGAGTGCTCCACCGAGAACGCTCCCGATTCCGGCACCACGTCTGGCTCGCGTCAGACGGTCGTGACCGGCGAGGCCGTGCGCGGTGCCGCCTTCCTGCTGCGCGATGCCATGCTTGACATCGAGGCCGGCAAGCCTGCGCCTACCGCCCCGGTGAGCGCGCATGGCGACGGCGTCAAGATCGAGTACGACGACGGTCGCGCCTATCAGCTGCACACGCAGGAGCTCGTCGCCGGCCAGGGTATGCATCCTCAGGATCCCGCGGCCGCCATCAAGGCGCTCGAGGGATGCGAGTTTGGCTACGTGTACCTGGAGCCGACCGACAAGCTGGGTGCGGATGCTCCCAACCCCAAGAGCCACATCTGCTACGGCTTTGCCGCGCATGTGGTCATTTTGGATGATGACGGCCGCGTGAGCGAGGTCTATGCCGCGCACGATTCCGGCAAGGTGGTCAATCCCATCTCCATCCAGGGTCAGATCGAAGGCGGCGTGCTCATGGGTATGGGCTATGCGCTTACCGAGGATTGGCCGCTCAAGGACTGCGTACCCCAGGCAAGGTACGGCACGCTCGGGCTGTTCCGTGCGCCCGAGATTCCGGATATCCACGCCATCTACGTGGAGAAGGACGAGCTGCTGCCCGTGGCATATGGCGGCAAGGGCATCGGCGAGATCGCAACGATCCCCACGGCGCCCGCCGTACAGAACGCCTACCGCGCATTTGACGGCAAGCTGCGTCCAGATCTGCCCATGGTGGATACGCCCTACAGCCGCGTCCGCAACCGCGGGTAGGGTAGAGCGCGGACAGCATTGCTGACGGGCGGTTCGCGCTCAGCATCAACTACATACACTGCGCCTTTGGCCCCGACTCCATCGCGAGCCGGGGCCTTTTGTTTGGAGCGGAAACTGCATCCCGGAATTTGGCTCCAACGTGGGTTGCATTTTCCGGTTGAAGCCTCAAGCGGAAAATGCGTCCCGGAATCGTGCCTCAGAATGGGATGCGGTTTCCGCTGGCCGGTCGTTTGGAAAGCGCATCCCAGTTTGAGCGTTTATTCCGGGATGCGTTTTTCGCTGAAGGACTCAACCGGAAAGCACGACCCGTTCCGAGACCTGATTCCGGGACACGCTTTCCGCTAGGCCCGCTATCCGGAAAGTGCGTCCCGTTTTGAGCGTCCAGGCTGGGACGCGCTTTCCGTTGGCGTGGTCGTTGGGAAAACGCGGCCCAAATAGGGGGGGGTGCGATCCGGCGATGCGTGGCCTAGCAGCTCCTACAGGTCCACCTCGTTGAGCCATGTCGGCAGCGCGGTCTGTCGGATGCCTGCCGTCTGCAGCTTTTTGGCGAGCATTCCTGCCGAGCGGACCTCGTTCATGGTAAAGCGCAGCAGGGGGTGACCGTAGAGCGATAGGTGCGCCTCGCGCTGTCGTTCGGCAACGAGCGCCTCGGCGGTGGTGCGTCCGGCCAGCATGGTCTGGTCGGTATATTTGATGAGCCCGTCGAGTTCTCCCAGTGTGAGTTCTCGCGCCTGGCGCTCCCAGGCAAAGTCCGTTCGTATGGGCTTGGCCGAATCGAAGGGGTCCGTCAACTCGTATTGAAGCCAGTCGGGCGCAAAGCCCGTCTCGATCATGACGGCGCGGGCGACCGATTCCCCGCCGCTCTCGGCGCGGGCGTCGGCATATCGAAGCGTTGTGAGGGCGGTACGAATCGCGCGACCATTGCGGGCGGTCGCTCGTTGCTCGACGGCCTCCATCAGCTGTTCCGGCGCAAGGCCGAGCTTTGAGATCGCCGAATCGGCAATGGGCATGCCGTCGGCAAAACCAGTTTGCAGCAGGCAATCTGTGGCCGTTTGGATGCGCGGCGTTACCGATATGCCGGCTCTGCATATTGCTCCGGCCGGCTCAATCTGGTGTCGCTGAATATGTGCGCCCGGACGAGCCGACGGCTTTGTCGAGCTGCAAACATGCACGACGTTCAGGTGTCGCCACGAGACCTCGAGCCCCAGCAGGCAAGCTGCCGAAAACGAGCAGAACGTCCAATCGGGATGGATGATCGCAAGGGCGCGGATAATCTCGCAATGGCGTTGCGCTCGGTTGAGTTCATCCCAGCGCGTTTTTCGCGCGAACAGTCCCGGCATGGGGGAGACGACCGCGCTGCCGGTGCGCCGAAGGAGCGCTTTTCGGATCGCCGTGCTCGGGGGAATCAGGCAGCGCCCCTCTTGTTCGGCTTGGGTGAGTAGTTGATCGATGAGCTGGTCATTGCAATGGGTCATGAGCTACCGCCTCCTTTTGGGTAGCAAAAACGTATCAGCTGGAACTTGCCGCTCAGCCGACCAAAAGCTGACCAAAATCTAACCATGCAGGTAGATGACCTGCTTTTGGCGACATATTTCTTGTTTGAATCGGTGGGCGGTAATCGGCGACCGTGAACGGTAGCTGGATATGAAGTCTTGGTAAGTTTCGGAACGTGTACTTTTTGAAAAAGAGCATTCTATCTGCTGTTTTGTGTTTCTGGATCGCATATTTGAAGGTATGTGATAAGGGCGGCGGGCTGTCGCCTTGTATCTGCGGAAATTGTGACCCGGAATGAGCGCTCGGAATGGGATGCATTTTCCGGTAGAAGCTTCAGCGGAAAGTGCATCCCAGAATTCAGGCTCAGAGCGGGAAGCGCTTTCCGGATGACATGTTTGGCGGAAACTACGGCCCAGTTTTTGGCTCCAGAACGGGATACATTTTCCGGAACGGTCCACGTGCGGCGGTGTATCGCCCCTTTTCGTGTGCCGCTTGTCGAATTACGTTATAGCTAGCTATATTATAGGAAGGTATAATATAGCTAGCTATAACGTAAAGGAAGGATGGCCTATGTTTATCGGAAGAACAGCGGAAATGTCCGAGCTCAATCGACTGCATGGCACGGGCTCCTTTGAAATGCCTGTGATTTACGGCCGCCGTCGTGTGGGTAAAACGCGCCTTATCACAGAGTTCATCCAAGGCAAGAAGGCTATTTACTTTCAAGCTCGTCGTACCAATGCGGAGGCAAACCTGCACGGCTTTAGCCAGGCAATACTTGCAGGCTCGGTTGGTGCTGCAGGCGTGTCGTTTCGTAGTTTTGACGAAGCGTTCGATGCATTGGCCACCATGGCTCGCACGGAACGTTTGGTTGTCGTGATTGACGAGTATCCCTATCTCGCCCAATCGAATCCCGAGATCAGCTCGTTGCTGCAAGACAAGATCGACCACTTATACAAAGAGACCAGGCTAATGCTGATCCTATGCGGCTCGTCTCTTTCGTTTATGGAGGAACAGGTGTTGGGCTACGAGAGCCCACTATACGGTAGGCGTACGGCCCAGTTTAAGATCATGCCGCTCGATTTTACGACGACCCTCGGCCTGTGGCAGAGCATGGGTCGCGAAGACGCTGCGGTTTGCTATGGCATGACGGGCGGCATTCCTGCATATATCGAGAAAGTCGATCCTGCCGCACCGCTCAAGGACAACATCAAACGTCTTTTTCTTACTCCTACGGGCTATCTCTTTGAGGAGCCGAGTAACCTGCTGTTGCAAGAGTGCCGCAATCCCGAGCAATATGATGCGATCGTGCAAGCAATTGCTCAGGGGCGCTCGAGGATCTCGGAGATTGCGAGCTCTACGGGAATCCCTGCGAGCAACGTAAAGAGCTATGTGGATAAGCTGGCGTCGCTTGGGATTGTCGAGCGCGAGCTGCCCCTAAACGAGACGAGCAATAAGCGAGCCGTGTATCTGCTGAGCGACCAGATGTTTAGGTTCTGGTACAAGTTTGTGCCGCAGAACATTGGGCTGATTCAAAACGATATGGCCGAGATGGCGTATAAGCGCATTGAGCCGCACGTATCGGATTACATGGGTACGGTCTTTGAGCTTATATGCAGGCAATACGTGTACGAACTCGCGCGCGCGGGCCAGCTCGATGTGGTTCCGGCGAGCGTCGGGCGCTGGTGGGGGACGGACAATCGCACACATACGCAGGAAGAAATCGACTTGATTGTTGACGATGGCGAGGGCACTGCGCTGTTTGCGGAGTGCAAATGGCGCAATGAACCGGCGGGCGAAGACGTGCTGCAAAAGCTCGTGTACCGAAGCGAGCTCTTTAGGCGGCAGCATAAAAGCTACGTGATCTTCTCGAAGCGTGGCTTTACGCAAGGATGTCAGGAAGCCGCGGCGAGCAGGGGAGATATCAAGCTGATTTCGTTTGCCGAGATGTGCGAGCGGAGATAACCAAGCGCGCTCTGATGTGATGCTCGGAATGGGACGCGCTTTCCCTTTGGCGGAAAGCACGTCCCAGAATCCGGGCAATTCGCTGGTCCGGTGGTTGAGCAAGCGCCGCGCCAAGGATGCCGAGCGTAAAACCTACAATGAAAACGGCGTAAAAACTGCATTGAGAATGGCGTAATTTCGCAGGATGACGTCGCCCGCTGGTGCTGCAGGAGCGGTGACCTGCAAACCTTGGGTTTTCGGACGAGCTTGTGCGAGAGAGCAAACCAGTATGTGCGCTCGAAGGCCCGCGTTCGCGTGCGCCCCAAGCGCTACTTCTGCGACCCGTCACTTGCGGCGGCGTTGCAGGGGGGGCTACCCCTGAGCGGCTGCTTGGCGATATGCAAACGTTGGGGACGCTCTTTGAGAACCTCGTTCTGCGCGACGTGCGTGTGTTCCTTTCCACCTACGTCGGTGTCGACAACAGTGTCCATTATTTCCGAGATGAGAAGGGCCTTGAGGTCGATCTGATCGTTGAGCACGACGGGCGCTGGGGAGCCATCGAGGTCAAGCTGAGTGATGCGAAAGCAGACGATGGAGCGAGAAATCTCAAGGCGCTGGAGAGGAAAGTGCTCTCCAATCCTGCCGCCCAGAATGCCGCGCCGGCGTTTTTGGCGGTCGTGGTTGGAAAGGGGAGCATTGCCTACACACGCGACGACGGCGTGGCGGTGATTCCCATGGCGGCACTTGGGGCGTAGTGGTTTTGCGGGCGTGCCGTGCTTCCTTTACCGAAAATCCATTTGGTAAACCAGATGCTCGCGGATAGAATAAAGTTGACGGCAGCCCAAGGGTGATAGCTGGGCAGCGCCGTTGCTTGGTCAAGAGGTCAGTGCCTTAATGGCAGCGACTTGTTATGCTTCGAATGCTGCTTGAGTGCCTCGGAAAGTTCGATAAGCGCCGTGAAGAGCGAGACCAAAGCAACCAAGAGCTCCACGAGCTCTGATGGGCCCGGGATGACCGCTGATTCAAGTCACCGGGCCTAAATCTTTTTCATGCATTTGAATAGAGCGGGCGATTCTCTTGGGGCCGTCTGCATGGCGTGCGACCAGCGCATGGTATTGCGCCCCGCTTTCATGTCCGCACGAGCGCCTATCCTTACGACAATATAGCCGCTTATGTAACGAGCGGCATTTGACGGAGAGAGGCCCTAACCGTGTCAGCTGAAAAGACGCCGTGCATCTCGGCTATCGATACGACGAACTTTGCGCGCCAGATTGTGCTGGACTTTGAGTTTGCGCCGGTGCCAAAGCAGCGCCAGCGCTGTGGGCTGCGCAACGAGATTATCGAGGTCGGCGCCGTCAAGCTCGATTACCACGGCAACGTTATGGGCGAGTTCTCGCAGTTTGTGCAGACGGAATTTACCGAAGGCGTTGCGTTCCCCGTCCGCGAGCTTACAGGGATATCGGCCGTGGACACCGCGATGGCCGACCCGCTCTACATGGTGATCAAAAGGCTCAGCGGTTGGATCGGTCGCTACTCCGCCCAGGTGGTCTGTTGGAGCGGGACGGACCGTCGACAGCTTTTGACCGAGTGCCAGGCAAAGCGCATCGATCTTTCCGCATTTCCTACGGACTGGGCCGACCTGCAGGCGTTTTACACCTCGATCATGGACGTGGGCAGCCACGGGTGCGTCTCGTTGGGCGACACGGCAACGTGGTTTGGCATCGAGTTTGATGAGTCGACGGGCCACGCCCACAGCGCTCTGGCCGATGCGCGCGTAACCGCCAAGTTGCTCAAGCAGATGATGGACGGGGACTATCGCGTGAGCCCGTGCGCCCAGGAAGTTCGCCAACGGTGGGGGATGGGCGAGCGAGCCCAGACGCGCCTTTCCAGCAAGTGCCCCGAGCTGAGAGACCTGCTGCTGAGGCTGAAGGCGGAGGGGAGGTAGGCCTTTTGAGAACGCCATTCGGTTTGGCATGGCGGGACTGTAAGCGCGACTTCGCCCTGCTGTTTGAATCGAAGTGTCAACCAGTATGACGAGCTGTCTGGTCTGTCTGCCTACGCCCTCGCAATCCCGCGTGCCGCGCTCAGCAGCTCGTACTCCCTCTGACTCCACTGGTGCAGTCTCGCCGCGTCGACGGCATCGCGGCACAGGTCCAGGAACACCTCGGCTCCCTCGTAGAAGCACTCGCGGGCAAAGGCGCCGGATCCGTCCGCAACGCACTTGCCGTCGGCAAAGAGCTTCCAACTCGACGGCTCGCGCGAGTCGTCTCCGAGCAGCTTGATCTGCAGTACGTGCGGGTTGCCAGCAGCACAGAGCTCTTCCTCGAGCACCTGCACGGTAAAGAGCATCTGGTGGGAGAGACTACTCTTGACCATGGCCGAGGCGTAGCCATTTGGCTTATCAAGAAGATGTATTCGTTTTGGCTTGGTTGCCAGGTTGTGGAAGTTACGCTCACTGCGCACGGAGAAATTGGAGGCTTCGGTAGTTTGTGTGACAAGGGGCTAGCC
>UMBF01048474.1_pt1 | contig 172985 bp, 168 predicted proteins | sample 1963901 | NCBI WGS metagenome assembly UMBF01 (sample SAMEA4835935, study PRJEB28245) | human gut metagenome | biome: gut microbiome; material: fecal sample | place: Denmark | collected 2008 | reverse complement strand
TATGTAAAATGCTATGCTGTCAATAAGAAAATGTATTATTGCGACAATAGAAATAGAGTAAATCTGATGGGGAAACTGGGCGAGGATAACTTACCTGAGACAATCCCTGAGTGGTGTCCAATGGCTGACAGGACAACTGCTGCTGATAATAATATAGATGAGAAAGGATTAGAGAAGTAATGGAATTAAATAATACAGAAATAAAGATGCAGTATATTCTTGATGAAAATAAAAATCTGGCAGAGATACCACTAACAGATATGTTACCTGTAGAATATCCAATTAAATACAAATTAATCAGTGCGTTTGAAATATTTGTAAGAGTACCAGGTACAGAAAACTATTGGATTTCTAATTACGGAAGAGGTGTAAATAACCATAGAAACCCAAATAAGAATAAATTTTATGAACACAAACAGGGGCAATGCCATTATACAGTTTATGAGATAGAACGAATAGAAGAAAAAGTTAGAGGGAAAAAGACTGGGAAAACGATAATTGAAACTTGGAAGAGAGAAACCAGCCCTGAAGAATTAGTAGCAAGAAGTTTTCTGAAACCGTATAAATTCAGACATAAGATATGGCATAAGAATGGTGACTTTGATGATAATTGGTATAAGAATCTGCTCTATGTTTCTGATAAGGATTTTAGAAATCTGAAAGCAGGTAAGATTACATGGCAAGAATTAGGTTATGAGCAGGAATATATTGAGTATGTCAACAATGCCAAGAATCAAGCAATGACTGCGTATGGTTCTATTTCCAGTCGATGTAAAGGTGAAAATAACAGTGAGAGTGCGCACAAGTGTTATGATGATGTTGAAATGTGTCAAGAATGGAAAGATGATCCACAGTTATTTGTCAAAAGATACTTGGAATTGTATTATGAAGTACCAGGAGAGTCAATGGCTGTAGACAAGGATTTATTTGGTAATGGAAGTAAGGTGTATTCTCCAGAGACAATCTGTATTCTGCCACAAGGGTTAAATACATTACTTGCCAACAGTAAAAAGCATTATAAAGATGGGGAAACACCAGACAATGTACTTCCTCTTGGAGTAAGATATAATGGTAAAGTCAATAAATATTACGGACAGATTACTTATTTTGGTACAGAAGATATCATTGATTTACCATATAGGGATACAATAGAAGAAGCATTTGCAGATTATAAGAAGTTCAAAGAATGTGACATTGCAATTACGGTGTCAAAATACAGAGATAAGATACCAGAATACATATATGAGAAACTGCTTACGGTACGAGTAGAACCGTATTAATATATTATAGGCATATCAAGGAGTACAATCCTTGGTATGCCTATTTTTTTACGTTTTATACGTCTGCTGCCGAGCGGTACTCTTTAATGTAAAACCACCGCCCCATAAACACGTATATTAAATTTTAAGAACGAATGATCACACATGAGGAAAATCTTCATATGGTACATAAAACTCCATTATAAAGCGAAATACAAGGTCTGAGAGGTGCTCTAAGAGCATGATTTATTATCATAAAGGTTGATCTTCATCAGAAGGAACATAGACACAAATATCCTGTATCTGACAGTGCAGAATACGGCACAAGTCATTAACTGTCTTCATAGAAATGTCTTGATTATGTTTAAGACGATGCAAAGTACTATGAGACATATGATGCTTACTTGTCAAAGTATACCAGTTTTCATTTGTTTTCTTTAATGTTTCCCAGAATGGGCTGTAATCTATCATGGCTGTTCCTTCAAAGATATTTGATATTATTACCATAAAATAGATTCTTATACTTGAATATCTTCGTAATAACGAATATAATATAAGTATTACAGAAATGTGATAGTAAATACGAAATGTCGAACAAATTTGACAAAAAGAATTGCATCTTACATATAGCAGTAGTATAATCAAATTGTGAATTTTATGTGAAATGTTTATACAATCAAATACGGCATAGCCAGAGAAATCTGGTGACACAAAACTACAGGGTCTAAGCGAATGTATGACAGCCAGTTGTAACTATGATAATTAAGGCATTGCTTCAAGTATGTTTGGGGCAATGTCTTTTTTATATACAAAAAGATCAAGGGGATATGAACATGAAGAAGAAAACAAAATTATTAGCAATGTGTATGGTAGCTTCATTATCAGTAGGGACGCCAGTGATAACATGGGCGAGTGATACTGAAACAACTGAGCAGAAAAGTGGTGAATCAGATTCAATAAGTATATCTGAAAAAGGTGCAGAGACATCAATATATGAAGATAAAAAAGTAACAATTAAAATGGATTCGGCAGAATATACTTTAGATGCTTCTGATATCATATTAAATATGTCTATAAAAAATTCGTATCCTAATATTTTGACGCTGAAAGTACAAGATGCTAAAGTTGATGATACAACTGTTGCATTTCAATGGGATTCTAACGACTATAAGGCAGGAACATCTTTTTCTTCTGCTTGGTATATTATGCTTGAAACTTTACAAGAAGTAAATAATACGGACTTTAAACAATTGTCATTTACTATGGTAGGGACGTTGAATGATGGTACTGAATTATTAAAAAAAGAAATTACCATAGCGAGAGAAGCTTTCAAATCTGTTATGGATGAAGATGATGAAGAAACATCTGACTCTGAAAGTACAGATTCAAATAATGCTACATCAGAAGCAACAGAAGAAGAGTCTGATGCAAAAAGTGATTCTAACAAAGACAGTTCTGATGGTATAGAAGAAAGACTTTCTGCTCTTGAAGAAAAACAAGCATCTCAGAACGAATCTGATAAAGAGACAGTACAGGAAGAAACCACATCTGCTGCTGAAACGGAAGAGACAGAAGCAAAAACTACAGAAGCTGAAGATACATCAAGTGAAAATATACAGAAAGCTTCAATTCCAGACCAATATATTGAAAAAGAAGATGTATATGGGGATGATGGTAAATTATCTTTTACATATCAATATGAGTATAATGATAAATATCAATTGATTGAGAAAAAATGTGTATATCCGGATGGTAGTGTTACTAACGATGAAAAATACGCATATGATAAAAATGGAAATAAAATAAGAGAAGATCATGAAGACAACAAGGATTCGAGTTATTCGTATTATACAGAATATGAATATGAAGATGGAAATTTGATAAAATCAACCACATATAAGCCTACAGATAATAGTATTAAATATACATTTTCATATTCATATGATGATCAAAATCGTATTATTCAAGAAAATATGGATAACATAGAGTATGATAACAAAGCCACCACAAATTATTTCTATGATGATAAGAATAATATTATATATACTGAAAGAAATAATGAAAGATATGAAGATTATACATACGATACAAATGGAAACCTTATATCGCAGATGAGAAGCAACGGTACAGGAACTGAGTGGAAATATGAAAATAATATAAAAGTAGAAGAAACATATTATTATGAAGGAGAGCTTTTATATACAAGCAAACTAGAATATGCTAGTACTAATCCAAGTACGGCTGTAATTAGTGATGCAGAAATAATAAAAGTTGTTCAACAAGCATTAAATGATGCAGGATATAATTGTGGTACACCAGATGGTATATTGGGTGATGGAACAAGGAATGCTGTAAAGAACTATATGGAAAGCAATGGAAAATCTTCTAATGGTGAGATTACAGAAGAATTAGTTGGAATGCTAAACATAAATGATAAGATTAAAACTGCAAAAGAATTATCGAAATATCGTACAGATATCAGTTACGAAATGCTTATGAGAAATCCGGTTGATTATATAAATACACCAGTAAAATTTTCTGGCTCTGTTGTCCAAGTAATTAATGAAGGAGGGGGAAACAATATTAGATTGGCAATTAATTCGGATTCTAGTCAAACAATTTGGTGTTCTTATTCAAAACTAGATATGAGTGGCAATTTGATGGAAGGAGATCAAGTTACGGTGTATGGAATTGCAATGGGAACAGAAGATTATATAGCTATTACTGGCGAAAAAATCACATTGCCAACTATTACTTGTGAAAGAATGGATACATCTTTTGGAACATTTGAAAAATTTCCAGGATTTTAATATTCTAAAAATTTTTATTTGAAAATAAAAGGAGAACTAATTACATGAGAAAAGTAAGAAAAGTATTATACGTTTTGATTTGTGTAATCATGGTTGGATGTATGATAAATGTAAGCAATATACAGGCTTCAACTTCAGCAAAAATCTCACCCCCTAAAGTAGTATTAGTAAAAGCTACAGGAACTTCTGAAATCCGAATTAAATGGAAAAAAGTAAATGGTGTTTCTGGTTATAGAATCTATAGAAAAAATGATAATAGTGGTTGGAAAGCAATAAAAACAGTTAAAGGTGAAAATGTAACGGCTTATACGGATAATGGTTTAAATCCTGGAAAACAATATTTTTATACTGTGAAAGCATACAAGAAAGTATCAAATTCAAATGTTTGGAGTAAAGCGGGTAAGGAGCTTTTTGCAGTAACTAAGATGGAAATGCCACAAATTAATGATATTGATTATGGTCATCGAACAGGAACCGTAGATATATCTTGGAGTAAAAGCAATGGTGCTCAATATTATGAAATTTTATTCAAAACCCCAAATAGCAAGTGGAAGATGGTTGAAAAAAGCAATGGATTAAATGCCAAGCAAGTCCCATCTACCATGGGAGAAAATTTATATGCGGTACGTGCGTGTGTTAAGTACTCTGGAAAGGTATATCGCAGTGGATATGATAAAAAAGGAACAGTATTTCAATATGATGAATATGGAAATCCTAACGTAGATTATTCGGTTTTTGATATCATAAATCCAGAGACCACGCAAATTGAGATGAAAAAAGGCGAATATTATGAATTAAAAATAGACAGTGATTTGGATAAATTATCATGCTCTGATAATAATTCAAATATAACTGATTCCTATTTTAAGGATGCAACAGACAGCGATTATTTGTTGAAAATTCACGCAATAGGAACAGGAACTGCGACAATTCATTTATATGGTACAGACTATCCTAATGTTTACAAAAACATTACAGTTGTTGTAGAAGAAGATAATAATGCTCAATTAGTAATGGCTGCTATAGGTATTCAAAAAGCATATAACTCGGCTAAGTTTCCATCTTCTTTACATATAAAAAATATTGCATATGAGGAAAGTCTTACAAATGGATACGGTGATAATATTAGTAGATTAGTTGTCCATGCTTATGCTAAAAATTCATTTGGTGGTTATGGAGATATTTATTCAGTAGTAATTCGTTCTAAAACAAATACACATTATTCTAATGCATTTGAATATAATGGATATTACTATACAACATCAGCATTCTCTCATAATCCAGGTATGAATGGAGTATGGGTGAACAATAAAGCGGCAGTAAATATGTGGAAATATTTATACGAGAAGAATTTTGAAATCCCATATGATTGATGATTGCGGCAGGCATTCAGGAAGATTACATTAAACTACAAATTTTACAATAAAAGGGGTAATCACTATGAAGAGAATGAAAAAGTTTATAGGCATTTTATTATTTGTTCTGACGTTTGGACTTGCAAGTACAATAACGATTCCGCAAATTGGAACTTGCGTTGATGTACAGGCAGCAAATCCTTTTATACAGAAAAATGTTAGTTATTATTTATATGAAAATCAAAGACCGTCTGGTGGTTTTATCATTGTTTATGATCCTCTTCCAAATGGCAAGATATCTAACATTAAAAACTCCAATCCAGATGTTGTTAAAGTTGAATTAGATGAACAGTTTGGAGCTATAAGAGTGAACGTTTTAAAGGAAGGGACTTCAAAAGTTTCTTTCCGATATGCAGGAAAAGCTTTTACACAGAAGATTACAGTAGTGAAATATGAAGATCCTTGTAAATCATTTAAAATAGGAAGTACGAATTATACTAAATATTTTAAAAAATCCAGACATTTCAATCATAATAATCGGAAGAAAGATATTACAGCAACTATAAAGATAGTACCGAAAAAAGGATGGAAATTAACCAAGATAGAAGTACAGAATATGTATGATGGTACAAAAAGAGTAAAAAATAATTCAAAAGTAACCTTATCCATTAAAGGGACAGGAACAGGTTTATATGCTTATTTTAAGAATACTAAAACAGGAGTTGTACAAGTGTTAAATCTTGGATATGGTAGTGGGAATTTCCCAAATAGAAATTATTATGATTGAGTAGTATAGCAGCAGACGTTCGGAACATTCAAATTTTACCCGTATCATGAATATTGAACACATCCGCACCCTACCGACATAAGCACTTTTTCTCAAAATGTAAACCACCCGGGGGTATGTCTCCGCTATGCCCTGGTACTTCACACACTTCCAGAGTAGACAGTAGCAGACAGCACAACAGCATCAGAGAACACACAACACAATAAACAGTATTCCATCATGTGACTGCCAGAATACAAAAAGCTTATAAGCTTCTGACCATCCCACCAGACAGCATAGAGAAATAGCAAAGCCCCTATAGCTTGTGGAGATGGACAGAGAACACCAGACAGAAACAACAGCGGATCACAGGAGAAGATACAAAAGTATAACCGTCCAGAGATGGACACGACAACATACAACACACTTAATATAAAAAGGCTAGGAGAATCACACACATAATTCTCTTAGCCTTATTTTTTTCTGTACTGGATAGTATTATAAGCAATAGTATATAATAAATACAAAATGGTAAGAAATATAATAATACAATTAGAATAATACAACAGAATCACCAGACACAACACCAAACATAACAGCACCAGAAAACAAAAATTCTCACAGAGACAGCACAGAACATTCACAGCAACACAATAGAAAGCTACGCCCCAGATAACAGAAAGCAGACACAGAAAAAGCGCACAGATACAGGATAGCCAAGAGATAGCAACAGACAACAGCAGATAGTAAATTGCTTTCTGATCTGGCACACTGGCAGAGAATCATATAGACACTTGCTTAAGGTTCTGTCATTGCTCTGTCACTCTGTCAATGTGTCAAATGTGCCTTGCTTCATTCAGTCATACATCATCACATAATCTGACATACTGATATATATACTATTATATATAATACATACACTATACACTGCACTGTACGATACATAATGTATACACTATATATACCATACCTGCACACACTGTTATATACCATGCTATATAGTACAGTATATATATACTCATATACTCTGATATTACCACACCACATGATCTGTTATTGCTCCATCATGACATAAACATCATACTTGTATATGCATCACCTTCTGCCATGCCCTATATTATAATCTATCATACATATATAATCTGATTCAGAATCAGGATAGACAACAGACAGACATACGGCAGAAGGACATAAAAAAGAAGCGGTATATTTCAACCGCTCCTGCATCATTCACCAAGTATAAAATTGACTGCTTTCTCTGCTCGACTGCTTGCAGATACGATAAACTTGTTATCATTCTTCAAAACCTGTAACCAGTTCTGTATATATGCTGTTGAGTTCTTAAAGGTCTGAGGTGTTTCAATTCCTAACATATTCATGAGTGAAGCACTTCCGATCTCTGCAACTAATTCCTCTTTTGAATAGGTTTCACTTCCAAAACTTGCAATAGCTCCTGTTTCCAATCTGTCGAGCCTGCTCTTATGTCCTGTGCTGTGTGCCAGTTCATGAAATGTTGTGCTGTAATATTCATTGATATTTTCATACTGTTCTTTCATTGGTACAACTACTCTATCATTAGATGGGCTGTAAAAGGCTTTATTGCTTGGCAGTTCCTTGAAGTCAAGATGTTCACGATTCACATACATTGTGATGATCTTGTCTGCTTCTTCTATTGGCTCAACCTCTTTAAATGGTACTTCTAAAGGTTTCACACCTTCCACCTGTGAGATATGAAAGACGTTATAATATTTCAGTACAGGTATCTTTCTGACTTCCTTTTCTCCTGTCTCTTCGTTTGTTTCTTCTTTTTGGTAGATCTTCCAAAATACAACGATTTCTGACTTCTCACCTTTTTTAATATGACCGCCAAGATCTTGCCATTGTTTGAATGTGGCATACTCTCCAGAATATTTCAGAAGAATCTGATTAATGATGCTGTAAGGTTTCTTTGTAATTCTGTTGTATGCTCCTGATCTAACTCCTGTCCAAGGTTTCTGCCATGGAATGTTACCTTTTTCAAGTTCTGCAATAATTCTTGCTGTTACCATTTCATATACATTTGCTTTTGTTGTCATAGCTAATAACCTCCATCTTTTGTTTGGTTCTGTTCTTTTTGATAAGGTTATTATAATATATCTTGTACAAGATGTAAATAGTTATTCTTGTACAAGATTCATACAAGATATTTATACATCTTGTACAAGTTTTGCGATTGTTGCATATTTTTAAATACTATGATAAAATATCAATAATAAATTGGGAGGTGGCGCACTATATTATGAAAGAATCCGAAAAATCATTTGATGCAACACAATATAAAAATCAATTCCAGAAAGAAAAATATGATAGGATCATTGTAAATGTTCCAAAAGGACAGAAAGAAGTTATTACTTCTTATGCTAAAGAACATAGTTATAATAGCTTAAATTCTTTTGTTGTTGATGCTATTAATGAAAAAATGAAAAAATAATAACCTATTGTATATGAGCAGGCGTTAAGCCTGTTCTTTTTTTGTCTTTATCCATCTTGTACAAGATTCATAAAAAACCGAATATATTCTTGTACAAGATTACGTCTTTACATCTTGTACAAGATGACCTATAATAAACTCATCAAATGAAACACAGCAACACACAAGAGCAACAGCGAAGGGTGAAAATGAAGTAGCGAAAGCACACCAGAGACACCAACATAACATTGGATAAGGGTAAGCAAAGATACAAAGTTATCGAGATTGGTTTAAGACCTGCCAAGGCTGATGCTCCTATAAAAAAAGAAAATCAAATCTCAGGAGGATAAAGAATATGTGTAGAACAATGAAAGAATTACAGACAATCTCAGAAAGAATCTATGAACTTGAACAGAAGAAAGCTAAAAAGAAAAAAGAGATGGATGCTCTTGAAAAAGAAATTAAAGAACTGAAAAGTGAGACTTCTTCCTATATGAAGAAACGTCAGAAAAACGAATTGACAGTTGCAGGTCTGACAGTTCTTTTCACAGCATTTGTAAGATCTTCTTTTGATAAAGATGCATTCATCGAAGAAAACGGTGAAGAAAGCTATAAAAAATATTCAAAGAATATTCCAGTTGAAAGAGTCACTGTAAAAGTTGCAAAGAGTAATTAAATAATAAGTGGTCATAGCCACTATAAATAGGGCTTTAAGCTATGAGCGTTACCCGTCAAATTTGACGGGTAGGTAGTTAAAACATAAGGAGGACAACAGACAATGACAACAACAAAAATTACAGCCCATACATATGTATGTGAATTACCAGATATGATTCAGAATCAAATTCTTACAGAATGTGAAGAGACTTTCAAAAGTCTTGCTTTTCCAGTAGACATTGACGCAGAGCTTGAAACAGTCAAGGGCTGTAAGATGTGTGACTTAGAAGACACAATTGATGTTCAAAAGTATTACACAAGATAAAATCCACTGATGAGTCTTTGAGAATTAAGACGAAACTCCCCATATAAGGGAGTCTGGATAACATAAATCAAATTCGCTGTCCTATCGGCATAACGGGGAGAAAGAGGACGAAACATGAAAGCAAAATCAATCAAGACAGTAGAAGTAAAAGAGATCGGAGCCATTAATCTGAATAACATTGAAGCAGTCAATGGGAATCTTCTGGTACATATTCCAATTTCACATGCAAATGAAGGTTTAGAAGATCTTGTGAATAAGTTGTACAAAGACTTTCTTGAGAAGCATCCAGACGTTGACGAAGAAGAAATCTGTGTTGATGTGAATGTACAGTACACTTTCGGTGGATGGATTACAGGGATTAATTCAGATTTTATTCTTGACATTTATCTCTGGCAGGAATCAAACGAGGATGTAGTAGAAGATTACGATGACATTCCGCTTTACTTAGGCGAAGAGGGTACACGTACAATCAAGAAACTTATCTGGGATGCACTTGGCAAAATGCTTCTGAACATCTAATCATATGGCTGTGCTATCGGCATGACGGGCAAGGAGGACATACAGAAGTGAAAGACAAGAAGAAACTTAGAAGAATCACATTAATACTTCTGATTGTAAAGCTTGTATGTGACGTTATATCACTTATTAGCTATCAGAGAAAGGATGATTCAACCAAACATTAACAGATAAGTAACAAGGAGGACAGAAACCATGAGAAGAACAGAAACAGTGATGACCTATGACCAGTGGGAGCGCAGATTTAAGAGACAAGTAAAAAGATATGTCAAGAGGAAATTAAATAGAGCATTTATGTATCTGGTTATGTTCTTCCTGATCACAATGCCTATCTGGATGTTTATAGATTACATCTTGAGAGGGTATTGAAATATATTCCTTCTGGAACATTGGAAAGGAAACAGACATGAGAAAACTTACATGTAAAAACGGAAACATTGTTTATGTTGGAACGCAGGAGGAAGTCAGAACAATACATCATGCTATGTATCGTGCGTGGTTAAAAGACAAAATTCAGATAACACCAACAGGTTATTTTACATATGAACGTATTCGCATTGAGGGATTCAATCTGATTCAGGGGATATTACTTGATAAGAGAGAAGGATATTTTGATCCTATGTCATTTGATGAAATCATGGAAATGTTCATCAATGGAAAATTCAGAACCTATTAGACAGCAATGGAAATAAATCAGAAAGGAAGCGTGAGCAGAATGAGCAAGAAAGACAATAAGGAACTGGAAAATACAAAAGTCACTGGAACATTTGTAGTGGAAACAGATCATGGTATTGTGACTAATATTGCATATAGTGCCATCATGCAACCGAATGTTAAATTCAGCGGAAAATCTATGAAATGGTTTGATGACACTAAACTGTTAAAGAAGAACTAAAACGGAAAGCGGTCATTTTTGACCGTTATTCGTTCAAACAACACAACATAAGAGATGGGAAAATATAAGAGCGTGAACACAGGAGATTATAAGGCTATGGCATCAGTGGAAACAAAGCAGAAGGAAAGTAACATGGTTACTACAATGGAAACGAAACAGTCAGAATATGCAGGTGTAATTACTACAGCAGAAATGGAAATGTCTGATTATAAGAGATGTAAGGTGACAAGATCGGAAACTAAGGCAACAATGCCAAAGAAGTTAATTACATCCTTAGGTTTCTTTCCTATCACATCAGCGGAAATAAATGAGGGCAGTTCAATCCAGTTCTATATCAATCTGGACAGTTCAGTTATAGATCCTGAGTGCAGATATACCATTGGAAACTGTATAGAATCACAGGATAAAGCTAAACGCATGGGATGGACTTGGAACAATGCAAAGATAGAGTTATCAATGCGCCTGCATGTGATTATTGACTCTAACTGGAATGTATCATCATCAAAGCTTGAGGTCTGCTATCAGGACAAGGAACAGAAAGATATATCTGGAAAATTATCTTTTGTCAACATTGTAAGAGAATATACATTAAAGACAATAATTGCTGATACCATCAGAGCCAAATTATTCCAGTAAGCGGAAAGAGTGATGGAAAATGAAGCAGTCACCTAAATATGCAGGAAAATGGGACAAGGATAAAAGAAATCTGAATAGTTACTTTCATTTTAACGATGGAAACTATGCGGAAATAGATGAGAGCGTGGAAAGCTTTGACTTTAGACGTTGGCTCAAGGAAACAGAAATATGTAAAGGAATCTGATAAGAGAATAACATGAGCGAAGATAAGAAACTGAATGAGGTCATCAGAGTGAAGAAACGTCCAAGTAACTTTGTAATGATGGATAAGACATTTCTGGAAGATGATAGATTATCTTATAAGGCAAAGGGATTATTGGCATATCTGCTCAGTAAACCTGATGACTGGAAGGTGATAGTTGGGAATCTTGTAAACAGTTCTAAGGACGGAAAAGCATCTGTATATGCAGGACTTAAAGAGTTAAAGGAATGCGGATATTACGAGAAAGTACCTGTTAGAAATGAGCAAGGAACCCGTATCATCAGATGGGAAAGTACAGTGTATGAGATGCCGATTTCTCTACTTACCGATTTTCAAGAAGTAGAGAATCAAGATAAAGGAAATCTATATCAAGAAAATCGGGAACGTAATAATAATTATTATACTAATAATAATATTACTAATAATCATAATACCAGTCTGTCTATAAATGATGGGACAAGCCAGTTGCATAAAATGCTTGATGCAATTCATGAGAATATTGGCTATGAGCAGTTTAAGCAGACATATCCAGGTGATATAGAATTGATTGATGAGTTTGTGAATGTGATGCTTGATGTGCTTCTGTCTGAGGGTGGTGTGATCCGAATAAACGGGGAAGTAAAGTCAAGGGAACTGATACAAAGTCAGATTGTCAAGTTGGAATATGCTGATGTGGAATATGTCTTGATGCAGTTTAAACAGCAGAAAGAGCGTATCAAGAAAAAATCACAGTATATTCTATCCATGCTGTATCAATCACGCTTGGAGAGAAACGCACACTATACAAACTGGGTACAGTCAAATGAGTGAAATCATCACTGTGACTGATACATAAAGATTATTGCAATATAGCAGCAGAGAACATATGGGAGAATAATTGGTGGTATTCTCCCTGTACAATACCATACAGAGAGGAAAATTATCATGAGATCAGAAGATCAGAGAATCATTGAAGAAATCACAAACAAAGCAGTAAAGAATGCATTAGCGGAAATGGAACAGGCAAAACCTAAACCTATAACCACAACATTAGGATATATGAATGTAACATCAGCGGAAATAGATAAATCAAGTGGAATGGAATTTTATATTAATGTTTCAGAAGTATCTGATGCATGGATAGAAGTTATCCAGAGGGCTGTTTATATTGACAAATTTAATAACAAAGAAGCCAACAGATATGGTGCTGATTGGTGTGATGCAGGAGTGAATACATTAACACGTTTACATGTAACAATTAATCCTGATTGGAAAGTATCTATACGATTGGAAGTTTTCTATGAAGATAAGGAAAAGGATTACATGTTTGGAACAGTATATTTCAAAGTTAACATTGCTGATGATGTTGCATTAAAGGAAATTATTGTTGATGCAATCAGAAGCAAATTGTCTCAGTAAATAAGATAGGAAACAGAGAAACACATACATATGGGAGAATACGGTCAAGCATTCTCCCTGTACATAAACAGGAGGATTATAGAAATGGCAGTAAAATATCCAGAATTTAATGAATTAAAAAAGGAATCAGCATTTGACTGGTTAGTAAAATCAGAGGGCGAAAGCTTTACAAAAAATAAAGCAATTATCAGATTTGATATGTTCACTCAGAACAGAAAAGTAAGCATCTCAAATGATATGAAGAAAGCTATCTTGACACTGTTAAAGAAGTATGTAGATGCAGAACAGACATCATATGCAGATGTAACCATTAATGTAGAGTTGCAGAAGGTATTTGATCGTAATAGCAAGCGTAAACCTAAAACGGAAATTTATTATATTCTGTGTGTCACTGTTAAGAAAATGAATGGTGAAACTTGCAATTTGAAAAATACAATGGAAATTCACAATGTAAAAGGCTCTGGATTATTATATAAATCCTGCAAGATTTATGCATATGATTCGTTGAAACAATTTATTCTTAAATAAAGATGGAGGTGCAACAATTGTGTCTTACATAATGACAAATGGAATTTATTATATTTTCGTTCAAGGAAAATCTATTAAAAAAGTTTTAGATGTAGCAAAAGCAACAGTGTTTCAGAATTATGATGATGCAGTGGGAACTATATCTAAGCATAAAGGGAAATGTAAAAGTTATCGGATATATGACGTAACGGATCTTGCATCTGCTGATTTTGATGAAATAAATCGACAGAAACAGCAAAAGAAACAGCAAAAGAAACAATCAAGAAGAACATATACACAGAAAGAGCGTTCAATCATTTACAAGAAAGATAATGGTAGATGCTATCTCTGTGGAAAAGAACTTCTGTATTCAGAAATGACATTAGATCATGTAATTCCACTTGCAAAGGGTGGAAAAGACGGTATGGAGAATCTTCGCTGTTGTTGCGCAAAATGTAATCAATGGAAAGCAGATAGCTACTCAGGTGATTTTGGGAATAAGATAAGCAACATATACATGCACCAGATGAATGATAAGATTGGAAATAAGTTCATGTGGAGATTTGTAAAAAGATATCTGGATAAGCAAATGACAGAGTTATACAGCAGAGCATAGGATTAGTTAATCCCTAGCATAGTAGTAGGAATTGAAACAGGCATGGATAATATGAATTAATTCATACTAAACAAGTAGGAAATAAACTATTCCTTGTGATATCTGACAGTATTGCAAGGAATAGTTTTACTACATAGGGTATATAGATATGGGATATTATGTAAACTTCGAGAAAAGTCAGTAATAGCAAGGAATTACAGGATATTTCATAGTAAAATAGTAGGAATTAATAAGGCGAAAAAACTGACTTCGTTTAAAATAGAACGAAAAACGAAATTAAATACGAACTATTTTGTGTAGTATTTGTGTATTGCAGGAAAATGAGAAAAGTGCTGAAAAGCCTTGATTTATAAGGCTATCTGGGATTTTTCAGTTTATGAGAAATAGTTTGATAATCAAAGTAAATATCAGGGATTACTGTTCGTGATTAAAATATTTTTGAGTTATGAGAGAGTGAGACTACACAATATATAGTGTATAGAGTATAATTAATACACAATATATAGTATATACAACATAAATAGTATACAATATATAGCATACCAGAAACAAACAACACACAACATATAGCACATAAAACACCAACATCATCCCTGCTGCAACATCAATAAATATACCATTCCCCGTTTTGGGGACGCTCAGAAAAGTTAGAGTCTTCTCCAAATGGAGAACAGTCTAAATAATTGTCACCAAGTGACAACTACACGGTAAATTTGCCACAATGTTAAACGGATCATTCCATACTGGGTGAGGTTCAAAAAAACTATCCTTATATTCATAACCGACAGTATCGGTTTAGCCTATCCAGAAAATTGCCATTACAGAAAAATATAGACCTATTTATGAGAAACAAGCAAAAGAGAATCAAAGATTAAATGGTGGAGATAAAAAATCGGAGTCGCAGATTTCTTCAACTCCGATTCCAAAAGAAAATAAAATTGATGTACGTGCTAAATTAGCAGAAACAGCGGGTGTATCGACTGATACATACTCTAAAGGAAAGAAAATATTAGATTCAAATAACGAGAAACTAAAACAAGAAGTTCTTTCAGGTGAAAAGAGCATCAACGCAGGATATAAGGAATTAACTGGAAAAAAAGAGAATCAGTATATATAACCGTTCCCAAATCTGGAAACGCTGCATAACGAGAATTGTGATCACATCTGACTCCACAAAACTGTGTAGCGAAACAATATTCAAATCTGAACCTGATCCCCAAAAAGGGAACGCTACATCAGTTCACAGAAATACTACAATAGTCATTCTATGAACAAATAATAATCATAGCCCTAAAAGAAAGGAATCAATAATATGCGACAAATACCAATCCAACCACTAAAACGAAAATGCAGTGGATGTGGTGACATTATGACCATCACTAAATCTGATTATCACAATAACTATATTTTGTTTGACGGCAAACTCTATCATAAGGATTGCTACTTCAAGACAAAGACCATCACAAAAAAATGCTATGAATGCAAGAGGAATATCTCATTTCCACCTATTACAGCAACACTTGCACAGCCTGACAGCGTATTTTATAACGATCATTTCTATCATACGAAATGTTTTATCAAATGGTGTCACAGCACTGTACGAAAAAACAAAATGCGTATGATTGCATTGGATAACATTGATATTTACCGGAAGAACGCATCTGACTGTGTACAAGAAACCTTTATCAATAAGAAGCAGGACGCAGCCAGTGTGAAAAAGTTCATTGAAGATGCAAATACTTATATCATGAACTGGTTTGATGGGACAGAACTAACTGCATTTTTAAAAGATATGTATAGTATTTCTGGCATAGATCAGTTTACATGGAGCAAGATCAAAGATTCTGGTATCCCACCGTCTGATTTACTATACATGTGGAAAAGACGCAAGGAAGATTTGTACAAGTTAAATCAAAAGTTGATTACCAAAAACAACAATCATATATCGACAGAATCACTTATCAGATATGATTTAAAGGTTCTCATAAACAAATACGGCAGTTATCTGAAATGGAAAGAACGACAAAAAATTTTAGCAAATGAGAAAGAGTCTGAGAAAGCAAAGATGAAAGACGATTACATTATTAATGAGATTATATCTGCCAGACATCACAATGAAAAGCCGGATACTGACACATCAGAAGGTGGCGTTGACATCAATGCGTTAGTTGACGATATATTTTGATGAGAGGTAACCATAGCATCACCAAAAGAGAAGAATCTATATAGGAAACTATTAACTATCCAACAGAACAGGAGAATACAAAATATGAAATTGATTGACGGAACTGTAAAATTAAATAAAAAAGTTATTACCAGTACATTCCTGTCACATGATGCTATATTGGCGTATACAGGTTTATGTATAGCAAGGTCACAACTTGATAAACAATATTGCTTGTGTATTTCCATAGAGGATATAGCACATTATTTAGGATTCAAAAAAATTAAGTGGTATGCATTGCATAGAATCAGTAGAGGATTGAAAAATTTACAAGAAAACAACCTTATTACAGTTGACGAACCTAAAAATAAAAAAAGGTTAAGACATCATTACAAAGAGAAACTATTTCCTAGGTTAGAAAATTATTATTTATACGAAAAAGAATTATATGCAAAATCATATATTGATATTCCGATATCATCTATTAATATCCTTATGTATTCAAATGAGAAAGTAAAAGAATGTATTCCGTTACTCAGATACTTTATTGTCCTTATTGGAGCAGGTGGATATTATGCATCTGACAGAGAAAGGCTTACTCATCAATATGCAGGAATCTTATCACCAGAAATTTGTCATAGATATAATCAATTTTTGGAGAATATAGGAATAATACAAAAGGATGATTCTTCTGATATGTGATTAAGGGAAGGTTGGAAAGCGAATCAAGGAGTTGGAAAGGATTTATGGGATAAAAGAGGGTAGACCAGAAAAACTACCGAATTATTCGGTAGTTAAATCACAATCAGATCTTGCCACTCAAATGGGTATTTCCGTAGATACACTTCAGAATTATAAACTATTGGCAGAAATGATTCCTGAACTTTCTGATTCCTTAAATCAAGAACAATTGGACACTTTGTCCAGTACTGGATTTCAGTATGTGACATTTTGTCATGTACTGAAACAGTTATCACACTGTATGGAGAAAACTATAACAGGTTATCGTCATTCACAACGAAAACTATATAGGTATTCGTCCTGATGAAGAAAACATATATATCATTAACCATAAAAGGTAAACGTTCTTCATAAGGAAGAACAACCAATAACACCACATTATAATAAGGAAAGGAAACAGAACTATGAAAGATTCAATCGTAATATTTTCCGCTACAAGAGCAAGAGAATTATTAAAAGCAGGATTCCAGATTATTGACATCAAGCCTGATCGTAAAGATAAAACACATATGAGATCAGTATTTATATTTCGGTATGATGAGAGAATACAACAATATCTGAAGGAAATGTATATGTAAATATCAAAACAAATTAAAAGAAAAATATCAAAGTTTTACTCGTTAGAGTATGTAAAATATTATCTATTACTTATTATCATCTATTATTTATAAGTCTTACAAATGTACTGATTTTTATATGGGTTTTGTTAGTGGGGTTACTAACAAATCAAATCAAAAAAGTATGACTTTTGTTAGTCTAGGAAAATCTTAAAAAATACCCGTAAACTACAATTCAATAAAAGGAGCACAAACGGATGAAAAATGTAGTATTTTTAAACAAAGAAATCGTAACCAGTCAAGACTTATCTCACAATGCTATCTTGGCTTATGTAGGACTTCGCATGATTATGAGTCGTGATATGCTTGGAGTTGATGGAGATTCTGCTATTGATGTTGTATCACCGGTAAGAATAGCCTACCAATTGAATAAATCAGAAGAAATAGAAAAATCGTTTATAGATGTTATTAAGCAAGGCATAGAAGATCTTGCGGAGAGTCATCTGATTACGATAAAAAATATCCATAAAGATTATCTGATAGATTTTACTCTATTAAATCTTGATACAAGCAAGGATTATTTTATTAAAATGGAACGGACAGAAGTGGAAGCTATTATGTCTTCTAATGAACAGACAAGGAAAAAGATTCCATTGCTGAGATATTTTCTTGCATTGATTAGTACATTCAATCATTCAGATTATATGGGAGAAATGTCTGGTAAGGTTGGCGGTATGTCAATAGATTATATAGCAAAGCAAGCTTGTATCAATAATCAGATGACTTGCATCCGCTACAATGAAACCTTAGAGAAGTTACACCTGATCTATGTCTATCGTAGCAACGATAAAATCAAATTTGATAATAGTTTGAAGCAAATCAATAATTGTTACAGTAGATATAAGGATCGTGACCTGTGTATCAAATTCGCAACAGATTATGAGAATCTATACGGACATGCTCATACTATTATAAAAACAAAGAAACGTAAAGATGAAGCGGATAACAATAGGCGATATGCTGCATATTACAATCAGATATGTATGGGAACTGAATATCCTATTGAAATAGTACGTCAAGTTAAAAAATACATCCATAATAAGAATACATACCTGCAATCTGAAATTGATAATAAATATACTCCAAAGCGTACTACACCATTATCATATAGTGAGCGAGAGTATGTTGAAAAATTGAAATCTCAACTCAGGGATGAAGCACCGATTGATAAGCTTCTGGAATCTCTGGAATCTAAAGAAAATCAATGGGGAGAACCTGATTCACTGGATGAGAGTGATAATTTGTCAGAAGAAATCGTATGAACATATATAATATAATCTGTTGTATGGATGCTCTCAACATGGTACTATAATAAATAGATAATAGTATCGGGGGAACATACAAATGAAAGAGCTTATAGATTTTTTCCAAAGAGAATTTTCAGATGATGCAAAAGAAATACAGACGGATTTACAACGCATATGCGATTGCCTGGATAAGGTGTATTCAGAAGTTGATAAGAGGTTGCCTACCATTAAAGGAGATTATGCCAAAATTGGAAAATATTATGCAATGGGGCAAGAACTAAAACAGATTAAGGAAAAGATAAAAGAGATATGCGATTTATTTCCTGAGTCTGAGAGTGCAGGTGCTATAGATATACCAAAAGAATCAGAAATAATGCCGGAGAAGTTGCCAGAAGTAGATGTACCAGAAGAATCTCTTATAGATAAAGATGAAGAGGATGAGATATCTGCAAAAGGCGGGAGAGTTAATTATGCTAATTATAGAGTAGATGATACAGTTCCGCATTTTTTATCAGAAGATTTTACGCATAAAAGACCTGTAGCATTTGAATTTGACGGTACTCAATATTCAGTTAAGGACTGGAAACAGTTTTTACTGATGATTTGTGAAATTATGTATAATAAGAATCATGCACAATTTGAATCTATTGTTATGGAAAAAGATATGCAGGGGAAAACAAGAGCATATTTTTCTAATAATAAAGAAGTATATACGGCGATGTATGATGGAAGAAAAATTTCCAATAGTAATATATACATTGAAACAACACATAGCGCAAATACAATATGTGACATTGTTAGCATATTATTTAGAAAGTATCGTATTCCCTATGCTGCGCTACAGATATATTTGAAAGCGGATTATACACCGTTACATCAAGCAGAAACAGAGAGTAAACCTGATAACAATAGATCAGTAACTACGAAAATTGATTCTAAATCAAGTACAAAATCTAATCCAGATGATTATAGATTTATAAAAGACTCATATGTGCAACAATCTGATCCTGCAATGAATGGATTATCTCAGAGAATGGGAACACCTTCTCATTTAGAATATCTGCATATGAAAGACAATGATACAAAACGTCATAAGAGCAGATGTATAGAGTATGATAACAAGAAAGATATTTGTATGTGTACAGATTCAGCAAACTATTTATTGAAATGTGGTGGATCAAGCCACTGTAAATATTATAGGGAAGAACAGGAAGAAACAGAACAGGATAAAGAAGATCTTGACCAGTTGGAACAACAACCGCTTGTTGTCAAAAAGAAACAGATAATAAAAATATTACCTAAGGATAAAGTTAAGAAATGTCCGATATGTCAAGAGCCAACAAAACAAAATGCTATAAGTGTTTTCTATTACTATGATAATAAGCGTAAGAATAATTCATTAGCAGGATATTATTGCGAGAAATGTAAAACGACATACATTTCAGATGTTTTGTACAAGATGTATACTGCAAATAAAACAGAAAAGAATATAGATGTGATTTTTGTAAAGGCATAACCATCCCTCACAGAATCAATTCTATGCTGAAATTCCTTATATATAACCTTAAATTTCCAACGAAAACCATTTACCCTAACAACTTTACCTTTAAAGCATTTGCGTTGAAATTTGATGGTTATTTCTTCAATATATTGTGAAGAAATGAGTATAAGATGGCTGCTGCCGATGAGAATATTTATATTCGTTTTGTCAGAAGCAGAAAAATAAGTTGCTGAATAGGTATCATCTATATTATAATATGTTTATAGCAAAACACTGGGAGGTGATAATATGCCATTACTTAAAGAAGAAACTTATACTATAGATGATATATATGCATTACCAGAGGGAGAAAGAGCAGAACTGATTGATGGTCATATTTACTATATGGCTCCACCTAGTAGAAAACATCAGGAGATATCAGGGGAATTGTATGCAGATATTAAAGAGTATATTCGTTCTCATGGTGGACGATGTAAAGTATATGCAGCACCGTTTGCTGTATATCTGGATGAAAGAAGTAATACCTATGTAGAGCCAGATATTTCTGTTATCTGTGATCCAGATAAGCTTGATGACAAAGGATGCAAGGGTGCGCCTGACTGGATTATTGAGATTGTGTCACCTGCAAGTAAACAGATGGATTATTATACAAAATTATTCAAATACAGGAATGCAGGAGTACGTGAATATTGGATTGTTGATCCATCGAAAAATCTGATCGTCGTATACAATTTTGAATTAGGTGAGACGGAACAATATACCTTACAGGATTCTGTCAAAGTGGGAATCTATGATGATCTTGTGATTGATTTCGGAAGTATAGAATTATAAGTGATAATATGACAAAACGTGCAAAAGAATATATGAATGCAGTAATTGAAACATTACAGACAAAATATAATATGGCTGAAATCGAAGCATACAAGGCTGTAAAATCATCTTTTTTGTATGACTCATTGTTGTATTATGTAGATGAAACCATACATGATGATATTGAAATGAATGCAGATTTCGTATACGAGGATTATAATAATCCAGAATTGAAAATGATGTAAGCAAAAATATTGTAACTGTTAAATAATTTTATAGGTAGTATGAAAGCCTCTCAGAAAGTTAATCTGGGAGGCTTTTGCTTTTAGGTTATAGATAACCTTGACATAGTGGTTAGTAACAGTGTATATTTATTTTAGTTATTAAAAACTAAAATAAGATTGGAGAAGATATGGCAAATTATAAATTTAGAGATTACATAAGGGGAATTATACAATTTGGCGATGATGTTTTATTATATGAACTTATATCAGTTATTTTATATGTAGGAAAAGATACCATATGGAATATTATAATTAGTACAAAACTTCAAAGTAAAAATTGGAATGAATTACAGCATTTGATTTTAGAGTATGCAGAAAATAGTTCTAATAAAGAAGCTTTGAATAATATTTTAAATGATATTGGTCGACATATGTCGTTCGATATAGCAATAAGAAGTATTGAGGCAATTAATAAAATTTCAGAAGAAGAGTTACGTGCGTTCTTTTTTGATTATTCGGAAGCATTTCATACAAGAGAAAATTTTTATTGTGCGGATATACCGGTAGTAAATGAATTGGTAGTATCATTTTTCAAATTGTATAAAGGTGAAACATTATTAAATACGTTGTGCGGATCTGGAAATTTTTTGCTTGAAGCATCAAGCGAAAAATTAGCCAAGGAGTATGTTGGAATTGATGCAGAAAAAAGAGTTTCGGATATTGCGTATTTAAGAGGTAATATGTTTGATAGAAACATATCCGTTCAATGTAATAATTTATTTAGTATTCAAAATCAAAAATACGATATGATATACGCAACATATCCTTTTAAAATACAATATGAGTTACAAGAAATTGTCCCTCAATTTTATTCATTGCCGTTGGCAGACAACATTGAGTTAAAAAAGTATTCTGCTAGTATGCTCAATCTATTATTTTTGACAAAACAATTAACTGCAAATGGAATATTAATTGCTTTGGTTCCAGAAGGTGGAGTATTTAATTCTTTAGATAAAAACATAAGGGAATATATAGTAAATTATAATTATTTAGATGCGGTTATTTCTTTACCCAATAATATGTTACGTCCTTTTTTTGCGGGAATAAAAACTTCGCTACTTATATTGAAAGCAAATAGAGAACCTGATGATAAAATAAAAATGATAGATGCTACCGAGTTTGGCTCTATGGCAAGAAAGAGTTTAACACTGGCTAAAGATGACATAAAACAAATTGTTTCTTTGTATAGTGATAACAAAAATAATATTTGTAAAGCAATGGTTAGCAGAACAGAAATTGCAAAAGAGGATTATTATCTTGGAGTACAACGATATGTAAGTCAAGGTGGCATCTTAATAAATGGTACAGAATTAGGAAAAATGTGTACTAATATTTTTAGAGGATACCAGATTAATGCACAAAATTTAGATAACATTATTACTGATAATCCAGAAATCACGCCATACAGAATTATAAATATATCGGATTTAACAAATGAGGGATTTATAGTTGATGAGCTTACTCCTGTAGTTGTAGAGGATATATCTAAAGTTCAAAAATTTCTCTTAGAAGATGGTGATATAGTATTAACTGCAAAAAATACAACAATAAAGTGTGCTGTGTATGAACAAAAGAATAATATAAAGACTATATTAAGTGGAAATCTTATTGCAATTCGTACTAACAAAAAAGTCTTAAATCCATTTTATCTTAAAACATTTTTAGATAGTGAAACAGGAAAGGCACAGTTATCGAGTATCCAAACGGGAACATCCATAAAAACGATTACTCCGAAAAACCTTGAGAAAATGGAAGTGTCATTACTACCAAAAACGGATCAAGATGAATTGGCAACGAAATACGTAAAAAAATTAGGTGAAGTTAAGGAACTAATAAACAAATATGTTTCAGTAATGAATGAAATAGAACATATTTATGATGAAAGCATTGAGATTATCCCATATTAGGTTATTAATAACCTTTTTAAAAAGATACAAAAAACATATTGACACATTCCAAATGGAATGCTATAATCAGAACATCAACAAGAGCAGTACAGAGTAACATAACTGCTCTGTTGATGGGATAACAGACACATTGGAACAGGTAAACGGAACTTAATCAAATCGTAACATTATAGGTTGACACAAACAAATGTTTGGGTGTATAATGATGTTACGGCAAATAAAAAAGGAAAGTAAACAGCATCTCCTACAACGCTGAAACTTCCCTTTAGTTTGGAAAGAGCTTCCTACGACTCAATCCAGTATGTATTGTACAGGCATCACGAATGAAGTCTATACTTTTCCTTGAACAAGAATAAGTATATCATTAATTTCATTTTTGTGCAAGTCTGCACAATTTATTTCCCATAAAAAATTTAAGAGCAGCGAGATATGACAGGTAAGCTATGTACTTTTGTGTATTTGCAGATCGGTTTATTTCCTGCACTCAAATGTACTATGAAAACTGAATAACAGGAGGATCACATTATGATTAACGCTGAGAAAATCGTTTTCGAGAAGCAGAACTACTATACTCCTTCATGGAGTGGCGTGACTACGGTAAAGATTCTTGAAGTATTACCCAAGGGGAAAGTACGCGTAAAAGCAGGTGAATCTATATTTGTACGTTCTATACAGTATATGTTCAATACTGCTAAAGATGCAAATACAAGCCGTAAAGCATGGGAGAGTTTTGAGAGAAAACGTAAAAAGGCGGCAAAAAAGAGTAAAAAGAAGTGATAATTTGAAACTTTGATTTCATCTTGATTATATGGATGGAATCAAAAATTTTTACCTTAATGATACGAGATAATCAGTGAACAATAAAGATTCGTGGAGGTGAAAAACAGTTGAGTCACGATTTAAACAGAATTGAATATGTGATTATAAATATCATGCTGAAAAACTTTGCTACAGATCATATGCATTCTATGTCATGTGAAGAAATCTGTGATATAGAAGGACGAAGTAAGATCAGTACCATTTATAAGCACATCAGGAAACTAGAAGGTCTTGGACTTGTAACCAAGGGAGCAAAGATTGAAAGAGCATATGGTTACATATTAACAGATAAGGCAATTGGAATGATGCCTAAATCAGATAATGCGAGGGAGGATTAAACTAAAATGATTAAGAATAAAACAGGTTTTGTTGGAATCGGCGGATATGCAGGAAATCAGTTGCTTCCTTTTTATAAGAAAAACTATCCATGTTTGTTTATTAATTCAGCACATCAGGATTTGGATAGTTTAAAAGAGGTAGATGAATCAGACAAATATCATATTCCTGGTGGAGAAGGATGTAATAAGAATAGAAAGAAATCGAAAGAACTTTTCCGAAAGGATATTGACAATATTGTTAATGCAGTTAAAGAGAAGTTTCCTGGAATAGAATATCTGTTTGTTGCGGCTGCATTAGGTGGTGGAACTGGTGCAGGTGGAGTAGCAGCACTGAAAAAGATTGCTATGGAGGAACTTGATTTAAAAGCGTGTGGTACTATTACAGTTTTACCTGATACGAAAACAGAATCTATTCAAGCTTTGATTAATAGTTATGAGACTTTAGCAGAGATTGAATCTACATTAGATGAACCTGGAGCCGTATTTATTCTGGATAACAGTAAAAACAATAATAAGATGCGGATTAATGAAATGTTCTTCTGGTACTTGGATGCCTTACTAACCAGTGATTGCAATTCAACTCTTGGGAATGTAGATGATGCTGAGATTGGACAGTTGCTTTCAACTCCGGGGGTTTCCATTATCAGTAAGCTTGGTAAGGATAAATCAGATATGCAGAACTTACTGAGTACCTTCCATAATAATATTTACGCACCACTTGAAGAAGATAAGGTGATTAAATATATCGGATTGATTAATTCTGGAATGGGAAAAGGAATCCGTATAGAAGATATTTATGAAGAAGTTGGAACACCTCTTGATACTTATATTGGATATGAAGCAGATTCAACACTTTGTGTATTATCTGGATTGTCATTGCCATATACAAAGATGGATGAGATTAGAGAGAAAATTGATGCAAGTAAGGATACCATCAAACGAAATATTACTGCACAGAATAACAGTAGACTTACTAATAATTTAGGATTTTTTGATGAAGTTTCAGAAAAGCCAAAGGAAAAGAAGAAAAGTAATAGAGATATGTTGTTTTAATTCAATAACTATTTGTAAGAGTTTGGGGTAGTTCATAAGAGATAAAACATATTTAGAGAATAATTTATACGGAGGATATAAGAACATGATGAAAGAAATTACAGTAAAAGAGTTTGTACAGGAAGTAAAAGACATGGTAATGGAAGTTATGCCAAAAGAATTTGAAGGTGTTATGACAGCATTGTCAAAGGCACGTATTGGTTACAATGAGGAAGAAAAAGAACTTATATTCTACACAGGTAACTATAATTACGGTGGCAACGCTTCAATGATGGTTAAGGCAGATGTGATTAAAACTATATACAAAGATGAATATGGATATTATTTTACTTTAAATGACAATGTGACATTTTCTGTTTCAGAGACATCAGGAATAAGTGGGAACTTAAATGATCTTCTCGATAAGCCTAGTCATCATCAGTGTGAATTAGCACGAGTATTGATGAAGAGCAATGTTGCAGATAAGCAGATTGTAGATGATCTTCTTTCTATGAAAAAATCGGTTTGGTATATAATTTGTGAAAATCTGGATGAAACTTTGAAAGAGCATTCGGATGCATTTGACAGAGGACATAATCAGATGATTAGAGATTTTAGAAAAGTAGCAGGTATGAATCGAGTAGACGAAGCATCTGTATATATTGCATATATGAGTTGGAAGAACAAAAACAAAGAAACAGCAAACTAAAATAAACACACAGAGAAATATATATCAGTGGATGGAGTTGCATCTGTCCACTGGACAAAAAAATAATTGAGAAAATGGAGAGAATAAAAATGATTAGAATTGAAGCAGTTGCACAGAACGGGATTCCAACAAAATATGAACCTTTTATCTTAACTGATAAAGAAAATGAATGCTACTGGGATAATCTGAAAGAAGAAATCACATCACTTGAAACATATGAAGATTTAGATGAGTGCAAGAAACAACAGCAAATTTTAAATCTCTTTTGGAATGCAACAGTTTGCTATATCCAGGCAAAGACATTCGGTGCATTTAGTCAAGGGAAGATTGCGTTTGTTGCATATGATGTATATGGAGATTTTCCTATATGGGTGATTGTAGCAGATAATACATCATATTCTGGAAAATTGTATTACAGATGTTTCGATGCAACAGACATGAAGCGTAGAAGTAAATTTGCATGGGCGTTAAGAAAAAAGGAGAACTAACAAATGTACGGAACTGTTAAATATTACAATCAGCAAAAATGCTACGGATTCATTGGTACAAGTGATGGGAAGGAGTATTTCTTTCATATCAGCGGTCTGAATAAGAACTACAGCGGTAAACCAAATGCTGATGACAACGTAGAATTTAAGGTCAGTGAGCCAAATGATAAAGGATCAGTATGTGCGTATAATATAAAGCCAATTCTCACATTAAACATGGTGCGCAAGGCATTAGGTAAAGAGCATCTTCATCTGAAATCAATGAAAGATGAATACGGCAATAGACGTTGGCTTGTGCTGGATGATAACAATGTTATTCAAACATCTGATAAAGGTATGTCACTTGAAGAAGTCTGGGATTATATAAATGATTGTCAGGAATTATTAGATGATAGCATGAAATATCCATGTGGATGTTAGGTGTCATCAAAGTTGCAGAATATGCAGGATTTGAAATTGTAAGAGAATAAGAAAAGGAGAACTAGAATTATGTCAAAAAGTATTATGAGTGGAATTATGAAAGAAACAGGTAAAAAACTTGAGAAAGATATTGCTAAGAAGCTTAGTGGCTCATGTGGTAAATACTATAACAGCAATAAAAAGCTTCAGAGCATGATTTCCAAAGAAGATTTTGCCAATGTTATTAAAAATGTCAATGTGAGTTTTAGAAATGGGAATCTGAACGTATCAGTAAATCCAAAAGATGAAGATGCTGTTTCTGGTGACGATAAGAAGAAATTTGATGACTTATGCAATAAATTTTTTGAACAGGCGGTATCTGAATATTTTGCAGAGAACTAATCAGAAATTGTGACAGAGAAATAAGTAGCATAAAGATATATTGAGTAAAAAGGAGATTAGAAATTATGTCAGAAAAAATCGTAGCAGGTATTGGACTAATCATTGATAATCAGGAAATCGAAAAATGTATTACTGAGAAATTTAAAGCTTCATCTGATACATATTACAGAAATCATAAAAAGATTCAGAATATGATTTCTGAGAAAGATTTTATCGAAGTAATAAATCATGTAAGTGTCAGATTTGACAATGAAAATATGTTTATATGTATCAATCCAAAAGGCTTAGACCTTATTGAACCAGAGCATAGAGCTAGAATTATTGAAGCATGCTATGAATATTTACATAGAATTGCTTCGGAATATTTTAATCTTGGCATTGATACAGGAAACAATGCAAGAGATTTAACCAAAGAAAAGACAATAGAAATCATTTCCGAAGAAACACGTGCAAGTCAAGATATATCTAAACATGTAGTAAATGCTGTAGCAGAGAATTTGGATGCTTTAAGCAAAGGTGAAAATCCGAATACATATGTGACAAATATTTTCGGAGACAGTTTGAAAGATACCACATATGAGGCTGCAATTGAGATTATTGCTAACAAGTGGACTGATCTCACTAAGAGTGAAAAATCAATTCTTGCGGAAGAATTAGGTGGAGTACGAAATAAAAGTTATGTAATAGCTCTATTTGACCATGTAACAGAGAATTAACTAATATATAGTACATTGCATCGGTATTATCTGGTGCAATGTACCACTCAAAATATAGGAGCAAAAAAACATGAAGAGAAATACAACACCTGAGAAATTATTGGATGCTATTAATAATAAGAAGTTATCCGTTATCGGTGGCAAGATCTATTCAGTTGATATGGTAAGAAACTACCCACCAGATCAATTTGTAGAAGAATTAGAGTTCCTTTGTGAATCAGGATGCTTTGCAGAGATGATTGATATTAAATATGAGGTTGCTGTGGGACATGTATTGTTAGACATTGGACGGATGTGTGCAAAGGATATCTATGCATTAATGCAACTTGATGTTGCTGATAGTGTTACACCACAGGAGATTAAGGAGATGCTGCTATATACGGATTACTAAATGAAATAGAGAACTAATAGGTAACACGGATTCGATTCCCGTACTGATTATATATAGAGAGAAAGGAAAAATTGAAAATGTCAGAAGAGAAGAATGTATTAACAGGAACAGTTAAATGGTTTGACGGAGAGAAAGGTTACGGATTTATTACAGTAGATGATACAGATTACTTTATGCATTATTCCAGTATCAACTTACCAAAAGGAAAGAAGTATCTTGATAAGAACGATACAGTTGAGTTTGAACCAGGAAAGAATGACAAAGGATTACTTGCAACAAATGTAACACCTGTACTCACATTAGATATGATCCGAAAAGCTTTGAAAAAAGAAGGACTGTATGTAAAGACACTTCAAAATGCTTACGGTGTTGAGGTCTATCATGTTGTGGATGAGAATAATTTCATTCAGTCCTCGGAACAGGGAATGTATTTTAACGAACTTGCTAAGTATGCTGAGTTAGTTTCATAGGAACTAAGCAACAGGGAACGATATAGAACAGATAAGAAAAAGGAGATCATAAGACTATGAACAAAATTGTAGAAGCAGTAAAAGAAGGAAGAGAAATTGAGACAAAGGATTTATTCAGTGTGGTGAATGATTTTTGCCTTACAAGACTTAGAGTTAAGACATCTGATGGTGACAGTATTGTATCTATGCAGGTAAATAAATGCGAAGAATACGAGAATGAATATGAACTTTCTCAGTCCTGTATTGGCTTTGATGATGTGTCATATCATCTGAAAAAGGACGATATCATCAGTGCCGAAGGTGAATTCAATACAGATGCCGACACACTGTACATTACTTGCAAGTTGAAGAATGAATTAACAGTATATCTCATGATTATTAATGTATCTGGAAGTGAAAACCGCACAGATGAGTATGATGAGATGGATGTATATGAACTGAATGATTTCTTAGAGGATGTGCTGCATGAGAAAAATGAGTATTACTGCGTATTCACCAGAATCACAGATGTCTTTGGATTTGACCTGAAAATGCGTAACTGTATCCGTACTTATGTTAATACACTGGATGATAGTGATTGGAAGTTACATATTAGTGATGATTTTACATCATTTGAAGTGCCTGTAACTGATGATTCAATCAATGAAATCTATGTTAAGGATAATGCAGAATCCAGATCAATCATTGTTAAGCCATATAATCAGCCGTTCATGGAGATTGATATGCTGTTCTTTAAGAAACATAACTAAATAACAGAGAACTATAAATAAAAAGGTCAGCTTGTGAACTGGTAAAGAACATCATAAGGGATTTCCTTAGTTCTACCAATAAAAATGGGAAAGGATAATCGAATGAATGAGGAATTTTTAGCCAGTAAAGAATTTTTAGATTATATGAGAAAAGAATCCAGAAAAGTAGGAGCAGCAAATCTCAAAAGAGTAGCAAATACAGGAAAGAGATTTTATCTTGGAGAATTGAATATTTCTAACGGAGTAATGGCAATGGGATATAATCTGGATTCCATAGAGATTCAGTCTTTGCTTAAAACATATGAGTCATGTGATTGGGGTGAGGGATGGGAAGATGCAAAAATAAATGAAGCAGCCATAAGATCTGGACATGGTGATGTTATAGGAATATACAGACTTGATAGTAAAGAAGTTTGGATTCAAACGGACTTAAATGAAGATCCACAAACAACAATTTTCTTACCAGAAGAACGATAAGAAGAGAATAAATAACAGACAAATAAAGTTTTGGCATAAGGAGGAATGCATTATGATTGAAGAATCAGTAATTAAAATTGTAGATGACATTATGGGAAGTGGGAAAAGTACATGGGCAATTAATCACATCAATCAGAATCCTGACAAAAAGTTTTTATGTATAGTACCGCTTTTATCAGAATGTGAGAGATTTAAAGAGAAAACAGATATTGATATTATTGATCCAGAAAAATGGGGAAGTAAGTGGAAGAATTTCAGATGGTTAGTTGAGAATGATAAAAATATTGTAACAACTCATTCACTAATAAAAATGATGGATCTGGATATGTTGGAATTATTAAAAAGCAAGAACTATGTACTGATGATTGATGAATGCCTAGATGTTTTGGATACATATAAAATCAGCAAGGATGACTTAAAAATTATATTCAATGAAAAACTTGTATCACTGGATGAAGATGGATTTTTAGTTTGGAATGAAGAAAGAAAACCATATAAAGGTGTTTATGGTGACATTAAACGACTTTGCAGTTTTAAATCGTTAATGGGATTTAAAAAAGAGAACAGTGATGAATTGGCAAGGATTATTATGTGGAATTTTCCTGTTGACTTTTTCAAATGTTTTGATGAAAGTTATATTTTTACATACTTGTGGGAAGGAAGTATTCAGAAATCTTATTTTGATATTCATGGAATTAAGTACGAAAAATATATGTTGGATTATGATAGACAATTGATTCCGCATTGTAAAGAAATTGAATATGAGAAGAGAAAAAATATTGTTGATTTAATTAATATATACGATGGCAAATTTAACAAAATTGGGATGAAAATAGGAAAATCAAATCCATTATCAAAATCATGGTATGAAGATAAGAGAAAAAAGAACAGATCCATATTTTCACAGTTGAAGAACAATACAGAGAATTATTTTAGAACGGTTACTAAAACAAAATCCATAGATAATATGTATACAGTTTTTAAACCTTACTGTAAATATGTGAAAGGTGAAGGATATACAAAAGGATTTGTTTCTTGTAATGCAAGGGGAACCAATGAGTTTAAAAATAAAAAGTCTTTAGCGTATCTAATAAACTTTTTTATGTCACCTGATATAAAACAATTCGTAGAGCATTACCATATTGAATTTGATGATAATTTATTTTCTTTATCCGCTTTATTACAATGGATTTGGAGAAGTCAAATAAGAGATGGTAAATCAATAGATCTTTATATTCCCAGTGAAAGAATGAGAGAATTATTAAAAATATGGATTAATGAATGCAAGACAATGAGTGAAGCAGCATGATAAAAATGTGGAAAATGAGCTTCTTAAAATCCACATTTAGCTTCTAAAATGCCATATTTACAAGGGTTTCAGGGGTCTTTCCGTAAAGAAAAGGATAAGGTAATACTATATTAATTTAATCATAATATCATAAATAATCTGCTTAAAAAGTATATGTTCAGAATGTGTCATATTTTTTATATTTCGTAGCGTAGCGGAGAAATGTAAAAAATTGCACATTGTGATGCTACTAATTCTCTGTTCACAAGCTTGCTTGTGGGCAGAAATTAGGAGTCTACTGTCAGAGACATAAGATGCAAACAGAAAGGCGAACACATATGTATAGAAAAACGATACAGCATGAGAAAGAGAATTTATCCAATGGACTAATCAGTGAAGAATTAATATATGCCTGTCTGATGACATGTGAAAAGGTTATCAGTAAGAATGCATATTTAGAGAAGAAATGGAGCAAATGGTATGAGGATCTTACTGGATCAGCAGATGCTAATACTTATAAGATAAATCGACTTGAATGGATGGGATATAGAAAGAAATTACAATCCCTGCTGCTGACTAAACATTCTATGAGAGAAATCATACAAAATACTAAGTCTACAAAGGTATATACGGATACTGCACCTAAGACAATGGTAAAGACAGTTATTGATTTAATTGATACTGGTAAATATGTATTGCTTCTTTAATATATAGTCCCCGACAGGTAGACGGCAAGTTGACAAGCAACTTACCGAATTATTTTCCTTGCTGACGCAAGAAAAATATCATAGAGAGAAAAGCAGTTGATATATTAATTTGATTGTTTAAGGGAGAATAATAGATTATGGCAAAGAGAATTAAGAATCCAAATGAAATCTGTTATATGTGCGGTAAAAGTAAGTCACAAGTATTGCATTTGCTTGAAGGCAACTATGGATATGTTTGTGATGAATGTGTAGAGAATGCTCATGATATGTTATCTGAGAGGGCAGAAAGAGAAAGAAGATTAAGAGAACATCAGGAACATATAGATGCAACACCTTCACAGATTAAATCTTATCTGGATCAGTACGTGATTGGACAGGACAATGCTAAGAAAGCTTTATCTGTTGCTGTTTATAATCATTATAAGAGAATGCACCAGAAAAAGAAGTCAGATGTTGAGATTGAGAAATCCAATATTCTTATGATTGGTAATACTGGATGTGGCAAAACCTTCCTTATTAAATGTTTAGCAAAATATCTTGGTGTTCCGCTTGCTATCGCAGATGCCACTTCGCTTACAGAAGCCGGTTATGTCGGAGATGATGTTGAAAATATTCTTCTTAAACTGTATGAGAAATCAGAGTGCAATTTAGAGAAAACACAACAGGGTATCATTTATATTGATGAGATTGATAAGCTTGCGCTTCGTGGTGAGAATACTTCTCTTACAAGAGATGTTTCTGGTGAGGGAGTCCAACAGGCATTATTAAAGATTCTGGAAGGTACAATTGCAAGAGTTCCGTTTGGTGGTGGACGTAAACATCCTAATGCTGAATGTGTAAATATTGATACTACAAATATTCTGTTTATCTGTGGTGGTGCTTTTGATGGATTGGAGAAGCTTATTAATCAAGATAAAAAGGTAAACAGAACTATTGGCTTTGGTGTTGGTGCGGAGAATATATCTAATGAGGAAGAATTTATACTTGAAAATGTACAACAGCATGATCTTGTGAGATATGGCATGATGCCTGAGTTTATCGGACGTTTACCAGTAATCACAACACTTGCACCATTGACGGAGAATGATATGGTAAGAATCCTTACTGAACCAAAGAATGCAATTGTGCGACAGTTCCAGGAGCTATTTGCTATGGATGATGTCAAGTTACAATTTGAAAAAGATGCTTTAATGAAAATTGCTGCTATAGCAAATGAGAAGCGTATTGGTGCAAGAGGATTGAGAAGTATCGTGGAGAATGTATTACAAAAGACTATGTTTGAGTTGCCTGATATGAAGAGTGCAAAGAAAGTAGTTGTAAATGCTGAGTGCGTTGATGGTGATACTGAACCTGTTGTATATGGTGCAAGAAATAAGAAGATTGCGTGAGGGATAAACGATGTCACTTAAAAGAGAATTTATAGATATGCTACATTTGATTATTGATCCGTTATTAGAAGCTGAAGAGGGAGAGTATTATGATATTGAAGAAGACTCTTATAGAGACATCTGTATGAAATATAATGGCGAAGATGTTTCATACGGGAACTTCTATCAATGCAACAATGATAATTGTATGGGGTGTTCTGAATGTAAGCATATGAAGGTAGACGTTTCTCTTTTTGACGGAGAATGGATTAGAAACTATTTCTTCGGTAACAAACCAGATGTAAAAGGAATCGTTACGATTAAGAATAGAAAACAGTTAATGAATGAGATGTTCCAGATAAAAGAGGATATAGAGTTTTCCAAAGATTATTATGCTAAGTTTGGAGAAAAATACAATGATTATTTGCAATATGCTAAAGAATTTGCGGAGAAGTTAAAAAAGGATTTCACTTATACAATGAATGAGACTGAAACACTTATGTTGTCAGTAGATTCAGAGAATCTTCCAATAGTGTTTCATACAGATTATCGTAAAGATACAGATTTTAAATCTGATACATTGGTAACTGGTGATATGAAAGCCATTGGAAATCAGAGTGTTATTAATATTTATTGCTGTATGGATAAGGAAGAGGAAATCAAACAACGATTACGGCATGAATTGATACATTACTGTCTTTATATCAATGAAACTACGTGTAGTGATGATTCCGCAATATTCCATGTACTATGCCATATATATGATGCTTATGCATACGAAAAGATGCCTGATGAAGAACAGATGGTATATGACAAATTTGTGATTGCATTCGATAATTTGAATGCACTGAAAGAGAAACAAAAATTAGATGATAATTCTACAGCATACAGGAATATGAAGCTTCTATTATTATTTGCAGTTGGTTATAATCCTCACAATTTAGTGAATGAAGAATTGTTAAATACCTGTACTGAAACACTAAACAGAATGAGTAAGGAAAGGAACGTGGCATGAGTAAAGCAGATAATGTTTTATTAAACAAAGATACAAGATTATTTTATCTTAGTGACGATATTGACAATGATACGATTGGCAAAATGTGTTTTCATATTTTATCAATTTTAAAACATGATGATGAAGAGGAATCTGAGAAAAGGGATTTTAAAAGAGAACCAATCCAATTATATGTAAATTCATATGGTGGTAGTGTGCATAATATGTGGGCTTTGATTGACATAATTCAACAATCAAAAACTCCAATATATACATATTGTACAGGATATGCTATGAGTGCTGCATTTAACATTTTTCTTGCAGGACATAAAAGATACGCGACAAAACACGCTACATTTATGTGCCATCAGATGCATTGTATCAGATCTGGAAAATATCAAGATATGGTAGAAGATAGAAAAGAAATGGATTATATGAATCAGCAAATTGAACATTATGTGATGGAAAAAACAAAAATTTCAGAAGAAAGAATAAGAGAAATTAGAGAAAAGAAAATTGATGTATATATTCATCCAAATGAAGCTAAGGAACTTGGCATTATTGATGAGATTATTTGAGAAAAAATTAAGTGAGGAATGTGACATGAGCAATAACATTAAAATGATTAATGGCGGTCAACATCAGAATATAATTGAGAATAGCAGAAGAGCTTTAAAATATGCTGATGTTTGGTCGAAGTATTACAACAGAGAACTACAAAAAGGATTGGCAGAATGCATAGATAAAGGTGATCTCTCTCATGAACAGGCGGTTAAGTTAGCTTTTATTGGTACTAAGTATGTGATCAGTTTACTTGATATTGATAGACAGGGCGAAGAACTATATAAAGTTGATGGCAAAAGATATGAGCAGTCAGAAGAAGTAAGACAGAATTTGTATGATACTATTGACCGAGTATATAGCTTTATCGGATTCCTGACTATTCGTGACCTGTTATCTATATTTCCAATAAGAAAAGATTACGATGGAGAATTATACCAGTGTAAGGATTATTTTTATACAGTAGAAGCTTTATCTAAGATGGATTGGGACAAGCCAATTGGAAGAGATAATGTATTCAGTCTTATGTGGGATTATTGCAATGAAGATTTAGAACGCATTTTGATGGAATATATGTGTCTGGTTAGTGACTTACACAAGAAGAAAACTGGTAAAGGATTCGCAGAAGTATTTTCTGAAATGTATGATATTCCATCTTATAGTATCAATAAAGATGCAGGACTTATACAGGATAATCAGACAGGTGAAATTATTAAAATGGATAATAAGAAACAGAGTCATATTAAGATCATTAAATGATTTCTGCTGCTGAATTGGATGTTTATTTACGATGAAATCGGTATTTCTTTGAAGAATGAAAGGGGGATATATAAGTATGACAGAAGAGCAATTAAAGAAAGTTATCAATAAGAACAGACATTCTATTAATATTCCAAACGAATCTATACTGCTAAATATGATATTTCTGGTAGGAGATTTAGCGGAAGAATCTGGAGATTATGTTACTGCTAATAATGTTAGATCATTAGCAAACAAACTTGATGCAATTGATACAGAGAAAATATGGTAAAAGATGGAGGATGAACTTATGAAATTATATGCAGATACCAAATTTGAAGTAGGACAGACAGTATATCGTGTATATGAGACACGAAAGAATATAGAACAGAAAGCAACTTGTGATGTGTGCCTTGGCACAGGAAAGATTACATATAAGGGTTATAAATGTAATTGTCCAAAATGTAACGGTAGAGGGGAACTTGTTACGGATAGCAAGGAAGTAACTCTTAGAGAAATTGATGTGCCAAGAAAAGTAACTGCTATTAGATTGATTGCAGACAAAAATAAAGATGGATTATTGAGATATACATTAGATGCACCACAAGGATATTGTTCTAGTAAAGGAGCATTAGAAAAAGAATTATTTGCTACTATCGAAGAAGCTCAGACATATTGTGATGAAGAAGCTACTAATGATGCGTGTAAAGCGTTTGCTTTGGAAAATTGTAAAGGATATTGAATAAGAATACGGAGGAAAATCAGATGAATAATAAGAAAGTAGAATATAATGCAAAATACCAGACAGGTAAAGAAGATGGATTTATTATTTTAGATAAAAAGGAAGTTCCTGTTGATAAGTTATTTAAAACATATGAGAAAGCATTGAAATATATCCAAAAGCATGGAGAGTTAATGGATATTACTGAGAGTGTACCTCTTCCAGTTCTTGTACATGAGATTTCAAAAGATGAATTTTGGAGTAGACGGCATAACAGATATACTGTTGCTATGTTCTTTGCATATCCTGGATCTGGAGAAGGATATGGTGCAGGAAGCATGACACTTATAGATGGTGAAGGTGACAAGCAGAAATATTATGAATATGAAATTATATCAGTAGATGAGCCAGAGCCAGAGGATGAATCAGTAAATGGAGAGCGTGTTGATCCTGAATTTGGCATGGAAAGTGGTAGTTTGTTTGCTGAGATGCGTAAAGATAAAACAGGATGCTATGCAGTTAAGTATGAAGAAGGTATGGAAGATGGATGGAGTCTATTTTCTGGTGACAGTCGTCCTTCATTGATTTTTAAGACAAAAGAAGAAGCTATGAAATATGTACGTAGTGGTAAATGTAACTATCTGGAGATTGCAGCACCTACATTTTGGATTAAAGAAATATCAGATGAAGATCATCAAAAAAAGCGTAAATATTGTGATGAATTTGAGGATGATTTGACAATCAGACATAACAATAAGTGGTATGAAGGTGAATTTATCACAGAGCCTTGGGACGCATATATCTTTAACAATCATGGAGATATAAAAATAATGTCAAAGAAATCGTTATTAAGATTAATGGATGAATGTAATATAAATATTGAAATCAGAGAATGAAGTGGAGGCGGTTGTCATAAGTAAGAAATCAGAAGATTGCACATTTAAAATCCGGAGTGTGCAAGCGAATAGGGTTTATCAGGTGAATAATGGTTATAAATATGATAAGAATAGCAAGAAAGAAATTCAAGAGAAAGATATACAGGATTGTAGATTAACATGGAGAAATGCTGTCATAAACGACAGCATATTTTCCAGATATATGCTTAAACATGGGGTTAGAGTTTCTAAAAAAGAAAGTGTTGATCTTATTTCAATGAAGTTTGAATACTCTGTTCCACAATACAGTGAAAAAGAATTATGCTGTGATGAAAACGAGAAACCAGACGATATACAAAATGGAGTATCCGCAAAAAATCTTAGAAAAGATTACTATACTAATGGTGTTAATATTACATGGCATAAATATGATAAAACAACAGGGATGCCAATTCCAGAAGCAGATGAAAATATCTGTTATAAGATGCTTATGCGAAGTCCTGGCAAAGCTAAAAAAGGTGAGTGCATTTTTATAAAAGATAAGTTACTGGATACAGCAAGAAATTATTTGACAATGGGATTATATGGAAAAATGCCTGATAAGAATGCTAAAATTGTTGAGCTATCTGCATACAGTACACTGATCACAGCAACAGCATTGGATTATATTCATATTCCATTAAAAAATATGCTGATTGTAAAGGACTTAAAAGCAGCAGTCAATATTCCTGCATTGCTTGTGAAGATAAATAATGATAAACAATGTCTTGTGGAAGCGCAAAATGATTACAAAGTAACAAATACCTTATGGGATGGAATGGGATTAATTGATGATTCCATATTTCCAGAGGACATGGAAGGTTTTATCTATTGCAGGAGTCACTTCTTTAAATCATGCCTATTTCGAGGCAATATCCAACAGTATTTTAAAGATTATTACAAAACTGAATACGAGACAGCAACGGTTACGGATATGTTTGGAAACGTCATGAAGGTATCTGATGTAAAAGTGATTGTGACGGATAACTCTATCAAATGGTTGAAATTTAAGGAACTGATGGGAAATACAGATGCCGAAGCTTATAAGTATTACAAACGCTTTATGAAAAAAGATGGAGAGCAATTTACGATTGTAAAGACAGCACATAAGAGCAAGTATGGTGATCTCCAACGTAGTTCATACCAGATGAATAATAGCTTGCCAACAGTAGACAGAACAGTGTTAGAGAGCATAGCTAAAACAAGTATTGATTATTACAATAGTATGATTATAGATGATGATGCTTTTATTGAGTATCTAAAAATTGGTGTGTCAAAAAAATACTGCATCAATAATATGCTGATTGATCTGGATAAAATCAATTCCCACTTTAGGTATACACCATTTTTTAAAAAGAAAAAGAGTGATATGCTGTCACAATTCAAGAATAAACGATTAAAATTAGGAAAGCTCTTGCAGTATGGGGACAATCTAACAATATGCGGTAATCCTGTCGCACTTTTAAAATATATTACAGGTGAATTAAAGACAAATGATGGATATGTAGAGGATGACTGTTTCAGTTGCTTTACTCAAAGGGATGAAGGGATTGAATGTTATACCACAAGATTTAATGATGGTGAATGTCTGGCAGGTTTCCGAAGCCCACACAACAGCCCTAATAATATTGTACACTTGATTAATAAGCATCCTGATATATTACAAAAATATTTTCCTAAACTGGGTAACAATGTAATTGTGATTAATGGGATATATACAGATGTACAAGATCGTCTCAACGGGCAGGATCTGGACACAGACAGCGTTTTTGTTACCAATCAGAAAGATATTATTGATTTGGCGAGAAAATCATATAGTGAATATGCAACAATTATTAATGAAATTCCGCTACTGGGAGCCAGTAAATATGGTAAAGATATGAAGTCATATTATGATATGGATTATAAAATTGCTCTGTCCCAGAATGATGTAGGATATGCAAGCAACTTGGCTCAGTTGGCATTAAGCTATTATTATGACGATGGCTTTAAAGATAATAGATTATTGAATATATTTGTTATTTGCTCTGTTTTGGCACAAGTGGCAATTGATTCTGCAAAACGCATTTTTGACGTAGAAGTCACATCAGAGTTAAGAAGATTAAGTATAATATGTAAGGAAATTATTAAGAGTAAATGGACAGATGACAAGCAAGGTGTTTATTATCCTCGATTCTATGCGGAAATCATGAAAATGAAAGATTCTAAAAAGAATATTCCAGATAAACAGATTGGAGAGTTTACCTGTCCTATGGATATTATATATAAACTCATTGAAGAGAAAGTAATTGATACACGAAAACAAAAGAAGTATCAGACAGTGACAGATGGGATTTCTTATGTTTTCCGATATGACAAAAATGAATTTGCAGGATTTAAGCGAGACAGTAAGCAATATTACAAAATAACATCAATTGTTGAAGAATATTATAGACGTGTGAAACGGATTAGTACAAATGAAAAAGATTATTCTGAGCAGGTGTCATTTGAATTTGAAGGATGTATGGCAAAATTAAAGAAACTGAAAATTAATAAAGCTACAATGGGAGCATTAATCCAATACGCATTTAGTCAGCATTGTAATATTAGAACTAAGTTATTAGTTTCTTTGTATGAATATAACAAAAACATATTCTTAGAATGCTTTATAAATGACCAAAATATACAAAAAACTCCACCTAAAATTGCGTAAACCCTTGATTTTACGGGCTTCTGAATATCTCTCTATGAGGGAGAAAGAAAAGACCGTAAGCCTAGTACTTCTTCCCACACAGCCACAGTTGAATCCCAAAGCAATTGTGGCTGTATCGCTGATATTATCGACATTATGTCGTTATAATATAACTCCCATATGTGAACTACAATCGAAATATATGCCAGATGCTTATATCTGGTGTATATTTTTAAAAAATATTTTAGTAAAAAATCATTTAATCTCGGAGGTGAAAGAACATTGACACAGGACGATTTAAGAAAAATGTACAGAGAAAGAACTATTAGAGAAAAACAGACTTATATTGCAAAAGTGACAAGAATCAATGGAAGCCTTTTATCTCAGTTTGCACACGATAAAATTGATCTCTGTCCTGCATGTTTTAAAAGATTACAGAACTATCTTACACAGTGATTTCTTACCTATAGGAGTGATTGCATGATATTATGTGAATTAAATCAGCACGACTACACATATCTGATCCAGTTGTTAAATGAAAAGTATTATCAGACAACTGACATTCATGAACTTAAACAAATCAATTCTATTTATAAACAATTAAAATTCAAGTCAGAATCCTGGCTTAATCGTATCAAGTAAAATCATGGCATTTCTGCCAATATTTCAAGAAAGTTGAGAAAAAACAAATGGGTGGTACATTTACATCATTAGGCGCACTCAAGGCGGCTATAAAAAAAGAAGTTGAAGAAGCAATGCAAGAGACAATGGAGAAATCCTATAAAGATGCAAAAGATAATGTTGGGAATTTCTATGCTGCACCAGAAGGTGACTATCATAGGACAGGAGCATTGAGAGAATCACCAACAATGTCTGTTTCTGGTATGTCTGGTGAGTTATCATTAAATACAGGTTACGGGTATTCACCGGCAGGAAGAGATACAAATACAATATATAACTATGCTGAATCTGGTAGCTTACTTGGTAATGGTGGATTCTGGGCGAAGACAGAAGCAGATGTACAGAAAAATATAGATGCATCGTTTGGGAAACGGTTTAAATAAACAGTTACAATAGCATATTTTGAATTGTAATATATCGTACTCTGTCGTATAATAGTAAAAAAGCTATTATGGGATGGAAAAACTTATGGGAAAATATATTACAAAGAAACAACAAGTTTTAAATTTATTAAATGACATAGAAGCTACAATTACAAGTCGAAATGCGGATATAGCAATTCCTATTTTAAAGTGGACACAAGAAAAAATTAGATTAGATACAGTTGAAAAAAACAGACACGAAAAATATCAATCAACTAAATATAGAAAATATCGTCCAAGAGCTGTAAAACAATGGGAAGTCTATGGATGTGCATTGGGGAAAAATATTGGAAGTGAGCAGAATGGGGTTAGTCGTCCAGTAGTAATTGTTCAAGACACTAGAGAATCAATGCATAGCCCAACTGTTCTGGTTGCTCCATTTACTTCGGCTTATGATAAGGACGGAAATAAAAAGCGGAAATTAGATACACAAGTAGAATTTTTAAATGATAAAATGACAAAAGCGTCATATATTAAAGTAGAACATGCAAGATGTATTTCTAAATCTAGGCTAACAGAAAAAATGTGTGATCTTGATGAGAATACAATAAGCGAAATAAAGGAAAAAATAAAAATGGTATATAATTTATAAGTGATTTACAAATTAACACTTGACAAACTAAATCATATATTATATTATAATGATAAAAGTTAAGACTGTTGCAGAGAGATTTTGATTAAATCTAAGTTTCTCTGTTGTACATTGGGGATAATGATTTTGCACTTCTTATTATAAGAGTGAAACTAAAATCATTCCAATGGTTATAAACTGCTTGGGAAACGTCTAATTCATATTAGGCGTTTTTCCTTTTTAAATATTAAGTATATAAGGGACTATCTCAACAAGTAGTCTCTTTTCTTATACAATTTTTTAAAGTAATATCATAATATAATAATACATAAGGAGGTTTTACATGTCAGATTTTAAAATAAAAGTGACGGCAGATCTTGATACGTCACAAGTAGAAGCGAAGCTAATGGCTTTGCAAAATAGAAAAATAACGATACAAGCCAATGCCAATGGTAATGGTTTGAGCAATATGAATAATAGTTTGCAACAGATACAGAACAATGCAAATAATGTATCTGCAAGTCTAAAAGGCATTGCAACTACAAAATTAAAAGTAGATGCATTGAATTTTCTAAAGAATCAAACTGAAAATGCAGTACGTTCAGTGACAGATCTTAATAAGGCTATGACTCTGGTTAATATGACTATGAGTAATATGTCTGGCTCATCTCTATATTCTTTGAAACAACAATCCCTTAGTATGGCAAAAGATTTAAGTGCCGCTACAAAAACAGTCACAGATGCGGTTACAATTTATGCAAATGAGAACGAAAGTGTAAGTTCCATGCTGAATAAGGCACAACCTACAGTATTGTTATCTTCTGCTTCTGGCATGAGTTCTTCATCTTCTGCGGATGCTATTCAAGGTATTTTGAATCAGTTCAATCTGTCAGAAGATCAGGCAATGCACGTTGCGGATACAGTTGAAAAACTCAGTTCAGAGATTGCATTAGATTTCTCAAAAGGTTGTGACACAATCTCTCAGTCAATTACAACTTCTGGTTCAGTTGTAAATGAAGCAGGTATGAGTTTTGAAAAGTATGCGGCATTGGTATCAACAACAGCAGAAAAGACCAGAGTATCTGGTTCTCAGATTGGTAATGCCTTTAAGACAATCTTCTCAAGAATATCCCGTAGTAAGGATGGACTTACTACAGATGCTGAGATGTCAGATGCAGAGGCAGCACTTAAAAGTGTTGGTGTTTCTGTTCGTGGAGCAGATGGTGATTTACGAGATATAAGTGATACACTTGACAATCTTAATGAAGTATGGGGAACATTAAATCATTCTCAGAGATCTTATGTGGCAGAAATGGCTGCTGGGGTAAGACAGAAAAATATTTTTGAAGCAGCAATGGATTCTTATAATAAGGCTTTACAATTAGAACAGGATGCACTTAATTCTGATGGCACAGCCATGAAGATAAATGAAAAACGTGCAGATTCCATCAATGGTAAAATGGAGAAACTGTCTGCTACAATGACACAACTTTATTCTGACGCAATGCCAGAAGAAGCAATTGCAGGAATGATTGATTTTGCTACGGCAGTTGCAAAGGTTGTAGATAATTTTGGATTATTCCAGGGTGCATTATCTTCATTAGGTGTTGTTGGCGGTGCGAAGATAATCAGTACGATTGCTTCTAACTGGACAGGATTACTGTCTGCAATAACAAGTCCGTTAGGCATTGGAACTATTGCAGTAGGTGGCGCAGTTGCTGCAATATCTGCATATCAGAAATCTGTTAGTGAAATGGTTGAATCTGCAAAACAAGCAGGTGATGAATGGGAAAGCGGTCAAGAGAATCTGCAAGGACAAATTGATAAAATATCAGAACTGAGAACTGCTTTAGATTCTGGCACATTATCTGAACAGGAAGCCGCTTCCGCTAAAAGTGAATTGTTATCCATACAGGAGTCTTTGAGTGAGTCTTATGGTTCACAGGTTGCAGGTATTGATTTAATTAATGGTTCGCTGACAGAACAGATTGCTTTATTAGATCAGGTGTCTCAAAAGCAGGCAGAACAGTTCCAGAATGAGAACAAAAAAGGTATTGAGAAAGCCCAAAAAGAGATAGAAAAAGATAGACATACTTATCTGGGTCAGTTTTATGATAATGGTTCCCAAGAATCCGAAGCTATCAAGAAGTCCGTTAAAGATTTACAGGATAAGTATGGGGATGATGTATTCACAACTGAACTGGAAGCCGATGGAATCACAATGGATGTCCATTTCAATGCTGATGCTTCTACTGCAAAGGAAGCTTTAAATGACTTTATGACAGATGTTTCAGACATTGAGAAAACGTATGGAGAATCCGATATACTTGATCTCATGAGTGATAATGCATCTGCCGGACTGTCTGAGGCAAACAAGGTTCTGGATGAGTATGGTGATTTATATAATCAGGCACAAAAAGCAAAACTTGTAGCAGATGATGACCTGTATAAAGCACCATCTGGCAAGGAACAAACTGCTGTTAAGTGGCTTAATGATGAGACAAAAGCAGTAGAAGCATATAATGATGCATTGTCAGAAGGTAATTCTGATGCGATTAAACAGGCATCTACTGAGTTTGAAGCAGTTGACAGTGCAGTACAGTCATTACTGAAAAATTCTGGAATGTCAGAGTATGCGGATCAGTTTACAGAAGTAAAAGACCAGTTAAACGAATCTGCTATTTCTGCCAATAAATTCAATGAAGCTTTATCAGGAAATGATTCATCTAAATTTGGTAAACAAGTTAAGAAGAGTGCGGATGCTCTAAAAGAACTTGGACTGACAGATACAGATTTTAAGTATGCTTTTGAGACAGACGGTGTTCAAGAGGGCGAGGATCAGATTAATTCTCTTGTAGATTCTGCAATTCAATGTGGATATATTTCTGATACATCCAGTGAACAGGTATCTAAACTGGTAAGTGTCTTATCTTCCTTGGGTGTTATTTCTTCCACAACAGGAGAAGCAGTAGGAGATGCGACAGAAGAAGTAGCTTCATCTGTAGATACTATGTCTGATGCATTGGATTCTGCTAAAGAAAAACAGACAAATCTTATTGATGCATTGGGAAATTCCCGTTCTGCTACTGGTCTTACAAAAGATGATATCAATAATGTAACATCCGCATTTAAAGACCTTGATAATTTTGATCCTGCTTCTATTTTTGAGGAAACTGCTACAGGTGTTCATCTGAATACTCAGGCATTAAAAGAGTACAATGATGAGTTGGAACAGCAGACAAAGAATAACTTTGCAGAAGCTATTGCCAACAAGCAGCAGGAATTAAATGATGCGATTGCACAGAATAAATCTCAAGATGTGATTGATGGGCTTCAAGAAGAAGTACAGACATTACAGTTATTATCTGCTCAGTATGACGGTGCAACTTCATCTTATAATAAATTTGTGACTGCTGCATCTTCTGCTAATGAACGTGATTCATTTGAGGATGTAGCAAAAAGTTATGAAAGTATCGGACAGTTGATTGAACAGGGATGGACAACAGATGATTCTGTCACAAGTTATCTCGACTTATTACTGGGAACAGATAGAATCCAAGATTCCCAACAGGCATATGAGCAGTTAGGACAGACAATCGAAGGTACAGGTCACAGTCTTAAAGATTATATGACTTTCGATGATGATGGCAACTTCACATCTCAAGGGGCATGGTCTTTTGTAGATGATGTTGTAAATAAACTTGGTGATGATTTTGTTAAGATTGGTGAAGATGGCGAATACGCATTTGATCTGACAGGTGATAAAATCAATCAGGTTGCGGATGCATTTAATACGACTACAGATTTTGTTGAATTAATGGGTAAAGCACTTGCGGATGCAGGGGCAAATGTAAGTTTTGATTCTTCTGATGTGAAGAATTATAACGAACAGATGAAACAGTTGCAGGAAACTGCAAATACCACTCAAGAGAAATTAAAAGAAGTACAGAGTTCTACAAGCGGTGAATCTGGCGAAGGTTTATTGTCTGGAATTGATCTCAACTACGACAAAGCTTCTATGTCAATTGACCAACTGGATTCTAAGATTGCTGAATTATCTGGCAAGCGTGAGGAAATCAGTGTCAGTGCTGATACAGAAGAAGGACAACAAGCAATATCTGCATTAGATAATGAGATTGCTTCTCTACAATCTCAAAAAATCATGGTGTCTATTGGCACACAGTTAGAGGGCGGTGCGACTGTCGATGAACTGCTTGCTATTACAGATGATGCAGAACTGGCTGCCAAACTACAGATTGATGTTTCCCAAGTCGCAGAAGCAAGACAGCAATTACAAACTCTGAAAGATACAGGGAATATTGAGGTACCTGTTACTGTTAAGCTTGACGAAGGACAATTCAATAGTTTGATTGAAAGTCTTACGGGTGAAGCAGTAGAAGTTCCTGCTGAGGTAGAAACACCAGAAATACCAGATATATCAGGTAAAACTGTAGAATACCCTTCTAAAGTTGATACTCCTGATGTGCCAGATGTTCCAGGTAAGGAAATTACCTATACTTCAACGGTAGATACTCCTGACCTTCCAGATATTCAAGGTGGCATTGCATATTATGAGCCACAAGTAGAAGGTTCTGCTGATGGAGAAACTGCCGAAGGTACTATCAATTATGATAAAGGCACAGTAGAATCTGCTGACGGTGAGACATCCGAAGGTATCATTAATTATGATAAAGGTGATGTTGAGAAAGCAGATGGAACGGTTTCTACAGGTACAATCAATTATGATTTAGGTACGGTTGCTGTTCCTACTGGTATGGTGGCAAGCGGTACGATCAACTATGCTTTAGGTACAGTTGCGACTCCTGGTAAAGCGATGGGAACATTTGGACAAGCCAGAGCATACGCAAAAGGAAGTCTTACAGATTTCCCTGCTTATGGTGATGGTCGTGTTTCACTTCCTAATGACCAAAAAGCATTAGTAAACGAAGAGTACATCAATGGTCATTCTGAATCCATAGTGCGTGATGGTGTGTGGTCACTTATTCCTGGTGGCGCACATATGGAGAACTTGAAAAAGGGTGACATCATATTCTCTGCACAACAGACAGAGGATTTATTGAAACGTGGTGCAACACCTGGTCATGCAAGAGCATATGCACAGGGAAGTTTAAGTGATTTATCACCACTCTCCAATGCTTTTGGTAGTGGTTTTTCTGGCACTGGTAGGAATCCTTGGGCTGGCAAAAATACAAGTTCATCATCCAGTGGTGGTTCATCATCTTCCCAACAATCTTATAATGACAATTCTGGTGCAGTAAGCAATAATACATCCGCTACAGAAGATAATACCAAAGCAACGAAAGATTCTACAGAAGCATTTGATGGAATCAAGAGATACACTCAAAAGTTTGCAAAAGCCGTAGAACAAATTTCTAATCAGATTACAGATTATATATCTTCTGCTTTCAAGACAACTCTATTAAAGAGACAGGTGAAAGCAACTGAGAAGCAGATTGCAGCAAATGAAAAAGCTTCTGATGCTTATATGAAAAAAGCAGAGTCAATCGGACTCAGCGAAGAATATAAGAACAAAGTAATTAATGGCACTCTTACAGTAGAAGACATTGACACATCTTCTGATTCTGGTAAGCAGTTAGCAAAAGATATTAAAAACTTTGAAAATTATTATGATGCATCCAGAGATTGTAAAGACACAGTACAGGAGTTAAACAACAAACTTCTGGAATTATATGAAACAATCGTAAATATGCCTACAGAAAAGGCAGAGAAAAAGATTGACAGATTAAAGACTAAACTTGAATCTCTCAATGCTGTTTCTGATACTGTTTCATTGGGTGGGTCTGCAATCAAAGCAATGCAGAATCAGATTAAAGTTGACATTCCCGGTCTTGGTAATGCACAGAAGAAGCTTGATAAGGCTGAAACTGCTAGAAATGCAACTAAGAAAACTCGTGCTAAAGCAAGTAAGACTTTAAAATCTGCTACGGTTGATGCAGAGTCTACAGGAAATACACTTATCAAGACAAGTGAGAAACAGACAAAATCCATAGGCAAGAAACTGAAAAATGCCGCAAAGTCTAGTGCAAATAAGGCTACTTATAATGCAATTGCACAGGCAGTTCGTGAAGGTAAAGCAGTTAATACAAAGGGACTGAAAGGTTCTGCACTGAAATATGCGAAATCATATAACAGTTCTTTAAAACAAGGTAATACTATTGCTTCCAAGGTTAAGGCAGGTAAAACTGTTAAGACTTCTGGAATGTCAAATATATTGAAGTCTACGGCACAGGCATATAACACTGATGCAAAAGAGAAAGCTTCTGCACAGAAAGTATATGACAACGCTAAGAAAGCAGACGAAAAAGCCTTGAATGATCTGACAAAGGCTCAGAAAAATAAAGATAAGTTATATTCAGGTTCTACTAAGGAACAACAGATTCTTGCGACAACAAAAGGTAAGAAATCATATGTATACCAGAATATGCTTCTTACACAGGAAACTAAGAATCTCAAGGAACAGAACAAACATCGTCAGAAAGCTTTAAAAGAGACTCGTGATAGCTACATGAAAGCAAAAAGCAAGTATGATACTGCTGATGCTGATAAAACGAAATCTCAGAATAAAATTCTGAACAATAAATCTGCTATGTCTAAGTTGAATAAAACTCAACAAAAGGCATTAAAGGCAGGTAAAACAGTAAGTACAAAAGGTATCACTGATCCAAAAGTACTGAAATGGATTCAAGACTATAATGAAAAAGTCAAGAAATCTGCTGATTTAAGCAAGAAACTTCGGATTGAACAGGAAGCTTTAGATAAAGCAACAAGCGAAGCAGCACAATCTCAGGCAGAATATGCACAGTCTATCGTAGAAAATGCAAAGAAGAAACTTGAGAATATTGCAAACTATTACGATTCCTTTACTTCTCAATGGGAAAACAGGAACTCTATGTATGAAGCATACATGGATAGGATGCAGACACAGGGTTACAATCTGAGTACGAAATTCTACGAAGCAGAGATTGGACAGCAACAGAAAATTGTTGACAATTTGTCTCAGAAGTATATCGCAATGAAACGTAACTTTGCGAATTTAGTAGCAGATCCAAATAGCGGAATCAAAGAAGGTACGGAAGAATACTATGAGATGCAGAATGAGATTGACCAAGTTGCGATTAGTCTTAAAGAAGCACAAAACAAAGTGGTTGAGTTCCAAGCGTCAATCCGTGACCTTAAATGGGAACAGTTTGACCAGTTGCAGGATGCAATCGGTCGTATTACCAGTGAGTCAGATTTCCTTATTGACCTTATGAGCCATAAAGATATGTATGACAAAGATGGCAATATGACAGAACAAGGTCTTGCTACTATGGGATTGCATGGTGTCAACTATAATACTTATATGGCGCAAGCAGATAAATATAAGGAAGAAATGTTGAAAATCAGCGAGGAACTTGCGAATGATCCTAACAATCAGAAACTCATTGATCGTAAGAATGAACTGATTGACGCACAGCAACAAGCTATCTTATCTGCCGAGGATGAAAAAGATTCTATCAAGGATTTGATTCAGGACGGTATTGATAAACAGTTGGATGCTCTGGATGATTTGATTGACAAGTATCTTGATTGCTTAGACAGTGAAAAAGATTTATATGAGTACAGAAAAAAGATTGGTGAACAATCTGAAAAGATTGCTTCTTTACAGAAACAGTTATCTTCTCTGCAAGGTGATAATTCCGAAGAGAATAAAGCGAAATTGCAGAAACTTAAAGAGGATTTGAAATCTGCACAGGATGATATGGAAGAAACTCAGTATGACAAATATATTTCTGACCAGAAGAAACTTCTTGATGAACTCAAGCAGGACTACAAGAAAGCTCTTGATGACAGAATGGATAATGTTGACATACTGATTTCTGATGCTATCGCAAGTATCAATAGTAATTCATCTAATATTTCTCAGACATTACAGACAGAATCTAAGAATGTTGGATATACATTATCTGGTGAGATGCAGACCATCTGGACAAGTCAGAGTCAGGCTCTTTCTCTATATGATGATAAGTTTGAAACCAGATTTACAGGTGTTACAACTGCTATTGGAAATGTCTATAATCGACAGAAAGACATGATTGATGCTATCAATGCTATGGCTGAAAAATGGATTGCTAAAGCAGATCAGATGTTACAGCAACCTACTAAAACAGAAGGAGTTCTTGAAGAAGTAGAGCAAAAACCAGATAAAGATAACGTTGCAGAAGGAAATCCAACACCAGATCCACCAAAAGTTAGTGATGATGAATCCATTAGGGACGCTGTGTTGGTTGATCCTGATGAACCAAAGAAAAAGCCAAATAAGAATGACAATAAGAAGACGGGTAACGGTAAAGCCGAAGTAGGCGATAAAGTTACTTTCTCTTCTGGTAGATATTATGAAGCATCTGATGGTTCTGGTGCGTCTGGTAATATGTATCTTGGCAAGAAAGTTAAGATTACACGAATCAATAAAGGTTCTAAATATCCATATGCTATTGATGCTACGGATGGTACTGAACTTGGTTGGGTAAAACTTAATCAGTTGAAAGGCTATGCTTCTGGCATCATGAGGGTTCCGAATGACCAGTTAGCTTGGACACAGGAACAAGGTGAAGAAGCTATTGTCAGAAATGATGGTAGTATTCTGACTCCATTAAGTAGAGATGTGTCTGTACTTAATGCAGATATGACTAAGAACTTATGGGACTTCATGGGTAATCCTGGTTCATTCTTGAGTGATTATAGTGATGGCGAGAAGTTTGGTGTGAAGAATGTTGATAATTCTAGTAGTGTTGATGTTGGTGGTGTTACAATTCAATGTAATATGCCTAATGTTCAAAATGCAAATGATTTATTACATGAACTCACAACAAACAAGGACATTGAGAAAGCTATTTGTGCAATGACTATAGGTAGAGCTATGGGTGGAAGTTCATTAGCAAAACATAAGTATAAACATTGATGTATGAGGGGCTTGTATAAGTCCCTCTTTTGATAGAGGTGATAAAACATGAATATGAAAGAATATAAACAATTAAGTGAAGAAGAAGAAAAACAATTTTATAAGGAATTATCCGAAAAATTGGAACGCAATGAAGATTTTATTAACGGAGTACAAAAGACATTTGATAAATATATATCTAAAAAATGTCTTATAGAATTGAATAAATGGCAACAATTAAATGAAAATATGAAAAATATGAGAGATGAATACGTTTTATTGATTAAAGAGATTCGTGATATTAAAGAAGAATGCAAAAGAATTTATGGTGGCAGCGGGCTTCGATACAGGATTGCTCGTTGGCTTGCAAGATAAAATTATATAGCATGCGATAAATGGTAACAGGTTATAGCTTAATAGGTTGTAACCTGTTTTCTTATATATATAGGAAGGTGATTCAATGGAAAAACAAAATATTCCTTGGTGGATGAAACTGAATTTAACAATAGAAGAAGCGTCAGAGTATTCTGGCATTGGAGAGTCTACATTGAGAGACAGGATTAACAATGGATTAGATGATTTTGTGCTGAATGTTGGTAAAAAGAAGCTTATCAAACGAAAGCTATTTGAGCAGTATCTTGAAAAGATTACTGTGATTTAATATAGAACAATTTTAAAATAATATTCTTGAAAAAGCATAATGCGTATGATATGGTAAACGCATAGATGTAATGCTCTTTCAAGAAATGAAAGGAGCATATGTTTAAATGAGCAATAAAAGAAAAGATAGTAAAGGTAGAGTTCTGAGGAAAGGGGAGAGTGAAAGAAAAGACGGTATTTATATGTATCGTTATACGGATCTTGATGGTTCAAGAAAAACGATATATACATCAAATCTGAATGATCTAAGAGAACAGGAAAAACTTATCCAACGAGACATTGATGATGGTATTGGATATAAGGCAGGAACAACAACTTTTAATGAATATTTTGAGAAATATTTAGAGTTAAAAGGGAATATATCTCCATCTACTAAGCGTAATTACAAACGTAGTTGGGAGAACTATATTAAAAATACCAGATTTGGGAATATGACATTAAAGGATATTACTAAGTCAGATGTAATTCTTCTATTAAAATCAATGTCGGAAAAAGGATTAGGAAAACCATCTATTAATACAATAGTAGCAGGTGTATTATCTCCATGTATGAAAATGGCAGTTGAGGATAATATTATAAGAAGTAATCCATGTATCAACTGTAGAAAAGAAATTCGTGGAGAAGATACAGAGCCAGAGGATGTATTGACAACGGTGCAGCAGGATAATTTTCTTACATATATCAAGAATAGCAAGTATGCATATTATTATCCGCTGTTTGTATTTATGCTTGAAACTGCTCTCAGAGTGGGAGAAGTATGTGGATTGACATGGGATGATGTAGATTTAGAACATGGATTTGTAAATATTACTCATCAGCTTCAATATAGCAATGCAGGAAAAGATGCTTGCCAGTATCAGATGCTTACTCCTAAATCTAAATCTGGTATTCGTAATGTTCCGTTATCAAATGCGGCAAGGGATGCACTTATGGAACAAATGCAGAATCAGATTGAAATGGATAAGAAAACAGAGATTGAAGTAGATGGATATAAAGACTTTGTATTTTCTAACAGGCAGAGTAAACCATTTATTACTCAGACCATTGCTCGTATTTTGAGTCGTATTGAAGATGATTACAATGCTGATATTAAAAAGTTTGGCGATACTTTAAAGCCATTACCGCATATTCATCCACATCTCCTGAGACATACAGCTTGCTCTCGTATGGCAGAAGCCGGGATTGATCCAAGAACTTTACAGGATATCATGGGTCATGCGTCTATGAGAATGACGATGGAACTGTACAATCATGTTACAGATGAACGTTTAATGAATGAAATTCAGAAGCTAAATGATAGACGTATTTCATAAAATAGTATTACTACACCAATTTCAGATGAAAATCAGAGTTACTACACCAAAATTAACATTTTTGTAATAATTCACTACACCAATTTGATTCTGAAACGGTCAAAAAGAGCTTTATTACACCAATTTTACACCAAACACATACCAAGATATAAGAAGATATAAGAAAATACAAAGAGTTCTGAAATCAAACAGAAGTATTCCATAGTGATAATTATATCCAAAAATCCAGTAAAAACATATAATTTTTATATTTTCAACAAAATTTCACAAAAAAATATAAATACCACTTGTGTTTTTGAATAATATGCACTATAATATAAAACATATTAATTAAAGTTTTTAGTCTAAATTAATATTATATGTGTCTAAGGAGGAAAACAGCATGGTTGAACTGATTGTAGGAAAGAAAGGCAAGGGCAAAACAAAAGTACTGTTAGATAAGGTAAATGGTGCGGTAAAAGAGGCAAATGGAAGTATTGTCTACTTAGACAAGAGCACAAAACATATGTATGAACTCAACAATAAAGTACGTCTTATTGATGTATCCGGATTCCCTATTAAGAATGCAGATGAATTTGTAGGATTTATCTGTGGTATCCTTTCTCAGGATCACGATCTTGAGCAGATTTATCTTGACAGTTTCCTTAAGGTAGCAAAATTGGAAGATAAAGACATTACAGGTACTCTGGGACAGTTAGATGAGATTGGTAAACAATTTAATGTTACTTTTGTAATTAGCGTATCTTTAGACAAAGAAGAGATTCCTGAAGCGCTCCATGGTAAGATCAGTGTAGCTTTATAACCATCTTTTATTATTAATACTAAAAACTACATAACATAAATAAAAAGGATACCTGTTAAGATATTTTCAGCAGATATCCTTTTTATTGCATTTTGTAAGCATACCTGTTATCATGGAAAAACAATAAATATTAGGAGATGAGAGATATATGGAAGAATTATACAGAATAATTGAGCAAAAAATTAAAGATGCAGGATATCCAAGAGCAATTTCCGGTGAAATGGTTTACGGAGATATCTGCGACCAAATTGAAGGAAAAGAAAATGGCTCTTACGTTTTACTTTCCAAGGTTGAAGATGATGTTATTTTTGAATATCATATTACTGTAATGGATGATGAATTCAATCTTGGGTTACTGACAATACGTACTCCGGAAGGCGTATTTGAAACTGATTTTGATAAATAAAAATAGCTTTAACAGTTAGTAAATAGAATTCTGAAAAACATATCATAACCCAAACAGAATCAAGTATGTGACAGATATGTCTTATGTCTGTTATTTAAAGTCTATACAAAACTCCAGACATAAGACATATCTGTCATTTTTCATACTTTATCTTTTTATGTTTTTAATCTTCGCGTAAATGCACCGCTGTGGCCGCCTTACGACGTCTTGCATCATCCATAGCTGCATAATGTTTCTTTGTGGTGTTTACATCTCTGTGACCTAATACATCAGCTACAAGGTAAATATCGCCTGTTTCCTGATACAAAGTAGTACCGTAAGTACTGCGAAGCTTGTGTGGTGTGATTTTTTTTGTGGTCGTAATGGCACCTGCGTATTTTTTTACCAGATTTTCAACAGCCTGGATGCCAATCCTTTTTCGCTGGGTAGAGTAGAAGAGAGCGTGTTCATGCCCTGCTACAGGAACGATATTCTTACGAACTTCCAAGTACTTTTTCAAAGCTTTTTCTACCTCATGTCCAAAATATACAACCATTTCATTTCCACCTTTTCGGGTGACTTTAATCCCATTATTTTTAAAATCAACATCTTCAACATCAAGTCCTACACATTCAGATACACGAATCCCGGTACCAAGCAGGAGAGTAACGATGGCAAGATCACGCTCCTTGGTTTTTTCATAATAAACACGTTTCTGTCCGGTAAGCTCATCGCCGCAGTGCTCTATATGATCCAATAACATGGCAACTTCATCAGCATCAAGACGTATAATATTTTTTTCATGAGTTTTCGGAACATCTACAAGAACAGTTGGGTTCGTCTGGATAAATTCATGTTTATAATAATATGCATAAAAACTTCTCAATGCAGAAATTTTTCTTTTCAGGCCACGTTCACCATTGGTTTCTGTTTTATCACCATTTTTATATACTTTAAGGTATTCCTGATATTCCTCGATATCTATAGCTTTAAGCTGATCCAGAACATCAACGGTAAAGTCTTTCATGGAATAGTCCTTAAAGGCAGGATTTTCATCCAGGAGAAACTGAAAAAAGATTCGGATATCATACGCATAGGAAATTCGTGTTTTGGTAGTAGTAAGCGGATCCATAGCACGAAAATAATCCTTGCAGAAATCAGGCAGTGTTTTCAAAACAGCTCGAAGCTTCAAAATATTTGAAATATCGGTCTGTTCGTGGTAAGTGACTTTCTTGCTATCATTATAATAATCAATATATTTATCCATAAAAAATCTCCTTAAAAAAATTATTTTATAACTTCTTAATGTTAAGAATATTGTTGAGAATATTTAAGACATATAAATCATCAAAGTTGATAATGATTAATAATTGCAGAGAAAATGCCTTTGTCAATAAACGATTACAGCGCAAAGACAGCTGCAGCCTACATCTATATGAAAAACTCGCGTTTGTCGTATAGATGTAGATAACATAAAAACATACTACTTTCGTATGTTTTTATGTTATCTTATTGTTGCCAACCAGTACATCCATTTATTGTTTCCGGATTTATTTTTGCGTGCTAATTGTTTGTATTTATCAAATAATAACTTTTTTCTGCCTTCATGTCAAAAACATTGATTGAATTACTTAGCGTTCAATTTAAATTTTTTCTACAGCAATTTTTTGTCAATAATCTGGTAGTTTGCCCGATGTATATACAAGGCTTTTCCGTCAACCATAAGTTTCGTCATTTGGGGAAGGTCTTCCGGAACTTCCCAGTACACGTCATCTCCCGAAAAAGCCGCTATAGGCTGTCCCAACCGGGATTTGATCACTACTATACGTGATTTTCCAAAGTCATTAGTTTTACAGACAATCTGTAATAATGCGATTCAATTCCGGAAGCTCTTTTTTGAGAGCGATCAGTTTCCCATCTTTTAGAAAACAATGTCTGGAATAAGCGGTTGTGCAGATTTCATTTCTGCTCGCATTAAAAAATTCATAATTAAATTCCAGAGAAATTCCATTATACTGCTTAATGCCAACGCGGATCCGGATTTCATCATCGAAGAAAACCTGCTTTCTATATGCAACTGAAATTTCCACAACAGGGGAAATCACTCCCAACTCTTCTACTTTCTTATAGCTGAAACCCATCCGGCTCATATATCCAATCCTGGCCTCTTCCATCCATTTTACATAATTAGAGTGATGGATAATGCCCATCTGGTCTGTTTCATGATATTGCGCTTTTCTGTAATAAGTGTATGTTTTTTCTGATTCTTCCTTCATATACCATATATCCTTTTTTATATATTTATAAAATGAAAATAACTATACCACTCACTTGTCTGCGAAACGATATACTAGAGCGTGTCTGAAACCGGTTAATTATGACGGTCTCTTCACATAATTCAGAGGATTCTGATTTACCCCATTAACCATAACCCCAAAATGAAGATGAGGACCGGTGCTGTTCCCGGTGCTTCCTACATATCCGATGATATCACCTTTTTTGACCTTATCTCCTACACTCAGATTTGGGTTAAATTTAGACTGGTGCATATATTCTGTGATAAGTCCCTTTCCATCATGATTGATCTTGGTATAATATCCGGCACCGCCTGACGATGCCGGTGAAAGCATGGCAACAATGGTTCCTGATGCTGCCGCATAAATCGGTGTTCCTGTAGGAGCAGGAATGTCAATTCCTTTATGATTGGTAGAACCGATTCCTCCCGGAGATTCCCTGTTTCCAAAATAACTGCTGATATAGGAATAACCGGAGCTTAAAGGCCACCGAAAAGAAACTCCGTTCTGATAGTCAGGAATAAGAGAACCATCTTCTCCAACATAATGATTATCATCAATCCACTGATTTGTAACCAGAGCACCTGTGGAGGAACTCAGGTAATACTTCTCTCCATCTACAGTAACCCACCCACTTTCACGTTCACATGTAGAAGGGTTCATATAATATTTCTTTCCGTCTACTGTCAGCCATCCAGAGGCCAGCACCCCATCTGATTTCGCATAATAATGAGCACTTTTTTTCGTGATCCACTTACTGCTGGCAAGTTTTCCGTCAGACTCAAAATAATATCTTTTCCCAGATGACGATTTCAGGATAATATCATCGTAACGGATTCCATTAGTTTTCTTAAAATAATACTTGTGTCCGTTGATCGTCTGCCATCCCGTAACCAGTTTACAATCTGATTTCCTGAAATACCGATAATAGGAATCCGGTTTATAGAAGCCTTTGACAAGTTTACCATTTGAAGCTGCATAATAATAAGAACCGTCTGTTTCTTTATACCATCCGCTTCTGACCAGCTGACCGGTATTTCTGTTAAAGGAATACCAGCTTCCCTTTACTTTCAGACGACCTTTTGCCATAGTGCCATTGGCCTGAAGATAATAGGTGGAATTCCCGCTTTTGCGAAAACAGTTTTTATACATTTTTCCTTTTTCATTAAAGCAGTAATATACATTATTTACTTTATGGAAACCGGATCGTATCACCCCGTCATTCCAGAAATAGTATTTATTCCCTGCAGCTGTAGTTACCCATCCGGTATGCATATATCCTTTTTTTTCATCAAAGAAATACGTTTTTCCATTTACTGTCTGCCAGGTAGTAAGCATTTTACCTTTTTCATTAAAACAGTACTTTTTTCCACTGATGGTCAGAATTCCGGCTTTGGCTGCACCGGTCTTTCCGAAATAGTACTGATTTCCTGCAGCACTTTTGTACCAGCCGGTAGCTTTTTTTCCGTTCTTATCATAATAGTACCAGCTTCCGTTTTTTTTCACAAATCCTGTCTGCTTTTTGGAAGTTGCTGCAGCCTGAACCGGTACAGAGAAACCGGAAAAGATTCCCCCCTGCAGAGCCAGTGCCAGAACCAAAAGAAAAGCTGTCAAATATAACTTTTTTTTCTTCATAGTAACTCCTGTGTGTGTTTTTTTTTGTAACTGTGAAGGTTTACTTATTTTTCTCTCGTTTATTCTTTAATTCAACATATCTGTTCTTCAGGAAAATCCCTGCTTTTTTGATATATCCCCATATTATGTTTAAAATCCGCAGGAGATATTTCCATATGGTTATGACCAGTCCGGAAAGCGGATTCCATATTTTCATAAAGAAATTATTTTTTCTCGCTTCCAGTTCTTCCGGTGAAACCTTGTGTTTTTCTTCCTTGCAAAGAGGAAGTACTTCACCTGTCTGTTCATCCAGACAGTCAATATTTATATATGTCTCCTCTTCTGCCGGCATTTTTTTGTCATTAAGAGAATGATTGATCAGTCTCCAGATCAGAGCATAAAGTACGGCAAATACAGGAACTCCTGCGATCATTCCCGGAACCCCAAAGAGACCACCCCCGATCATGATGGCAACAATAACCATAAAACTGGAAAGTCCGGTAGAGTCTCCGAGAATTTTCGGACCAAGGATATTTCCATCAAACTGCTGAAGAAGCAGGATAAAAATTGCAAAATACAGACCTTTTATGGGATCTACTACTAAAATAAGCAAAATACATGGAATGGCTCCGATGTAAGGACCAAAAAACGGAATGACATTTGTCACACCGATAATTACACTGATAAGAATTGGATACGGCAAATCCAAAAGCAACATTCCAAAATAACACAAAATTCCAATAATAGCAGAATCCAGAAGTTTTCCGTATATGAAACCACCAAAAGTCTTGTCTGTAAAACGCATAACGCGTATAAGCATATTTGCCCATTTATGAGGCAATATAGCATATACCATCATTTTGCTTTTGGCAACAAATTTCTCTTTGTCTGCAAGTACATACAAAGCTACAATGGCACCGATCAGAAAATTCTTCATAAAGATCAGGATATCAAAAATACCTGCTGAAACATTTTTGAGCATATCCTGCATCTGCGGAAGAATATCGGTAGTAAGATATTCCTGTGCTTTTGCAGAGTACTGGTTGATCATATCGAGCATTTCAGGATTCAGTTTCCATCCATGCTCAACAAATGAATTGAGCCACTTTTCAATAACTTTTATATAGTACGGAAAACTGTAAATAATACTCATGATACTTCGGATCAACTGAGGAAGCACCATCATCAGTAATGCGTAAATGATAATCCAGAACAGGAACATGGAAAAAAGGACACATCCCCATCGAATAGCCCGTTTTCCTTTTTTCTGTAACTTAATATTATGCTTTTCCAGCTGCGGATAGATCAGCTTCTGCTCAAAGAGATTGATCAGCGGACTGAGAATATAAGCAAGGATTACACCATAGATAATAGGCGCCATAATTCCCAGAAAAGTTTTGATTCCCACGATCAGGGTTTTCATGTGAAATATGCCATAATAAAACAGCATACTGGCGGCAATTACCAGAAAAGCGGTTACACCCCAGTGTAAATATCGGTTGTCCCAACGAAATTTCATAATGTCCTCCTTTTTAACATGGTATGATTATAGCATATATTTTGACAAATGTCATGAAAATTTAATATATATTAAAAAAAATTATAGCAGTCTTGTTACTGTTCATACACCACTATCCCGAGGCATACAAGCCAAAATTCCATTGCCGCAGGCAATCTGGAATGAATTGAAAAGACTGTTATAAATTCATCCAAAAAACAGATACTTTACCAAGGATGTGGTAAAGTATCTGTAAAAATATAATCCTATTTATTTTTTATGGAATCAAAAATCTCAATTGCCTGAATGATTGCTTTTGCTGCACCATCAATTCCAAGTTTGCTGCTGTCTACGCAGAGATTGTAGCTTGAAGCAGCACCCCATTTCTTATTGGTGTAGTAATTATAGTAACTGGAACGGCTCTTGTCTGTCTTATTGATCATGTCTTTTGCTTCTTTTGCAGTTTTATTATGTTTCTGTGAAAGACGGTTAATCCTCCAGTCTATATCTGCATGTACAAATACACTGAAACAGTCTTTATACTCTGACAACGCATAATCTGCACATCTTCCGACCATAACGCATGGACCTTCGGAGGCCAGTTTCTTGATTGCGTCAAACTGTGCAAGAAATATTTTGTGGTTCATAGGCATATCTGTAAATCCTGAAGAAGAATAACCAAATGAGTAGGTATCCATAACCAGAGAATATAAAAAGCTGTTAGTTGGTCTTTCATCATGATTCTCAAAAAGTTCTTTGCAGATACCGCTTTCATTTGCTGCATGTTCGAGAAGTTCTTTATCATAACATTTAATACCAAAATATTTGGCAACTTCCTGACCTATCTGTCTTCCTCCACTGCCGTACTCACGACCAATTGTAATAATTGAACTCGTACTATTCATAGTCTGCACTCCCTTCTGTTACATATTCGATAGACATATTATACAATATTTCCAAAAAAATGCAAACTACTTTCGTAATTTTTCTAATAATTTAACGAAATATTCAGGTAAAGGAGCTGTAAACTCCATATATTCGCCCGTTGATGGATGAACAAAGCCAAGAATCATTGCATGAAGCGTCTGTCCCTGCAGATGATAAGGATTCTTACCGGAACCGTACACTTCATCACCCAGAAGTGGATGACCGATACTTGTCATATGCACACGAATCTGATGCGTTCTGCCTGTTTCCAGACGGCATTCCACATAAGTGGCATTTTTGAAACGTTCCAGAACTTTATAATGTGTGACAGCATCCTTGCCGTTTTTATAGTTGACAGCCATTTTTTTGCGGTCAATCGGATGGCGCCCGATGGGACCTTCGATCGTCCCTTCGTCTTCTTTCAGTACTCCTGCTACGATTGCCCGGTATCTACGCCTGATAGAATGCTCTTTTAACTGTTCTGCCAGGTTGCGGTGTGCATTATCATTCTTGCATACAAGAAGTGCACCTGTGGTATCCTTATCGATTCTGTGGACAATACCAGGACGCAGAACACCATTGATCCCCGACAGATTGTCCTTACAGTGAAACATAATAGCATTTACCAATGTTCCGGAAGTATGTCCGGCACTGGGATGAACCACCATCCCCTTTGGTTTATTTACAATAAGTACATCATCATCTTCATAAAGAATATCCAGAGGGATATCTTCCGGAAGTATATCCGGCTCTTTTATGTCAGGAACTGCTACGGAGATTTCATCTCCTTCCTGAACTTTGTAGTTGGCTTTTACAGCAGAACCATTGACGGTTATTTTCTGCTCTTTAAGCAGCTTTTGAATATAAGAACGTGACAGTTCTTCGTTCATTTCAGAAAGATAGCGGTCAATCCGGATACCGGACTGACCGTCAGAAACCTGATAATTAAGAATTTCCATAATACTAATCCTTTTTTATTCTTAAGAAGTCATAATCTTCATCATTTTTGTATCTGAAACACACCAGCATAACAAGTAATATGCCACTGCATACCACATACATATCAGCTATATTAAATACCGGAAAATCAATCAGTGAAAAATAGATAAAATCCACAACATAGCCTCTGCATACTCTGTCAATAAAATTTCCAAGAGCACCGGAAACCATTACCAGTGCAGTTACTGACAGCGGCAGATAATATCTGTTTTTCGGGATTCTGGCATATACATAGATAAATACACCAAAAAACAAAAGGCACAAAATCACAAACACCGGAATTTTACCTTCAAACAATCCAAAGGCCATTCCACGATTTTCGAGATACCGTAATTGAAGAACTCCTGGAATGAGAGAGATATCAGGATGATCTTTCAGTTGTGCCAGAACAAGAGATTTACTTCCCTGATCCAGGATTGTCAGCAAAAGGATAATAATACAGCCTCTAATCCAGTGCATACATGAAGATACGGAGGAAACAGCTGTCATATCAGAATCTCCCGGATTGCCTGGAGCAGTTCCTCATCTGTGACAGTTTTGTCTATAAAACTTTTACCAATCCCGTCCATAAGGATAAATTTAATATGACCGGCTTCCATTTTTTTGTCTTTTTTTGTTGCTGCCAGGACATCCCCGGCATTCAGTGAATCAACAGAAAGAGGAAGATTATAAGAATGGCACCCTTTTCTGATCTCTTCGTATTCTTCTTCTGTTAATAATCCTCTCTGCATGGAAAGATAAGCGGCAGCGATCAGACCGACTCCAACACACTGTCCATGAAGCAGCTGAAAGTTTTTCATTTTTTCGACTGCATGTCCGACTGTGTGACCAAGATTTAAAAGTGCACGTTCTCCCTGCTCCTTCGGATCACGCTCTACCACACCTGCCTTGATCTCGCAGCATCTGCGGATCATTCTGGAAAGCATACTCAAATCCAATTTACTGATCTCAGGCTGATTCTTACATACAAAACGGAAGAACTCTTCATCGCAGATCAGTCCTGTCTTAAGAATTTCACCCATTCCACAGGTGAATTCCCGATTCGGAAGAGACTGCAGGGTACTCATATTCATATATACAAGGCGGGGCTGATGGAAAGCTCCTACCATGTTTTTGTACTGAAGGAAGTCAACACCTGTTTTACCTCCTACGCTGCTGTCAACCTGTGCCAGAAGCGTAGTAGGAACCTGGATAAAATCAATCCCTCTCAGGTAAGTGGAAGCTCCGAAACCTGTCAGATCACCTACAACACCGCCACCCAGCGCAACCAGCAGACCTTTTCTGTCCATTTCATTCTCAATCAAAGTTTTATATAATTCCTGTACTGTATTCAGGTTTTTGTTCTTTTCACCAGCTTCAAATACAAAAGAGAATATTTCAGAGGAAATTTCCTGAAGAGCTGATTTAACTGCCTCATGATAAAGAGGTGCAACATGACTGTCTGTCACAATACAGATTTTCCGGTTTTCAAGTCCTTCTTCTCTGATCGCACCGGCAAGATCCTGAAAGTCATTTTTTAAATAAATAGGATAATGGAAATCTCCTTCCCGTTTTACAAGTAATTTTTGTTCTGCCATTTTCCTGTTCTCCTTTTATTACAAAATTTATACATAGCGCATAATACGCACACTGCAGCGTCCTTTTTTTGTCTGGTGAGAAACACCGTCAAAAATGAACCGTCCTTTCCCACGTACAGATATAATGTCACCATCTTTCGGCTCATATCCGTTGCTGGTGATCAGTTTTCCGTTGACAAAAACCTGCCCGCCTTCAATATAAGATACCATACTGCTTCTGGATGTCTTAAAAGCAAGCGAGATCAATGAATCCAGACGTACCGAAGCGCAGGTACCGCTGACAGATTCAAGGACAGGGCGTGGAAATTCATCAAAATCCTCCACTTTTGTGATCAGAATATTGGTATGACGGACCCGGCACAGATTTTCAAGAAAGAATTCCGTCATTTTGTTCTGGCAGAAAAACCAGGCAGCTTTTTTCTGAACAACAATATCACCGATCACACTTCTGTCTACTCCAAGATTGAGAAGTGCACCAAGATAATCACGATGAGAAAGCTCTTCAGAGAATTTAAGAGCCTTTGGTTCAATCCTCAGACAGTCGATGGGATATTCCCATGTAAAAGCAAGAGCATCAGGATGAAATGCAACCATCTGACGCTCCGCATTCTCATAGCCTCCGGACGTCTCCATAACAATCTGGGGAAACTGATGTTTCAGGCTACTGACTATATTCTGTTCATTTAAATTAAGAAAATCCGAAAATGTAACGATATCTCTCTGCCAGGAGAGATTTGCCAATTCCCGGATTCTCTTAAGAAAAAATTCGTCTTTTTCCATCCTGGATCAATATCCTGCTCTTACAGACGGAGCAGAGCCTCCCAGAATATTCTGAAGGTCACCGGTAATATCTACATTGTACGGTCCAAGTACAAAGATATAGCTGGATACTTTCTGAAGGCTGCCGCCTAAAGAATAGCATGCACCGGACGTGAAATCGATGATCCTCTGTGCCAGTTCCACATCAATTCCCTCCAGATTCAAAATAACAGTAGAATTATCTACTAAAGTGTCAGCAATCTCACGCGTATCTTCCATAGAAGAAGGTTTGATCACACAGACTTCCATATTTGGGCCCTGATTTGATTTGCGGCTGCTTCTCATTGGAGTAATCTTGGAAGATGCTACAGGACGTGTCTGGCGTTCGGCGCGTTCCTGTTTAACCGTAACCTTAGACGGAGCCGAAGCGGTCTGTTTTGGAGCAGATGCCTGTTTAGGAGCTGTCTTTACTGCTTTCTCTTCTACATCATCGAAGTCATCATTATCGTCGGATTCTTTTTTCTTAGAGAATTTATCAAAAAATTTCTTCTTTGGTTTCTCATCGAAATCGTCATCGAGAAAGTCATCATCTTCTTCCTCATCTAACAGATCATCATCTAAGAATCCATCATCATCGTAATCATCGTTTAATTTGATGGCATCTAAAAATTTATCTAAAACGCCCATTTTAATCTCCAATCTTATTTTAATCTTCTTTTATTGAGTAATCTCTTTCGCCAAAGATACCCGTTCCCACGCGCACCATAGTGGCCCCTTCCTCAACTGCGACCTGATAATCATTTGTCATTCCCATACTCAGGACGCTCATATTAACATTATTAATGTTTTTGGCCGCAATGTCAACACTTAATTTCTTTAATTTTTGAAAAACTTCTCTGTTTTCTTCAGGATTTGCTACAAATGGTGCAATTGTCATAAGTCCTTTTACCTGAAGATGCTCATAAGAAGAAATTTCTTCCAGAAATGGTAATACCTCTTCGACTGAAAGGCCAAACTTACTTTCCTCTCCTGCTACATTTACTTCGATCAGAACCGGCATGCAGATATCTTTTTTTGCTGCCTCTTTTTCGATGGCCTCTGCCAGGCGGACAGAATCTACAGAGTGTACCATAGATACTTTATCAATAATATATTTCACTTTATTTCTCTGTAAATGTCCGATCATGTGCCACTGTACATCTGATGGCATCTGATCGTATTTATCTAAGATCTCCTGAACCTTATTCTCCCCAAACACTCTTGCACCCGCATCATATGCTTCTTTCAGCATTTCCACCGGTTTGGTCTTACTGACCGCAATAAGAGTTACCTCTTGGGGAGAACGCCCTGCAGTATCGCAGGCCTCTTCAATATTCTTTTTCACAAGGTTTAGTTTATCAGCTAACATATTAAGCCTCCTTAATTAGTATAAAATGTCTTCTTCCTTTACTTTATCAGCGTTTCTAACAATGTGATCATATCTGGAAAGACCGTAGGTGGTGTTTTTAGATACAATAGCATATTCTTCGTTCTCATCAAGTATTTCAATACGGCGAAAAACCGCATAGCCTTTATTAATACAGTATACTCCCTCCAGAGTATCTGTCTCTCCGATCACATATTTTTCACCGGTATCCGTATTGATCAGGGCATCCCCTTCCTTAAATGAACTCTTGTCAACATAATAAATCTGAGGTTGTTCTGCTTCATCCACTGCCAGTTTGGAGACAGATGAATCATCAATGCTTGCGTAAATGCTCACATTTTTAAAGGTTGTTTTATTTTTCCCCTCATAAAGGGTAAAACCTGTCTGATTATCCTGTGTAGTGGCCATTCTGGATGGAATCACATAAAAATCCTTGGTTACAATAGAGGTAAGAGGGATTTTCAGACCTACAACTGTGTTGGTTACAAGTTCAATGTCCAAAAAACGGTCAGATGCATAACGAATCAGACCTTTATTGAAATCAATCTGTCCATATTTGTCACCGTCTATGGTAATAATGGAAAAATCTCCGTTTTGTGTCATATCGTCTTTTAAAAATTTGACACGTATTGTAGAACGGTCTTTCAGTTTTTCAACCTGTCTGTCGCTCAAGGGAATCAGAAGGCTCCAGCGTTCATCTGTGATAATGGTATAAATGTCATCTCCTGCTTTTACCTTGTCGGAAGTTTTCAAATCTGTTTCATGGTAAGAATTCTGATCGAAATCTTCTGCCTTTACAGCATCTACTGTTTTTCCTTCATAATTATCCATGGAATATAAAACGATACCATCAGATTGGGACTGGCAGATAGTTTGATTTCCGGGATAAATATCTGCTGTTTTGTCATTGTCACCACTGTCATTTCCTTCACCGTCCTCATCTGAAGTAAGAGGAGCAGATGAGGTATTGCCAGACTCTGCATATTGAAGGATATTTCCCTTCAGTTCATATTTAAAGCTGTAGGTGCTGTTAAATTTACTTGAACTGAATCCTTTGGAAAAACTCATCATATCAGTCCGTACCTTTGAAAGTTCTTCCGGGGCAAGAGATGCCGGAGCAGAAGCTGTTTTTGTATCACTAAGTCCGTACACCGCTCCGGAAGCATTGATTTTACTGCCCTCCCTTGCATAATAAGTAATATAGCCTGATGAATCTGCCTTGCATAAACTTTCTTCACGTATGGCAAGGCCGGTATATGTTTCGTTGCGGGATAAAGGTCCTGATGTAACCTGATAGGACTCAATATGAGTAGTTGTAAAATATAATATGGCACTGAATGCCATATATATGAATAAGATGCCAAACATGATCGTTCCGATATTCAGCCCCACGACCATGCGAAGCCTTGCCAGGATTCCCGGCATTTTTTTTGATTTATTATCAGACAATGGAATGTCTCCTTTTTGTGCAGTTCATAATCATTCTATAACTGTTCAGCGATTTCACAGTGACTGCTGAATAGTTACACTATTTTCCAAAATATTGTAACACTTTGCACATTTAAAAACAAGTTTATTCATAAAGAATTCACAATAATCGTTACTGTTCACACACCACTATCCCGTTACTGAGAATGGAGTAAACAGTAACGGGAGCACATAAGTAAGAACACATTTTCAGAATATAAGTTTGCTTTTTGTCAGGAATTATGATATGATAAAAAAATCAGAAACTGTTCAGTATCTCATAGAATAGCAGACTGCTGAATGGTTATGAAGAGTGTACGAACAAAAAATAACTTAAAAAGGAGGGTATAATTATGCCATATGGAAGAATCACGCCAAAGCAGCAGGAGATTCTTGATTACATAAAGAATGAGATTTTGAACCGGGGATTTCCGCCGGCAGTTCGTGAAATCTGCGAGGCAGTCAACCTGAAATCTACTTCTTCCGTTCATTCACATCTGGAAGCACTGGAGAAAAATGGATATATCCGCAGAGATGCAACGAAACCACGTGCGATTGAGATTATTGATGACAATTTTAATCTGGTCCGCAGAGAGGTTGTGAATGTTCCCATCATAGGAACTGTGGCAGCCGGACAGCCACTTCTGGCAGTTGAGAATATTGAAGGCTATTTCCCTATCCCTGCAGAGTTTATGCCTAATTCACAGAGCTTTCTGTTGAAAGTAAAAGGGGAAAGTATGATAAACGCCGGAATTTTTGACGGAGATCAGGTTCTGGTAAAACAGCAGTCCACAGCAGAGGATGGAGATATTGTTGTTGCGCTGATCGATGACGGTGCTACAGTTAAGACTTTCCATAAAGAAAAAGGATACTATCGTCTCCAGCCGGAAAATGATACAATGGAGCCAATCCTTGTACATGAAGGTCTTCAGATTCTTGGCAAAGTATTTGGTGTGTTCCGTTTGTATGAGTAATATAACTGATACGTGAATAGTCAGGCAGATATTCGCAATCCGCTTCGCAACTTGCTCATAATCGAATCAAGCAAGTCCCCATACACTGCAAATTATACTATATCAATTCAAAAAAACAACAGAGGAAATCAGGTATCTCTTAATGATGATATCTGATTTCCTCTGTATTTTATTTTGCAGATTTCACAAATTCAGGCGGATAAAATCATCCGCCTCGCTACGCAGTTCTACACCGAATAACTGTAAATTTTTCGTTACTGTTCACTGGTAATATCCCGCGAGGTGTTTTTTGTGAACGAAGGTCACAGAAAACCCGAGACATACCGCGCGACTTTATGCGATTAGCATAAAGTCTGTGCATCGCAAGCATGTTGCTGTGAACAGAGTGAACAGTAACAATTTTTTCTACTTATTTCTCAAGAAATTCATTAACGTCAAGAACCTTACCATCTCTCCAGATTCTTTCGAGGTCATAGAAAAGACGATTCTCTTCGTCAAATACGTGAACGATCATATCGCCGTAATCCATAAGAACCCAGCTGGAGTTTCTGGTTCCCTCAATCTGTTTTGCTTCAAATCCGGCTCTGCCAAGTGTTTCATCTACATTGTCAACCATAGCCTGAACCTGATTCTGGTTGGAAGCACTTGCAATTACAAAATAATCGGCAATTACAGATACTTCATGGATATCTATTACCTTAATATCTTTTCCTTTTTTCTCATCAAGTGCGCGGCAGGCAAGTTTTGCCATTTCAAGTTCTCTGTTCATGGAAACAACCTCTCTTTCTATCTGCTTTTGTAACTGTTCAATATCTTCATGATCAACAGACTATTGAATAGCTACATATATCTTCTCTAAATAAATATTTATATCCGTAATCTGTTCTCCCTGTTGTGCTGTCCCCTATATGTAAAACTCTGCCAGTCGAGACAATTTATACTCAGGACTGTCTTTTCATGTGTAAATCCCTGTAATACAAGAAAGCATCTTTCGTAGCATTATCAATATCTTTCGGATTTTCCTCCAGATAAGCCAGTGTATCACCCAAAATCTTATACATACATTCGTCAAGATCCTGAAAAGCCAGTTTACGTACAATTGCAAGATTAGGAGCTTTATCACGTTTTGGTTCAATATAATCGGCAATATAGACGATTTTTTCCAACAGTGTCATCTCCGGCTTTCCGGTAGTATGCCAGGTGATGGCAGAAAGAATATTTTCATCTGTAACATCATACTTAGCCTTAGCTACGTAAGCTCCAAGCTTGGCATGAAGTAAAAAAGGATGCTCCTGTTCGAATTCAGATACCGAAATATGATGCTGGCTGCACATTTTCAGCTTCTTTTTGTTCGGAATACATTTTGCACAGTCATGGAGCAGTCCGGCAGTCTGGGCTGTGATCAGATCACAGTCATGAACCATGGCAAGTGCTGCACATGTAAACATAACTCCCAACGTATGTTCATAACGATCCTCATCCAGATATTTTGCTAATTTTTTCTGCATTTTTATAAAATCATACTCTGCCATCGGAAGATCATCCTTTCTTTTCGGCCAGACTGTAAATCTGGTTTTCTCTGATATACTCAATCACCGGATCAGGAATATAGTAACGCACACTTTTATCTTCTCTGATCCAGTTTCTGAGCATTTCGCTGGATACATCAAGGTTTGTGGTATTCAGTGTCAGAAATGTGCCATTATATTTAAGCGAAAGACGGTTCATTTCTGCTTCGAGCTCTGCGATTGTGGAATGATTTCTTACAGCAGTTACCAGAATGCAGTTTCTGCAGATTCTTTCCGGTTCACGCCATGTATCAAAGTCATACAGGGAGTCTGCGCCGATTATAAAATAATAATCAGTATCCGGATTCTTCTCTTTTAGCATTTCCAGTGTATGATAAGTGTAAGTATAACCATTTTCATGCATTTCAGTCAGCGACAGTTCAAAGTGAGGATTTCCGGTAATCGCCCTGCGGACCATTTCAACTCTTTCTTCATCTGTGGCACGTCCCTGACGGTTTCTCTTGTGAGGCGGATTTCCGGAAGGCATGAACAGTACCTTTTCCAGTCGGAACTGTTCGTATGCTTTCTCTCCCAGAATCAGATGCCCCATGTGGATGGGATCAAAAGTACCGCCCATAATACCAATTCTGTGTTTGATGTCAGCCATAAAAAACTCCGTATTATTTTCTGGGTAATTCAATTTTTTTCTTTTCGTTTTTGCCTTCACGGTATAAAACAATTTTCTTGCCGATAACCTGTACGATCTGGGAACGTGTACGTTCTGCCAGAACCTCAGCCATCTGGCGCGGATCCTCCAGGCAGTTCTGAAGAACACTGATCTTGATCAGTTCTCTGGCTGCAAGCGCCTCATCTACTGCGGCTGTGTTCTCAGGAGTAAGACCACCCTTTCCAAGCTGAAGGATTGGATCCATGGTCATTGCAAGACCTTTTAAATAAGCTCTCTGTTTACTTGTCATTTTTATTTTCCTCTGTTATTCTCTGCAAACGGACAAAATCATCCGTCTTACCACATCTGTTTCATTATTGAATCTATTTATAGTAATCAAAATCAAATCCGTACATACGCACAGTATCACCTTCCTGAATGCCTGCCTTCTCAAGTTCTTCCAGGATGCCTCCCTCTTTCAGGAATTTCTGGAAGAATGCGAAACCTTTTTCGGAATCAAGATTTGTGTAGCCAAGCATCTTTTCAATCTTCGGTCCCTCGACAACAAAAATTGTCGGATTTTCAGGACTCTGCTCTACTGTATATGGAAGGTTTTCTCCGATCAACATATCTTCAGGGAAGAATTCCTGTTCAAATACTACAGGTTCCTGTGGGCAGCTGTCAAGAAGTTCTTTCACATGGAATAAAAGTTCTCTGACACCCTGACCGCTGACAGCGGAAATCGGATATACCTGGATTCCTTTTGGCTCAAATTCTGCCTTAAGTTTGTCAATCGGACTCTCTTCGCCGTCTTCTGTATAGATACAGTCGATTTTATTTGCTGCGATTACCTGTGGTCTTGCAGCAATTTCCGGATTATAAGCTTCCAGTTCTTTATTAATCTTGTAAATATCATCGATTGGGTCACGTCCCTCTGTAGATGCTGCATCTACAATGTGGATAATGACTCTGGTACGTTCAATGTGGCGGAGGAACTCATGTCCAAGTCCCACACCTTCGGAAGCACCTTCGATCAGACCGGGAATATCAGCGATCACAAAACCACCGTTTTCAGTATCTACAACGCCAAGATTTGGGCTCAGGGTTGTAAAGTGATAGTTGGCAATTTTCGGCTGTGCGTTGGTAACACGGGAAAGGAATGTGGACTTTCCGACATTCGGGAATCCAACCAGACCTACGTCTGCGATTACTTTCAGCTCCAGAAGAACTTCCAGTTCCTGCGCAGGCTGTCCTGGCTGTGCATATTTCGGAACCTGCATGGTTGCAGTCGCATAATGCTGGTTTCCTTTGCCACCTCTTCCGCCTCTTAATACGATCTGGCGTTTATTTTCACCGGACATATCAGCAATTACTTTACCGGATTCTGCATCCATGATAACAGTTCCTTCCGGAACTTTTAATACAACATCTTTTCCATCGGCACCATGGCAGCGTTTTTTGCCGCCTTCCTGTCCGTCTTCTGCTTTATATTTTCTTCTGTGTCGGTAGTCGCCAAGGGTGTTCTGGCCTTCATCTACCTCAAATATCACGTCTCCTCCACGACCGCCGTCGCCGCCGTCAGGACCGCCATTCGGAACATATAATTCTCTGCGGAAACTTACATGGCCGTCGCCGCCTTTACCGGAGCGGATATAGATTTTCGCTCTGTCTGCAAACATATGACACACCTCTGTCCTTTACTAATAATTTCGTAATAGTAATCTTCTTAAATTAATGCATTTGAGACCGTTCAGCAGGATTTCGCACTCTGATGAGTCGGATCAATATGCATTATTTACAAGGATTGCTATGGTTTCTTTTATATCATATAACTCTTTTAATCTATAGCAATTCTACTATAAAAGAAAGGCTCCAAACCCATATTAGATTTGAAGCCTTCGCTTAACCAGATTATTCTGCTTCTACTGGAACGATAGAAACCTGTTTCTTATCGCGTCCTTTTCTGGTAAATCTTACGACACCATCTTTAAGTGCGAATAAAGTATAATCTTTACCGCAACCTACGTTCTCACCAGCATGGATCTTAGTTCCGCGCTGTCTGTAAAGAATATTTCCAGCTTTAACAAACTGTCCGTCTGCTCTCTTCGCACCTAATCTCTTGGATTCGGAATCACGACCGTTCTTTGTAGAACCAACTCCTTTTTTATGTGCGAATAACTGAAGGTTCATTTTCATCATGTTGTTACACCTCCTTGACTTTTACTGTCAAATATCGATTGTTATAACTATGTTCAATTTCTGTTAATCCGAGAATCAGCGAATCCATGAGAAGGGTTCCCCTCTCAGTAACCGGAGCCGTAAAATGAAAAGATACATAGCCGTCATCTTCCTGCACTTCAAACTGATCATCTGTAAATGTCTCAAGAGAATTTACAGTATTGATCACCAGTACAGAAACAGCAGCACAGACAATATCCTGTCCTTCCTCTGCATATCCGGCGTGACCTTTCGAAACAAATTCCAGATAATTTCCATTTCTCTTCTTAACTGTAATTGTAATCATAATGACACCAGATTAACCGTTAATCTTTTCGATTTTCACTTTAGTGTACTGCTGTCTGTGACCGTTTTTCTTGTGATATCCAGTTTTTCTCTTGTATTTGTAAACGATAACTTTTTTTGCTTTACCGTTCTCAACTACAGTAGCGGTAACACTGGCATCTTTCACATCTTCACCAGCTTTTAATCCGTCATTGCTTACTGCAATAACATTATCAAAAGTAACAGTTTCACCAGCTTCAACACCGAGTTTCTCAACTCTGATTACGTCGCCTTCAGCAACTTTGTACTGTTTACCACCTGTTGCAATAATTGCGTACATCTGTGGCACCTCCTATAATCTTTACTCGCCAGATATGGTGACCTTTCGGTGCTTGTACCTCTCTGTGCGGCATCTCATTTATAATAGCGGACAAAATTCGATTTGTCAATAAGTTTTTTTCAATTTCTTTGAATTTTTTTCTTTTATTTTACAGGTACAATTTCAATCCGGTATCCGTCAGGATCTGTGATAAAATACAAACTGCAGAGCAGTTATTCAGTTACGGAAAAATATCGATGAGAATTGCAGATGCTTGTTTGGTTTACATAATTATTTTATGGTAAGCTATAATTCTCTGATTTCCTCAATCACAGGTTTTCGCACTTTCTTTCTGGTAAGTTCCAGGATATGCAGTGGAGTGATGTCCACTGCTTTTGCCTTTACCGGATCTTTGCGCAGATATTTCTGCAGGACATGGAACAGTTCGTCCTGATGATCCTGATTTTCCATATTAATAAAATCAATCAGAATAATTCCGGACAGGTTTCTGAGACGTAACTGTCTGGCAATTTCCTTTGCTGCCTCCAAATTGATTTTTCGGTAAGTTTCCTGCATTTTCTTTTTGCCTGTAAACTTTCCGCTGTTTACATCAATGGATACGAAGGCTTCTGTCTGCTGGATTACCAGAAATCCACCACTGTTCAGCCAGACTTTCTCATGCTGGATTTCTTCTAAGACAGTTTCCAGGCGATAAAGTTTGTAAAGAGGGAGAAGTTTATCATCATAAAACCGCAGCTTCTCTTTTTCCTCCGGGCTGTTACTGTTAAGATAGTCAGAAATCTGTCGGGATATCTCAGGGATATCTGTTATGATCTCTTCCAGGTTCCGGCTGTTGGCGTCGCGGACTGCAGAGATATAAAAAGGCTCTGTTCTATATACGCAGCTGAAACAGGTACGGGATCTTCCGTCTACAGCAGCCTTATGATACAGGCCCTTCAGGTATTCCAGTTCTTTCAGTATTTCTTCTTTTGATGCATCTGCTGCATTTGTACGAACGATGATACCAAACTCTTTATCCGAACGGTTAACTTCTGCTTCCATCCACTTACTGATACGGCTTCTGTCATCATTGGAAAGTTTGGAAGACAGACCAAATTTCTTATCGCCGGTTGTAAGAACCAGATATTTGCCTGTAAAATTCAGATTCGTGGTTACAGCCGGTAGTTTTCCCTTCATTGCTTCCCGGCTGATCTGCACAAGGATTTCATCTCCTGCCTTTAATGGGCGGTCACCTTTTTTTACAGAAGCATAAATCGCATTTGGAGCATCGGAAAGCTGCAGGTAGCATTTTTCCCCGGCAGAAATCTGTACGAATGCAGCACCGATATTGGCAGCTATATTCTCTATCTGTCCAACATAAATATTTCCAAGAGAAGATTTCTCCCCAACAGGTTCGAAGCGCAGTTCCATTACTTTACCGTCTTCTTCATACGCACATACATAGCATGGAATCTGCCGGATATTCATTTGGGTAATAATCAGTTTACTCAACTTCTTCACCCAGTGCTTCCAGAGTTACAAATTTATGTTCTTCCTCTGTTCCTTTATCTGCGTATACTTCCAGACGTTTGATGGAATAAGCAAATTCCGGAAGTTCTATGCCAAGCCATGAGAAGAATGTATCTGTTACCAGTTCCGGTTTTGTGTAATTGGCACTTGCGGAAGCAAGCATCATAAAGATCTTGTCTCCCTGAAGTTCCATCTTATAGATAAACGGGCGAATATCAATTTCCTTTTCGCTTCGTTTGGTCTTTTTCATTACTTTGATCTCCGGCTGCGCCAGGAAATCACTGATTTTATCTTTCCAGGAAATTTCAGGCTCTTTTCCCGGACGAAATTCTACATAATAATCGGCTGCTGCCACCAGTGACATTGCCTTACCCGCCTTTCCGTCCTCAACCTGACGGGTACTGAGTACATGTACCCCTTCTACCATCACTGCATCCAGACGTCTTGTGATCTCTGAAGTAGGAACTGTCTCTGCCAGCTCCAGATCGAAGTACTCTCCCAGACTTTCCGTACCAACTCCTAATGGTGCGGCAAAAGACATGATCATATGCGGACTGTATCCACCGGAAAAAGCAACCGGAAGATTGGCTCTGCGGATAGCCTTCTGGAAATAACGCATGGTATCCAGATGTCCCACAAATTTCACAGGACCCTCTTTGCTGAATTTAATTCTTACCTTCATAACATACACCTCCGCCATAACGCATAGCACCACAGCCGGAACATTTCTGACGGCAGTTTGGTGTTACGGTTTCTTTCTTTGCCTGTTCCCATTCGTGGATCAGGAACTTCTTGGTCACTCCTGCATCAATGAAATCCCATGGAAGGATCTCATCTGTGGAACGTTCTCTGAGAGTATAGAAATCAATATCTGTGTTGGTTTCCGCAAAAGATTCTTTCCATATATTATAGTCAAAACTCTCTGACCATGCATCGTAGATCGCACCTTTTTCATATGCTCTAAGGATAACTTTTGAACAACGGCGGTCACCTCTTGCAAGGAAACCTTCAAGAATCGTTACATCCGGCTCATGCCAGCTGTAGCGGATACTTCTCTGGTTTAACTGTGCGCGGATCTCGCTTTTTACGACCTTTGCTTTCTCCACGAAATCTTCCTCTCTGTACATACCTGCCCACTGGAATGGGGTAAATGGTTTCGGTACAAAGAAAGAGGTACTTACATTGACCTGAACCTTGCCATTACGTTTTTCTTTCGGCACTTCTTCATAATAAGTTTCTGCAATTTTCTGAGCAAGATGAGCAATACCTTTCATATCATCTTCTGTTTCAGTTGGAAGTCCGAGCATGAAGTAAAGCTTTACCTGATTCCATCCACCTTTGAATGCTTCACCTGCACCATGAAGAATATTCTCTTCAGTCAGACCTTTGTTGATAACATTACGCAGACGCTGGGAGCCTGCTTCCGGTGCGAAAGTAAGGCTGCTCTTCTTTACATCCTGTACCTTGCTCATAACATCCAGGGCAAAAGCATCGATACGCAGGGATGGCAGAGAGATATTGACAGCATTGCCATGAAATTCTTCGATCAGGAAGTTTACCAGTTCCTTCAGCTCAGAATAATCACTGGAGCTTAGAGAACTTAAGGAAATCTCCTCATGTCCTGTATTCTGAAGCATTTCTCTGGCACTTGCCTTTAAATCCTCCACATTGCGCTCTCTGGTAGGACGGTAGATCATACCTGCCTGACAGAAACGGCATCCGCGGATACAGCCACGCTGGATCTCCAGGGTAACACGATCCTGAGTAGCTTTAATAAATGGAACTACAGGAGCTTTGATCGCGCGGTAGTCTTTAGTGACATCGGTGATCAGCTGTTTACAGACTTTCTCAGGTACGCCCTCTTTTGCAGGTGTAAAGGAAGCAATGGTGCCGTCTTCTTTGTAGGTTACATTGTATAAAGAGGGAACATAAATTCCGGGAATCTGGGAAGCTGCAAACAGGAAGTCTGCTCTGGAGCCGCCTGCTGCCTTGTTTGCCTTATATGCATCAAACAGAGCATCATAGACAGTCTCACCCTCGCCAATATAAAACATATCAAAAAATTCTGCGATCGGTTCCGGATTATATGCACATGCACCGCCGCCGATGACGATAGGGTCATCTTCCTTACGATCCTTTGCCAGAAGTGAAACATGGCTCAGGTCAAGTACCTGAAGCACATTGGTATAGCACATCTCATATCCAAGGGTAATACCAAGGAAATCAAACTCCTTTACAGGCTCCTGGGATTCCAGGGCAAAGAGAGGAATATGTTCCTCACGCATAATTTTATCCAGATCCATCCACGGAGAAAAGACACGCTCACACCAGACATCCTCACGTTCATTGAACATGTTATAGAGGATCATCATGCCCAGATTGGACATACCGATTTCATAAACATCCGGGAAGCACATGGCAAAGCGGATATCTACGTCATTCTTATCTTTCATTACAGAGTTGACTTCACCACCGATGTAACGGGCAGCCTTGTCAACTTTCATTAAAATTTCATCGCTTAAAGCTAGAGTTCTCATAGTATTCCTTTCAGAGGTTATTGTATCAACATTGTGTTAAGCAGGGAAAATCCCCCACAATATTCCTATTATATACGGAATGGTGGGGGATTTCAAGGGAGAGTCGGATAGTTTGCAGCTTTTATCTGACAGTATCAGGCTGTAAAAGCGTGAGTAATGTTTCGTATACATATGTATTTTCTCTAACAATTATAGAAAGTTCCTCTTTGGCCTGATTCAGCTGGTGAAATAAATTACGGACATCAGGCCTGCCTTCTTTGAAATGTTTTGAACGCAGATATCTGTTCTGATCATAGTAATATCGTTCGTCCAATATGATAACAAGACGTTTTATGTCTCTCACGGCAGTAATCTCATATTCATAACCCTGATGTATATAATCTTCCAGTAAGGCAGCAGTCTCCTCTTCATTATTTGCATATACAACAGAAACATGCGGATAGGGTTTTGAGGTTTTTCTGTCTGTAAGGTGTATCATATTCTGGATAAATGAGGAAAGTTCCGCATTGGTACGGATGCGGTTGGTTAAGTGAAACATCTGGATTTCCGGCAGGTTTTCTATGAGTTTTAATGTATTTACCCCTAATTCTTCAGGACATATGGCATCTTCGGAATCGCTGGAAAATATTACAGGAAACTCCCCCTCCGATTGCGTTAACAGAATCTGCAGTTTTTCTGAAGAAAGCAAATGTGCTTCGTCTACCAGAACTGCACTGTAATGTTTCAGCTCTGTATTTTCGGTCAGCTGATTGTCCGAAAGAAAAGCAATACGTTGTAAACGTTTATGCAGTATTTTCCATTCTTTTCCGGCATTGCCACAGTGAATCATGCATATCTGCTGACGCCTGGACAGTTTCATGGCGATATCATAGAGAAGCAATGTTTTTCCTGTTCCGGGAAGTCCGGTAAAACAGAAATATTCGAACCGGCTGATACGGAGTTTCTTTAAGATCTGGCGCTGGATATCCCGCTGCTGGGAAGTCAGGAAGTATTCTTTTTTCAGGAAACGGGCCGGTTCTGTGATGGGAGAAATCAGATATAGTTCGGCCTGAAACAGATCGTCAATATTCCCCTGATAATCACTGCTCTCCTTTTGCAGTGATCCGCACAGTTCTGTCCAGTCGGCTTCTGCAATATGATCATGATTGGTAAGCCTGACAAGGCGATTCTGACTGCTGATATACGTATAAGACTGTATGGAGCGTCCGAGAACGGAAAGATAATAACGGTTCTGCATAAGCTGTTTACGAATTGCCTCCTCAGATACAGCTCCGCTTTTCAGTTCAATATTTATAATCTGGTCGTCTTTGATCTGGAGAAGATCAAATTCTTTCCCGAGTTTTGGAATCTGGTAGGAATAGAAAAAGCGCAGGGAACAGACTTTAGTCATATGCGATTCTAACTGGCGTACCAGTGCTTTCATACTCTGAAGTTCCCATTCCCGTATTTTGAGGAAATATTCCCGACCGGATAACTGACGTTCCAGTTTTGACAGAGAATCTGTATTCTGATTTCTCGTAAGTGCATATATGGATATTGATCTCATAACTTTTACCTTTCATTTTGCCGGAATTCTTTTATACTATTATAGCAAATATCAGCAATTGCAGGTAGCCTGAAAACCAAAAACAGCCAAGTGGATTTTTCCCTGGCTGTTTTCCCCATCTGAATCAGATTCAGAAATTGTTTTGAAATATCTATTATATTGTGGTTTGGCTGAATTACTCAGCTACAGCGATAGCTTCCACTTCGCAGAGTACGTTCTTCGGAAGCTGTTTTACAGCAACGCAGGAGCGGGCCGGTTTGCTTGTGAAGTATTTCTCATACACAGCGTTGAATGCAGCGAAATCTGCCATATCAGCAAGGAAGCATGTAGTCTTGATAACATTGTCAAATGTAAGTCCGGCTTCTTCAAGAATTGCTCCTACGTTCTTGCAGGACTGCTCTGCCTGTGTTTCGATTTTATCGCCTGCAACTTCACCTGTAGCCGGGTCTACCGGAATCTGACCGGATGCAAATAAGAAGTTTCCTGTCATTTTTGCCTGAGAATATGGTCCGATTGCTGCTGGTGCTTTTTTTGTTTCAAGTGTTTTCATGAATGAATTCCTCCCGTACGATTTAGTGTAATTGATTGTCTGCAGCTGTTTAACCAATCTTTACATTGCAAGATTCCAAACAGCTACCCTTGTTCAATAACCTGTATCCATATCTTACCACCAAAAAAATATTTAGTCAACGGCAAAAAAATTGTTATAAAGAAATTTCGTCTTTTATTACTGGAAGAAAAGATGAAAAATACTGACAATAATCTGATCAGTGGAAGCTCTTGAGCCAGTTTACCAGAGAATCATGCCAGATATTATCATATACTGTTTTCTTCATCTGGTCTGTGACAGGACCATTGCCTGCCATTTTGGCAAGGATTGCCTGCTGTAATTCATCTACAGTCATGTCTTCCGGAGATTTATTCAGATCTACAATTACTGTCTTTTCCTTTTCAACAGCGGCTTCCGTATTTTCCGGAAAACTGTTTTCTGCTGATGTAGCTGAAGTATCGGCAGTTTTTTGAGGCTGAATATCTTCTGCTTTTGCTGCTGCGGTTATTGTTTTCTGTGCAGGAGACTCAGTCTGAGTGGAAGTTGTTTCTTCTGTTTCTTCCTGTACTTTTTTGATATCTGCAGTTTCTGTTTTTACTGATATATATTCTGGCATTTCACCCGCCGGAACCCAGATTTCACCGCTGTTTGCGGCTACTGTTACATTGATACGTCCATCCTGAACAGGTACTTTACGGCCCGTGAGGGTTCCGATATATTCTGCGCAATTTCCTGCCGGAAGGCTCATATCTGCTGCATTATCATCGTTATTTACGGTAACGATCACACGTATTCCGTCAAGGTCACGGGCAAATGCAAACTGGCGGTTGGTAAGCTGAAGTTCAGCGTAGCTTCCGTAGCTTAATGCAGGTGTATGCTGTCGTATCTTTCCAAGAGCTGCGATCAGGGCTGTACATGGATTCTTCTGTACTGCATCTGCATAGTCTTTAATATCCAGAGCCGGTCTGAGGCTGTCATCGGAGAATTTCTCTTTCTTTCCTTCAATACCGAACTCAGAACCGTAATAGATACTTGGTACACCCGGAAGTGTATAGAGTAAGACATGAACAGGTGCAAAATGTGCTTTATTTGAAAGCTTGGTATAAATACGTTCTACATCATGGTTGTCCACAAAGTTGTAGAGATCAAGATTTCCCATATTCTGGAGATATTTTACAGTATGTGCGATTTCGAAATAGTTGTGATCGTTATGTCCGCTGTAGAGTGCTTTATGCAGGGCATAGTTTGTTACACTGTGGAGCGTTTCTCCATTTACCCATCTGCTGTAATCGCCATGGATCACTTCGCCCATAAGCCAGAAATCTTCCTTTACTTCTGCTGCTGTACGGCGCAGGGCACGCATGAAATCAAAATCAAGGACATCTGCCGCATCCAGACGGATTCCATCTACATCAAATTCTGATACCCAGAAACGGATCACATCACAGATGTAATTCTGTACTTCCGGGTTTCTTTGGTTTAATTTTACCAGAAGGTTGTATCCACCCCAGTTTTCGTAGGAGAAGCCGTCATTGTATTCCGTATTCCCTCCGAAGTTCACATTGCAGTACCAGTTGAGATATCTGGAATGTTCGCGGTTTTGCTGAATATCTTTAAATGCAAAGAAATCACGGCCTGTGTGATTGAATACACCATCGAAAATAACTTTGATCTCTTTTTCATGACAGGCTGCCACGAAGTTTTTAAGGTCTTCGTTGGTTCCGAGACGGGAATCCAGCTTCTTGTAATCTGTGGTTTCATAGCCATGTCCTACACTCTCGAATAAAGGTCCGATGTACAATGCTGTACATCCGATTTCTCTGATGTGGTCGATCCATGGAAGTAATGTGTTCAGACGGGAAACAGGAGCACTGTAGTCATTGTGCTTCGGCGCACCGGTTAAACCCAGTGGATAGATGTGATAGAAAATTGCCTCATTATACCAGCTCATAAATGACACCTCTGTTTTTAAATTTATAATTTCAATTTATGGGGATTTTTTTACCCTGATATCATACAGGAAAGAAAATAATTAGATAAACTGTATTATAGTTGAAATTATATTCATACGATTCTTATAATAACAGATTTTTCAGACAGAATCCAGTTTTTTTTCAATTTTGGCTTGTATATCTCAGGATAGTGATGTATGAACAGTAACTTAAAATTTACTCTACAAAAAAATCTACTTAAGGTATATAATATTGCTGTAAATAATCTGGATATGCATAGAAATAGAAAGAAACAAACATAGATAAGCAAGGAGAATATAAACTATGAGACATATAGATGAAATTCAGATTGCCGGAACTGCAATCCTGCTTTGTGGCGCGATGTTTGCGGTTTCTGCTGTGGCACCTACCGGTAATACAGTGTCAAAAGCTGTTACAAACTTTACGGAAGCTCCGGAAACTGCCGCTGAGGCTCAGGCACAGGCAGAAGCTCAGGCTGAGGAGGATGGATTTACCATTTATACTCAGGAAAGTAACTATGATTCTGATTATGACAACAGTTATAATGATACTTCTTACAATGACTCTTCTTACAATACTGATACGACGCAGGACGGTTCTCTGGATGATACAGGGCAGGAGAATGATAATACAGATACAGAAGATGGATCTTCTGATGATGGAAGCAGTGATCAGACATCGTCTGACGATACAGGGGATGATTCTTCCGATCAGATTGATTATCCCAGTGATGACAATTCCGGTGACAGCACAGATGGTTCTCTGGATAACTCTGATACATGGGAAGACAATGGAGAGGAAGTCCAGCAGATAGAGTATTAATCAATCTGACGCAGGACTTCACGCTAAAGCATTTTTCAAACCCGCTCCAAGATAGACTGGATTATTTGTATTATTTTACGAAATTACTATAATTATGTTTTTGTTTCTCAATAAATGGTATAATCAAACTGTTATTAACATTCAGGAGGCTTTTTATGAAGAAACAAAACAGGTTACTATCACTAATTCTATCTCTGTTCCTTCTGCTGTTTACCTTAGTTCCGCAATCAGCACTGACGGTAAAAGCTGAAGGCAACAGTGAGATGGCAGTTCATTTTATTGACGTTGGACAGGGAAATGCCATCTTAGTACAGTCCGGAGGACAAAATCTTTTGTACGATGGCGGGGATCAGAGCCATGCTGATCTGATCATCTCCTACTTACAGGAACAGAATGTGGAAAACATTGACTATATGATCGCTTCTCACTATGATGAAGATCATATCGGCGGTCTTGTTCCATGTATAGACAATTTCTCTGTAAGTAATATATTCGGACCAGACTATGTACATACTTCAAATTTATTCAATAATTTTATGAATACTGCCACTGCAAATGCAATTATCGTACAGTATCCTTCTGTAGGTGAAACATTTGATTTTGGCACCGGAAGTTTCACTGTTCTTGCACCGAATGGTATCAGCCAGAACAGTAATGATAACTCTCTTGTAATCAAACTTGAAAATGGTTCAAATAGCTTTATTTTTACCGGAGATGCAGAGGAAACCAGTGAACAGGATATGATCAGTACTGGTATGAACCTTGATTGCGATGTTCTTTCTGTTGGTCATCATGGGTCTGCAAGTTCAACTACCTGGGATTTCCTTGAGGCGACTTCTCCATCTTACGCAGTCATAAGCTGCGGAATCAATAATCAGTATAATCATCCGTCAGCAGATACAATGGGACGTTTATCAGATATGGGAATCCCTGTATTCCGAACAGATAAACAGGGTACGATCATTGCAGTCTCCGATGGAACAAATATTTCCTGGTCACAGGAGCCATGCAATGATTATTCTTCCGGAGACTCCTCTGTAAATGCTTCTGCAGGTGGCACTGGTGGAAACTCCTGGCAGGAAGAAACTACCACTTCTGATCCGGTACCTGAACAGGAAGAATCCAACAATGCAGATGTAGGAACAATGGTATGGATCCCTGCAACCGGCGAAAAATATCACAGCATTCCCAACTGTGGAAGAATGAACCCGGATACAGCCAGACAGGTATCCAGATCAGAAGCCGAGGTTATGGGATACGGACCTTGCAGTAAATGTTACTGATAAACAAAAACAGCCGCATTTGCGGCTGTTTTGTTAAAATCCTTCCTGTCTGCGTACTTTCCAGAGTTTTGCACGTTTCTGTGCAGCTTCATTCTCTATCTGCTGAGTAACTCCCTCAATGATAAGTCCCGGTACTTCCACAGGATGCTGATGTTCATCTGTTCCAACCATAATAAAATATGCGCGGTTGATCATGGTTCTGGTTCCATCAAGGGCTTCACAGTAAGTATCAATACGTACTTCCATGGAAGAACGTCCCACATGTGTAAGCCGTCCGATGAGAACGATGGTATCGTTCACTCTGGCTCCGGCTTTGAAATACATATTGTCTACTGCAACAGTTACCACATTCATTTCCGCATGACGCTTGGCAACAATACCTGCTGTTTCATCAATCCATGCAAGCAGCTGTCCGCCAAACAGATAACCTGCGGCATTCAGACACTTTGGCATTAATAAATGAGACTGCTCTGTTAAGGAGTCCTCAACTCGTTTCATTTTTCTTTCTGACATTTCTTTTCTCACTTCCCCTTTATCATGCTTTCTGTTGGCTATTATAGCACGTTCCATGATTTTGTGTTATATTTTTCATAATTTTCCTTCTGTATAATTTTAAAGCGTTATCACTTTAATATGATTGTATGAAAAAAAATACAATCTTTATCTTGCCTTTCCCATCACTTTACTGTACAATGTTTAAATAGGTACAAATACAAATGTTCGCCATAGTAAAACACTGATCGCAAGGATGCATCTGCAATTCACTGTATCAGTGTTTTTTAATAAAATTCACTATAATATGCATTATTTACGAGTATTGCTATAAGTGAATTTGCGAGTATTGCTGTAGATAAATAACGGGGAAATGAGGAATGATATTATGGAAAAACATGAAATGATGAGTCTGGAAGATTCCGGACAGCTTCGTGACAAAATGAGATTCTTTGAACAGGAACTGCTCAAGAATCATCATATCGATCCAAATCTGTATGTAGAATATAATGTAAAAAGAGGTCTTCGTGACTCCGCAGGTAAAGGTGTCCTGACAGGTCTTACAGAGATTTCTGATGTTAATGGTTATAATCTGATCAACGGCAGACAGATTCCGGCTGATGGACGTTTATACTATCAGGGAATCAATGTACAGGATATCATCAGTGGTCTGAACGGAAGACGTTTTGGATTTGAAGAAACAATTTATCTTCTGATCTTCGGTAAGCTCCCTGATAAGGAAGAACTTTCCAGATTTCTGGATATGATGTCTGATATGGAGGAGCTTGGCGGTCGTTTTGTCCGCGATGTTGTTATGAAGGGAACCAATGCCAATATTATGAATGCCATGCAGCGTTGTGTTCTGGCTCTCTATACATATGATGACAATCCGGAAGATATTTCTCCTGAAAATGTACTTCGTCAGTCTCTGGAACTGATTGCAAAGCTTCCTGAAATTGCCGTATATTCTTACCATGCATATCGCCATTTCAGAAAGGATGATACCTTATTTATCCGTAATCCGCAGAAGGGGCTTTCTCTTGCCGAGAACATTCTTCTTATGCTTCGCCCGGATGGAAAATACACAGAACTGGAAGCAAAAGTTCTGAATATTGCACTGATCCTGCATGCTGAGCATGGTGGCGGTAATAACTCCACTTTCACCACTCATGTGGTAACTTCTTCAGGGACAGATACCTACTCTTCTACTGCTGCATCCATCGGATCTCTGAAGGGACCTCGTCATGGTGGAGCAAACCTGAAAGTTCAGAATATGTTTGCTGATCTGAAGTCTCATGTAGATCAAGATCACTGGGATAACGAAGATGAAATCATAACTTACCTCAAGAAGGTTCTGAATAAAGAAGCATTTGACCATGCAGGGCTAATCTATGGTATGGGGCATGCAGTCTATACACTTTCCGATCCTCGAGAAGTGATCCTGAAACGCTTTGCCCAGGCACTTGCTGAGGAAAAGGGAATGACAGAGGAATTCGAGCTTTATAACAGAGTAGAAAATATTGCCGGCAAACTGATTATGGAACATAGAAAACTGTTCAAGAATGTCTGCGCAAATGTGGACTTCTACAGTGGATTTGTATACAGCATGCTTGGTATTCCGGAAGAATTATTTACTCCGATCTTTGCTATTGCACGTATGCCGGGCTGGAGTGCTCACCGTCTGGAAGAACTGATCAATGCAAATAAGATCATTCGTCCTGCTTACAAATATGTAGGACATCATACAGATTTTGTTGCTTTTGACGAAAGGTAAACAGATGAAACTTATTACTGGCTGCGGTTCATTCCGCAGCCGTTTTATTATGTCACTAAAGTGAGCTTCCCGCAGAAAGAGAATCCTGCGCTACTGTCCACTGGTAATATCGTTACTGTTCACTCCGTTCACAGTAACGTAATATCCTTTCTCGTAAAAATATAATTTGCATTTGTTGTATGAGGTCTGTATAATCAAAATAAATCCGAAAAAGGAGGTATTCTCTATGGCAAAAGAACAGATTGCAGTTGCAGAACTGGTTTTAAATATGATCCTTGGAAAGACAGGCGGTACACGTGTAGATTATTTCCCACAGAAACCGGATTTTCCGTTTGATGCAGTTTATGAGCAGGCATTTGTACGTGCCACACCGGAGAATCAGGGAATCTCCTCTGATCTGTTTACTGCTCTTCTTCGGGAACTGGATGCTTCCAAAGATACGGAAATGCATCATTTTATGGCACTGCGTCATGGCAAGGTAATCTGTGAATGTAATTTTGCACCATACCCTAAAGGAATGTGGCATATTACACATTCCATGTGCAAGAGCATCACAGGTATGGCAATCGGCATGTTGATCGAAGAGGAAAAATTAAAGCTCGATGAAAATATTTATGACATTTTTCCGGATCATATAAATGCCTTTTCAAAGATTTTCCGCCCTGTGATCACAGTAGAGAATCTGCTGACCATGACAAGCGGCATAACTTTTAATGAATCAGGTATCGTGTCCGGAAATGACTGGCTTGGAAGCTTTCTGAATGCATCTGTCAATGGAAAACCCGGAACGGAGTTTCAATATAACAGTCTGAATACTTATGTTCTTTCTGCAATCGTGACGAAACGTACAGGAGAAACCCTGACCGAATATCTGACTCCGAGACTGTTTGGTCCTCTTGGTATCACGAAATATTACTGGGAAACCTGTCCGAAAGGAATTACAAAAGGCGGCTGGGGACTGTTTCTCTGTGCAGAAGACATGGCAAAACTTGGCCAGCTGTATCTTCAGAGGGGAAAATGGAATGGTCAGCAGCTGGTGTCTGAATATTGGATAGAAATATCTACGGCACGACATCTGAAAACTCAGAATGACACCTATGGATATGGATATCAGCTATGGATGGAACAGCGCCCGGGAAGCTTTGAATATAATGGAATGTTGGGACAGAATGTTATTATTTATCCGGATATGGATATGGTTCTTGTCACAAATGCCGGAAATAAAGAAATGTTTCAGGACTGTATCATGCTGAATATCATTCGGAAATATTTCCCTGTTAATTATCATCCCGCCGATGTTCTACCTGAGAATCCACTCTCCTATAGTCTTCTGAAACGGTTGTGCGGAGAACTGGAAAATGGAGAGAATAATAACAGAAGTACTTCTCTGCGCGGGAGATGGAAAAGAAATGTAGTTTCCAGAAGGAAGCATTCAGATAAAAAGTACAGCTACCGTATTTCAGCAGCCGTTGATCGCCCATCTGATCATCACAGTTTTATGCGGGCTGTAAGCGGCAGAACTTATGTTATGGAACAGCAGAATATTGGAATTGCGCCGTTGTTTGTGCAGGTATTCCACAATAATATGACAGATGGTATTTCTGAAATTTCTTTTACTTATGATGCGGGAAACTTTTACGTTTCTTTTACCGAAGGTGAGGTAATCCATAAACTTCCTGTTGGATTTGGAAGGGCTGCGGATGGATGTGTTGATCTTCATGGAGAACATTACCTTGTAGCTACACTGGGAGAATTTGCAAGGGATGAAAACGACATCCCAGTATTAAAGCTGGAGATTACTTTTATAGAAGAATGTGTGAAACGAAAGGCGCACATTTTCTTTCATGAAGATGATGAAATTGAGATCAGATGGAACGAAACACCCGGTAAAAAAATGATTCTGGCAGGACTGAGTTCTATTACTGAAGAACTGTCAGGAAACTTCCTGTATAATTCGCTTCTGGGAGATCATAATATTACGACGACAGAACTGCTGCACCGGCTTATGGAACAGACGATTGAGCCTGCTGTAAGGGGATATCTGAAGAGTTCGAAAGAAACAGACAGTATTGATACAGATGAGTGAATATAATAAAGTCTCATATACAAAAATGCATTTCTCACTAAACGATTAAGATGAGAAATGCATTTTGCATTTTACAGGTTGATTTTATTTATGGTATGAATTATTCACGAGGATTGCTATAGTTCTGTTTAGTCCTGTTTTACATTAAAAGCTTTCATTCCCGGATATACTGCGCTTGCGCCGAGCTCTTCTTCGATACGGAGAAGCTGGTTGTATTTTGCAACACGTTCGGATCTGCTGGGAGCTCCGGTCTTAATCTGGCAGGTGTTCAGTGCTACTGCAAGGTCTGCGATTGTTGTATCTGCTGTCTCGCCGGAACGATGAGAAGAAATTGCGGTGTAGCCTGCTTTGTGAGCCATTTTAATTGCTTCCAGTGTTTCAGATACGGAACCGATCTGGTTTAATTTGATCAGGATCGCATTACCTGCGCCAAGGCTGATACCTTTTGCAAGTCTTTCTGTATTTGTAACAAACAGGTCATCACCGACAAGCTGTACTTTGTCGCCAAGTCTGGCTGTAAGTTTCTGCCATCCTTCCCAGTCTTCTTCATCCAGACCGTCTTCGATAGAGATGATCGGATATTTTTCGCATAATTTAGCCCAGTGCTCAATGAGCTCTTCGGATGTATACTCTGTGCCGGCTTTTGGAAGTTTATAATATCCTTTGCCTTTTTCACTCTTCCATTCAGAGGAAGCAGCATCCATGGCAATCCTGAAGTCTTTGCCTGGTTCATATCCGGCTTTCTTAACTGCTTCAAGGATTGTCTCGATTGCTTCTTCATCGGATTTCAGTGCAGGTGCGAAACCACCCTCATCACCTACTGATGTAGCAAGTCCGCGTTCTTTCAGGATAGAAGCAAGTGCGTGGAAGACTTCTGCACACCATCTTAAGCATTCTTTGAAGGAAGGTGCCCCAACTGGCATGATCATAAATTCCTGTACATCCAGACCGGATGATAATGCGTGGCATCCACCGTTTACGATGTTCATCATTGGAACTGGAAGACGGTTTCCGGATACTCCGCCAAGGAAACGATACAGCGGAATCTCAAGAGAAGTTGCTGCTGCTCTGCAGCATGCGATAGATACTGCAAGGATTGCATTTGCTCCAAGTTTGGATTTATCTTTTGTTCCGTCTGCTGCGATCATAGCTGCGTCTACTGCATAGATGTCGCTTGCATCGAGACCTTCGATTGCTTCGTTGATTGTTGTGTTGATATTCTCTACTGCTTTCTGTACGCCTTTTCCAAGGTAACGAGCTTTATCTCCATCTCTTAATTCCAGAGCTTCGAATTCTCCTGTAGATGCACCGCTTGGAGCTGTTCCTCTTGCTACAGTGCCATCCATCAGATATACTTCTGCTTCTACTGTCGGATTTCCTCTGGAATCCAGAATTTCTCTTCCAATTACTTTCTCAATTTCTAAGTACATGATAAATCCCCTTTCTGGTTTTGCATTTGGACTCCTGGTACACCGCAACTGGGATGTACCGGGTGGATCATATCTGAGGTACGGTTTTTCAGCAGAACCGTGATTTCAGCAAGTACAGATGTGATCCGGTGTTCCGAAGAATTCAGCAGTCTTCGGATGGAGTTCAAATGATTTAATTCACACGAGAGTTTACTATATCTAACTCTGTTAGTTAGTATATTCTAACTTTTATAAAAATGCAAGAGGGAAATTGGTGGGATATTGAGAAAGTATTTCAGAAAAAATATAGATTTATATTTTAGTTTAAGATTTCAAAATAATTAAAGTAAAAAAATCTTCAGATATCTAAAATAACTCTCAAATATCTGAAGATTTTTTATATTACATAAACAAGTATTTAATTAATGAGGGCATTTTGCATATGTAACAGTATTATCGTATTTAGCATTAGCGCTATATCCACATTTTTCGCATCTTTGGCATTTATATATTTTAACAGTACATCCGCCAGAAGAATTTTTGGAATGTGTATAAAAAGTTGCCGGAACCATACTATGTGTACATAATGCATAGGTGTCTGATGATTTTTGTGCTACTATCTGATTTCCATCTGCATCAACATATACCGTATCACCTTGAGAAAAATCAATAGATTTTATTATACTTTCATTTACATCATCAAATCCAAAATCATATATTGAATCATCAGAAACGAATTCTTCAAAACTTTCATCCGACGATTGTACTGGCTGATACGCCATTACCGTCCCAGCGCTCGCCACAACTGTCAACGCCGACACTGCCACCATAATTCCTCTCTGTAACATCCCTTTTCTCTTTTCCTTCATCATGTAGTTGATCCTCCTTTTTAATGTTTTAAAATCCTTTCCTTCTTTATTGTTTTTATGTCCGGAAAGGTTATTTTTCCACACGGCTGGGCGAATATCAGAAGTTGCGGCTTCTAATACCAGCAAACTTGCATAGTCTTGACGTTTTTCTTTTGTACAGCCATCGACGGCTACACTGTCACTGACTATTTCTGCTGTATCTATGTAAAGGAAAAGTAAAAGATATGCCACAGGATTCATCCAGTGCAGGCACAGAACGAAAAGGCATAAAAGTTTTACTAAATTGTCATGATTTTTCAAATGTGTATGTTCATGCTTATATACCATAATAAAATCAGGATGCAGAGGAAAACTCTCTGGAAACACAATCTTCTGACGGAAAAATCCAATGGTACATGGACCACAGATCTCATCTGGAATCAGATAATAGGTGAGATTATCTTCTGGATTTTCAATCTTTTCAAAGATATAGTTCCGTATAGAATGTGCACCTCTCCAGTATTTAACAATCTCATAGATTGCAAAGATAATAATTCCTGTTAACCAGATTCTGGCAAATAGATTAAACCATTGAGGTATCCATATGTACTCACCCTGCTTTTCACTCCAGAAAGCCAGAGAACCTGACATATAGGAATCAGCTTTTCTACCAATTAACATTGTTTCTGGAAGTGCATCTTTTGGAAGCAAATATTTAACCAACTGCACAGGTACCAGATAAAAGAACACACCTGTCAGTAGTAATCTTCTTCCGAGAATGTAATTATAGTTTCCACGCTGGATTATATACAAAAGTAAACAGATCACAACAGGAATACTTCCTGCAATGGACATACAAACTAACAGTTCCATTTAAACATCACATCATTTCTTCTTAATATATTCTAATAAATATTCTTTCTCTTCCTCTGTAAGTTTCTGATCAGAGGTCAGAGCACTGACAAGGATGTTCATATCAGGAACTATATATCCTGATGCGGATGACCTGAAAGTGTGTGCAGATTTGGCAGCTTCAGTTTCACCCTTTTCTTTAGCAAGTTCATTTAACTTATCATACAGGTAGCGGTTTCTCAATCCAAGAACAAACATAGATGCCGGGTATAGTAAGGATACTACAGCAGCACCAATCATGTATAAAGTAAATGTATGTGTATCGTTTACCGGAGGTTTGCTCATAAAGTTAATAAAGAAACCAATACCAGAAAAAACGGTAAATAAAATCCAACAGACAAGTTCTATTTTCTTTTTCATTCTTTCGTCTCCAGATCATTAATAATTGTAAATTTCTGTCATTTCTTAACTACAGTTAGTCTACCATATTTTGCACAAATTAAGCAACTGATTTTTATGAATTTATCGGACTTCTTACCGTCATTATTCGAGATTTATCGAGAAATTGCACAATAGATTATGGACTTGTGTTACATTTTTTGAACACTTCTTCCATAGCGCGTCATCCGAGGACTGCAAGCTCCTTCTGATAAACTGCGGAGTAGTTATTTGGTATAGAGCCACGTAGCGAAGCGGTAGATTTTATCCGCTTGACAAATACATTTATCAGATATATTTCTGAAATGCTCTCAATATGCAAAAAAGATTCCATTTTTCTATAAATCATTCAAATCCATGACTATTGATTTCATCTACCAGAGACACATCTCTGAATGCAACAAGGTGTCTGATAAAGTAAAAAGCCAGGAAAGAACTGTTCAATCACTGAACAATTCCTGCCTGGTTTCTCATGGAAAATTAAAACGTATTTTTATTTATGAAGAAAAGAAAACAGTCCTTTTTTCTTTTCATATGGCTCTGATGTAATGCCTTTTACTTCATATCCTGTAGCACTGATCGCTGTTTTTAATTTTGCTTCGTCTACCGGTCCGTCTGAGATGATCACGGTTTCTCCTTTGCTGTGGGAAGATGTAACTTTATCTACCTGGAAAGCTTTTCTCACTGCATCATTTACGTGAGATTCACACATACCGCACATCATGCCGTCTACTTTTACAGTTGTTTTAATCATGTTGTTATCCTCCATTTCTATTATTACAATACTGTTAAAAGCATGATCTGTCATTATAAATTAGAACTCACTAACAGAAATTATAGCATATGTTTTTTTCTTTTACAATAAGTGTAAGTTTTAATTGTAATTAAAATTTTATGCTACTTTTTTGCTTTAATTTCAGTAGTTTTATGCCAATGCCTGGGCAAGAGCTTTCTGAATTGCTCCAAGGATTCCCTCTGAGGAATAAGTGGCACCGCTTGCAGCATCAATTCCGTCTGCTGACTGATTTCCCATAATCTGAGGATAAATAGTTTCCCATGCATAATCAAAGTACTCAGGTGAATCACTGTTACTCTGTTCAATAGATGCAATCTGACCGCCCTGAATCGTTACGGTTACATTTACTCTTCCACTGTATCCGTAGCTTGAGCCTGTATAAGTTCCGTCAATATATGGTCCTGTAGGTTCCGGCGTAGGCTCCGGAGTCTCTTCCGGTGTTGGTGTGGGAGCTGGTGTTTCCTCTGGTGTTGGAGTGACTTCTGGAGTCGGAGTTTCTTCCGGTGTCGGGATTGGGGTTGCCTCAGGAATTGGCGTAACTGTTACTTCTGGTGTTGGAGTTGGTGTCACTTTTGTGGTGCCTTTTTCTGCCTGCTTCTGAATATCTTTCATTGCGTTTATGATACCCTTTGAAGAGTAGGTTGCACCACTGACAGTATCAATGCCATCGACAGACTGATTCTGAATGATCTCATTTTCCAGGATGTCCCATGCTTTCTTAAAGAACATAGGCGTATCTGTATGCTCTGCTTCCAGAGACTTGATCACACCTTTTTTAATCTTAGCTGTCAACGTAATTGTCCCACTGTATCCTTTACCGGTTCCTGTATAGGTTCCGTCTTTGTAAATCTGTTCGTCTCCCGGCTTCGGTATTGGAGAAGGTTTCTTTGTCGGTTTCGGTGATGGAGTGGGAGTTGGCGTAACAACTGCCTGATTTCCTGATGGAATTGCCTGTGACAATGCATTCTGAACCGCAGTAATAATTCCGTTTGAAGAATAAGTGGCACCACTGACTGCATCTACGTTCGGAGACTGGCTTGCAAGAATTTTGCTGATCACACCCTGTGCATTTGCAAAATAGGAGGCTGTTTCGTTTGATGCATCTACAATATTGATAGCTGCAATTTTATGGTCAGTGACAGTTACCTGAACAGTGATCGTTCCTCCGAAACCGGTTCCGGATCCTGTATAGGTACCATCTGCATATCCACCGGCAGGAACTTCTGTAGTTGGTGTGACTGTGCTTCCTGCACCACCCCCTGCTGTACCTCCATTTGCAGAGGAACCTGTAGATGAATTTTTCTTTGTTCCTGTTTTAATCTTACTTGTTTTTTTTGATGTTTTTGAAATTGAGGTTCCATTGGTTTCAGAAGAGTCTTCTGAATCAAAATCCTTACCTGCAGTTCCTTGTGAAATCAATTCTTTAATCTCGTCAGTAGACATAATATTATTATTGGAAACCGATGTAGTCTCCACAGGACTTTTATCTGCCTGATAACAGGTTACACAGACTGCTGCAAAAACTGCTGCCGCAGGAATAAGCTTTAACCATGAACGGAAACTGTCCTGTTTGGGTTTCATTTCCGGAGTCTTATTATTTTTCTGCTCATTATTTTTGTCCATAAATTTCTCCTTCTTCAATAGTTCCAGGAAATCATATTCAAATGATTTCTTTTCAACTGTATAAAGTTTTACAGTTGAAAAGAAATCCTGCCCTTTCTGGTGGGATACAGGATTTCTTTCCTCTTGTCTGCGAATCCGATTGCAAATATCCGCCTGACTTCAGTCAGGTCAGATTATTTTACAGTTACTTTAACTGTTTTGGTTACGCCATTGCATGTTACTGTGATCTTGGCAGTACCTTTTTTAATACCTTTAATTGTACCCTTGGATGATACTGTAGCAATTTTCTTGTTGCCGGATTTGTATGTAACTTTTCCTGACGGAGCTGCTTTTGCTGTGATCTTAGTTGTTTTGCCGACTTTTACAGATACAGATGTTTTGCTCAGTGTAAGAGTTGGATTTTTAACTGTTACTTTGCAGGTTACCTTTACATCTCCGCATTTAGCTGTGATGACTGCACTACCTTTTGCTTTTGCAGTAACTTTACCGGTTGTTTTGTTTACGGCTGCAACTTTTGGGTTACTGGAAGTAAATGTAACTTTTGGTGCATCTGCTCCTGTTACAGTTGCCTTCAGTGTAGTTGTTTTTCCTTTGTAAACAGTGGCTGTTTTCTTGTTGAGAGTTACTGTTACCTTCGTATCTGCTTTAACAAGAGCCTCTACTGCTGCGTTCAGATGAGTTGTAGCTTCATCAACCTCTGCCTGAGTTGGCTTTTCTTTTGCAAGAAGATCCTTTGCTTCCTGAAGTTCTAACTGCATTGCCTTCCAGGAATCTGCTGTGTAATCTGCTTCTTTTAAGGCTTCTGCTTTTTCTACTGCTGCTTTTAATGCTGTTGTATCTGCTTCTCCTGCTTCCGGTTTTACGATGTTTGCATCTGTTGCATTAACTTCAAATACAGTATCTGCATATCCCATTGCATATACAGTGATTTTCCATTTGCCGGTTCCATCTGTTCCTTTTGGAAGCTGGCAGCGATAGGAATCTGTCAGACCAAGCTGGATTCCCATTGCCTTGTGCATCCAGTTATCTGCTGCAAATTTTGTTCCGTAAGATGCCAGAACTTTATTACCATTTCCGTAGTAATCCCATTTTACAGCATACATTTTAGCACCAAGAGCACCATATCCGTCACCGGTAATATCTACTCTTAAGAATTCGCCGTAACTTCCATTTGCTTCTTTTACTGTTGCGGTAACATTGGATGCTGTCTGGAGTGCCTGATCTTTAAGTCCGGAACCTGTACCGTTTGTTCTTGCCTTGAATGTGAATGTTCCATCGGAACCTTTTACAGCTTCTTTTAAGCCGTTTGTTTCAGCGGTAACATCCGCAACTGCACTATAGGACTGCAAATTGTTTTCTCCAAATCCTCCGGCAACTGTGCTTCCGTCTTCCACAACCTTGAACTGGGATTTGAAGGCTTCATAATCTTCTGCCTTTACTGCGACAGGCACATATTTCAGACCTACAACGCTGTAATGGTCGAATTCTGCAACGCTTCCGTCAGCTTTTGTGATCTGTCCTCGCTCAGGCTGATTCAGCTTTACAGTTGTTCCGTCCGTAAGAACTGCATCATTAGCTGAGGTCCAGTAGGAAATCTCATAAGAACCGCCGTTTTTGTCATACATGATTGCTTCACACTGGTAGCTTCCTCTGTGCAGGCCATGGTTTACAGTAGCTCTGGTTACTGTGTCGAAACCGCCTTTGTCAAGTTCATCATGGCTGTCTTTTGTTCCATTGGAAGCTGTGTTTGCAGCATTATAAACTCCCTCAGATGCCCAGTACTGTGCCCATGTCAGACCTGCATAGACATATTTGTAGCCTGTTTCTGCTGTTGCAGCGAATTCATCTTCTGCTGCTGCCTGATCGTCAACAAAAGGTGTTTCCTCATCGCCTGCAAAAACATCAGCGGTGTCATCTGCTGCATCAAACTCATCTGTCTGTGCCTCAGTCTCCACCGCAGTATCAGATGTAAAATCCGCAGCCATAACCGGTAATCCTGAAACCATCATTGCTGCACTTAAAATTGCAGGAGCTGCCATTTTGATTAAATTTCCTTTGCGCATACCTTTAAATCCTCCTGAATATGAGTTAATAAATATATTTCCAAACTGTCCGCAAAACTGAAATTTTTGACAGTTCAGAGATCTTTATATAAGATAAACCTATTCACCGATGGAATAAGTATCTTTCAGTAATTGAAATCTTTCTTTCATGCCTTCCGTCATCCAGACATGATCAGAATCATCTACGAACAGTCCGTCTGCATTGTATTTCTTCAAAAGTTCTTCTGCCTTTTCTTTTCCCAGTACAAAGCATGCAGTGGAAAGTCCGTCTGCGTTCAGGCCGTCATCACACACAACCGTCACAGATGTGAGACCGCTTCTTGCAGGATATCCTGTAGCAGGATCCAGTATATGATGATATCGAACACCATCTTCTATAAAGTATTTTTCGTAATCTCCGGAAGTAGATAAAAATTCAGTACCATTCAGAGTAACTACTCCCAGGTAATCACCTTCTGTATCCCGCGGATCAGTGACAGCTACCTGCCAGGCAGAGCCGTCGGGTTTGCTTCCATAGCTCATAACACTGCTGCCGCCCAGATTCAGGATCATGCCTGATACATTTTTATCTGCATCAAGAATCTTCTGTGCTGCATCACAGCCAATTCCCTTACCTGCAGCCCCCAGATCAAGAGTTACTCCCTCCGGCATGGTAACTTTATTTCCATCCAGAGTCACCTTGTCATATCCTACATTTTCAAGCAGGGAATTTAATTCATCATCTGAAGGAATGTGCGGATTTTCTCCGTCAATGTCCCACAGGCGGATCACTCTTCCCATAGTAGGATCCATGGCTCCGCCAGAAGCTTTCGACAAATCCAGTATCTGTTTTAAACAGGTGGCAGTTTCATCAGATACCGTTGTTGTATTTCCGGCATTTTGATTGATCTGATATATCTGAGAACTTTCTTTTGTCCAGGAAATCCAGTTTTCTTCCACATCTTTTAATGCAGAGATTATGTCTGCTGTGATATCCTCACCTGTTGTGTAAAGAGTCTCTGATACTACGGTGTCCATAGCAAAGTCTGTTTTGGTGTATGTGTTTATTTCAGAGTTTCCCCATGCAGTCCGGGATGTGCATAAAAGAGAGGCTGTAATAAAAAGTCCCAGTACAAAAGAGCGTCTGTTTGTCATATATTTTCTGATTCCTTATCCTCTTATTGTTGTTTCCAACTAACTCTATAGACTATATCACTGTACGGATAGTATGTCTACCAATATAGTTAGTTCTTACTAATCAAATTTTTTCAATAAGTTAGCAGTTGCTAATTTTTATCAATAACAGTGCCTGTATGAATATTTTTCCTTGGGCAGACTGCAGTGCAGGCGTGACAGCAGATGCATTCCCCTGAATGTGCAGTATCGCCGTCAATATCCAGATGTGCCGGACATCTCTTCTTACAGAGAGTGCACTTTGGCGCACAGTTTGGACGATTCCGTTTGAAAAGTGCTCCCGGGATGATCGGCATGATTGCAAATACTGCTCCCATGGGACAGAGAAACTGGCAGAAGAAACGCTCCTGTGTACACATTCCGGCCATGATCAGGATCAGCAGAACTGTTCCCACAATGTAGGTAGATTTCGGCAGTCTGCCTGTTGTAATCATGGAGAATACATCCCATGGACTCATTCCCTGTAATTTAGAATAGAATCCTGTCATGCAGGAAAGAAGCAGGAACGCAAGAATCACATATTTTACTTTCTGTAATCGGTGTACCCATTCTTCCGGATATCCATGTTTTTTCTTTTTTCCAAAACATTTCGCACGGATAAATGCGGTAAGCTCATACAGAGCATCTCCCAGCGAGCCAAACGCACAGGCATAACCGCAGAAATGACGTCCGAACAAAATAGTAATGATCAACAGTAATGCCGTAATATCCAGAAAAGAGTTCCAGGTTACGCTCTGCTGTCCTCCGATTGCAAGAAAGATGGATTTGATTCCTGCAAATGCTGTGGAAAAAAGGGAGGGCGCTGCTATAAAAAATATAAGCTGTATGGCGGCACGGATCAGCCGTACCTTTCGTTGTTTCTTTTTCATGCGTTTTCCGCCTTTGATAATGCGTCATTTACTGCTTCTAAGATACCGGTAGAACTGAAAGTTGCTCCGGAAATAGTGTCAACATCTGTGCTCTGCTCGCTGATGATGCTGTTTATGACATTCTCGCCCTGTGACAGATAAGCACTGTCCTCACCCGGCGCACTGACTACACTGACTGCTGTAATAGTATCGTCTTCCAGTGTTACCTGGACTGTGATGGTTCCACCGTATCCGGTTCCGGAACCTTCGAAAGTGCCATTTTTATATACATTGTCAGAATCATCAGCTTCTTCAGAATCTGCCTGCTCTGTATTTTCTTTATCCTCTGTGGAATCTTTTTCGGATTTATTATCAGCTTCTGAAGATACATCAGAAGAAGCATTACTTTCTGCTGCTGTTTTCTGTTCCTCATAAGTTTCCTTTAATGCTGTAAGAATCTGGTCCTGCTGTTTCTCCAGGCTCTCTGTTTTTGCAGTCAGGTCTGCAATATCCTGAGCCTGTTCTTTATCTTTTACTGTTCCGTTATAGAAAAATACCGCCATGATGATCAACAAAAGTGCGATCAGACGCAGATAAAAGTTTTGATTATTCACGTTGTCTTCTCCTTTATTTTTTTATTTTGCCGGATATGATATCTGTTTTTGGATGAAGCAAAACTTAATCATAACTAACTTTAAAAGTGTATCATTTTAGTATATAAAAATCTATATATAACAGATTCTGCTAATGTTGTTTTTTTCTCATTAAGATGACCCCGGAGCAAAATCCGAGGTCATTTATTGTGTGAATTATTTACCTGTTATCGTTTATTTTACTTTTACTGTAAATACTTTCTTAACACCATTGCAGGTTACTGTGATTTTGGCAGTACCTTTTTTCTTTCCTTTTACAACGCCTTTGGAGCTTACTGTTGCAATCTTGCTGTTGCTTGACTTGTAAGTAACCTTTCCTGATGGAGTTGCCTTTGCAGAAATTTTTGTTGTTTTTCCAACTTTTACAGTTGCTGAAGATTTGCTAAGTTTCAGGGATGGATTTTTAACTGTTATCTTGCAGGTTACTTGGTATTCTCCGCAGGATGCTGTGATCACTGCTGTTCCTTTTGCCTTAGCAGTTACAACACCTTTGCTGTTTACAGAAGCCACTTTTGTATTGCTGGATTTCCATGTGATTTTATCTGTAAGGTTTGTTGTAACTTTGAGAGTGGTTTTTGTGCTGCCTTTTGTATAAAGAGTCTTGGAAGAAGTATTTAATTCAAATGTGTTTTCTGCTTCTTTGTAAGTAAAAGTAAGATTATTCTTATATCCCACAGCAGTTATTTCGAAAACAGTTGTGTCTGTTACCTGAAGATCTGTGAGATCAAGAGTTCCATCTTCTTTTACAATGACCTTGCTTCCTCTTCCTGTTGCGGCATATTCTGTATCATCAACTTTTACTTTGCTGATGCTCTTAATGTATGCAGAGAACTCTTCTGCTGTAATGCCTTTTGCTGCAACCAGTTTTGTCTCGTTACTGTCATAAGAAGCCGGCATTTTGTCTGTATTTACTGTAAATTCAGTTACAATGGCTGCATATTTTCCGCTGGCATCTGCAATTTCAACCTTATGTGTTCCCAATGCAAGAGCTCCAACTGCAAGTTTTCCGTCTGTGCAGGAAACCACTGTTCCGTCTACAGTATACTGTGCCTTGAAGTCTGCCGGCAGAGCCTGGTCAAAGGTAACTGCTGCAGATGAGTCTGTATTCATAATATCTGCTACTGTTGCCTTAATTCCTGTAGTTGTCTGCACCTTTACATCAGGGACATCAAAAATGATCATACCCTTATCTGTGTAATAAGTAACGCTGTCAATTGTTTTTCCCATGATTGATTTATAATGTGCAGAAGAAACAGGGCATCCGTGAACTTCTGTTGTATATCCGGTTCCCCAGGAAAGCATACTTCCACGCCAGATATTCTCCAGATGACGCAGGCCATAGTTGGTTCCGTCTGTAGTATTTACGGTTACACCATAGATTTTATCTGTATTTGTATCAATTACTGCTGCAAAAGCCTCATTGTTAAGATCAAGCTCATAATCACCGTAATTTGTTTCTGTTTTTAATGTAGCATCAATTGCAACGGTCTGTGTCTGGGCACCTTTCATTGCTGAGAAAGAATAGCTGCCATCTGCATTTACAGTAAGTTCTTTGTAATAAGATGGTGTTTCGTTTAAAACGTAATAAGAATAAGAGGCATTTTCAATCAGGGAATCTTTTCCTGTATAGGTATTGCTGCTTGTCTGTCCTCTGTTTGTCACAGTAATTGTAACGGAGTCAGAATCTGTTACCTGCTTCTGGTCTTTCAGAAGGGAAAGATCACTGACCTTTACAGGGAAAGTAACACCTGTTACATCGGTTCCGTTGGGATCTACATGATAAGCGGAATTTCCGTTCATCATACCTGCGGTTCTTGATTTATTAAGAGTTGCAGATGTGAAAGCATCAACTTTTACATCATTATTTTTCAGTTCTGCCTTGTAGAAATCATCGTATGGAATATTCATAAGCACATAAGCTTCGCCCTGCTGTGCTTCTGCAGCAAAAGCATCCTGGACATCTTCGGTGGTAAATTCTTCCTGCGCATCCTCGGCGGCAAACTCTTCGGAAACAGAGAAATCTGTGCTGTCTGTAAGTACCTCACTGTCTGTGAAATCAGATGCCAGAACTGCATATGGCATGCTGGTCATAGCAACTGCGGCACTCATTACAACAGGTGCTATTTTTTTCATAAGTTTTTTGTTTGTCATGTTTTTCTCCTCTTCTAAAATTTTTTTTGCGGAATCACTCTTACCAGAGGGTTAATCAACTTATTAACCAAAGGGATTTTACTTTTACCAAAAGGGAGTGACTTCTGCCAAAGATATTCATATAGGATTGCTATAGGTAGGCTGTCAGCAGTAATCATGTGAATTAGTCGCTGCTAACTTATAAAATAGTAACATGTTTGTCTGAAAAAATCCACACTTTTTTACCGGGGATATTCGTCATTTTTTCTCAATAAATGCTTTCAGTAAAAATCAGTATTAGTTACATCTAACTTGTGGTTGCGGGAATATTTTTTCTGTGTTAAAATGTCTGAAGAATTCTGATAATTCCATTTTGGATTTTTTGAGAGGAGAAAATAGATTTATGAAGCAAAAAACAGCCTGCCTTGGGCTTTTTTCAGCTGTGGCGATTATTTTGGGATATGTGGAATCACTGGTGCCGGTTTTTGCGGGGATTCCGGGGATTAAACTTGGACTTGCCAATCTGGGAGTACTTTTTATTTTGAAGAAATATTCATTTAGGGAGGCTGCTCTGGTTTCTGTTGTCCGCATTCTGGTGATCGGATTTATGTTCGGAAATCTGTTCAGTATCCTGTACAGTCTGGCAGGGGCTGCGCTTAGTATGACAGTTATGACACTTATGCTGAAAAAAACCTCCTTCAGTCTGATCGGTGTCAGCGTTGCAGGAGGTGTTTCCCATAATATCGGTCAGTTGATCATTGCCATGCTGATCGTACAAAATGCAAGTGTGTTTGTATACGCACCGGCACTTCTGGTGGCAGGTGTTGCTGCCGGGGTAGTAATCGGCGGACTTACTAACGAGATTTTGAAAAGAGTTCATCTATAACTTTAAAAGCATCAGTTATCTGAATTTATAATCTTTCAGATAACTGATGCTTTTTTCAATCTTCTTCTATATGTTCCCGTCCCTGGTTGATAATCGTGCGGACATGATCATCTGCCAGAGAATAAAAAATAGATTTTCCCTCTCTGCGGCTCTTTACCAGTTTATTCTGTTTCAGAATACGAAGCTGATGAGAAATCGCAGACTGAGTCATATTCAATGCTTTGGCGAGATCGCAGACGCATACCTCTGCCTCAAACAGAACAAACAAAATGCGTATTCTGGTAGAGTCTCCGAAAACCTTGAATAATTCTGCCAGATCATAAAGCTCTGTTTCTTCCGGCAGGGTTTCATCTACAATTTTAAGCAGATCTTCATGTATTTCATTACTCTCACATAATTCTTCTTTGCATACTTCCATTTTCTTACCTGTTACCTTTCCGGCTTATCACAAAAGGTTTCTGCTGATTTGCCTGTTTCTTATAAATTCTTTACAAATAATGTACGGACCGCGTTTAATACTGCCAGGATCATAACACCTACATCTGCAAAAATGGCCACCCACATGTTTGCAATACCTAAAGCTCCAAGGATCAGGCAGAGAATTTTAATGCCGATTGCAAAATAAATATTTTCATATACAATACGGATACATTTACGTGCAATTTTGATCGCTTTGGAAATCTTCAGCGGATCATCATCCATCAGAACGATATCTGCTGCTTCGATTGCTGCATCTGAACCAAGTGCTCCCATCGCAATACCAATATCGGCTCTGGATAATACAGGAGCATCATTGATACCGTCACCTACGAATGCAAGTTTATCCTTTTCAGATTTCTGATTAAGAAGTTCTTCTACCCTGGAAACTTTGTCAGCAGGTAAAAGTTCGCTGTATACTTCCTGAATTCCCAGTTCCCCGGCAACCTGATCTGCAACACGTTTTGAGTCGCCTGTCAGCATAACGGTCTTGCTGATTCCGGCTTTCTTCAGTTCAGCGATTGCCTCTTTTGCATGAGGTTTGATGATATCGGATATCAGGATATGTCCTGCATATTTGCCGTCAATGGCCATATGCACAACAGTTCCTACATGATGGCAATCCTGATAAGCAATGCCAAGTCTGTTCATTAATTTGGTATTACCGGCAGCTACAGATATGCCGTCAACTTTGGCAATCACACCATTACCACTGATTTCTTCAATATCAGTAACACGATTTCTGTCGATTGGTTTTCCGTATGCTTTCTGCAGGCTCTTGCTGATCGGATGGGAGGAAGAACACTCGGCAAGTGCTGCATATTCTAACAATTTCTCATCAGGCATTTCATTGTGATGAATACCACTTACTTCGAAGACACCCTGAGTCATAGTACCTGTTTTGTCAAATACAACATATTTTGTCTGAGCCAGTGTTTCCAGATAGTTGGAACCCTTGACCAGAATGCCCTGATTGCTGGCTCCACCGATTCCTGCGAAGAAACTTAACGGGATGCTGATGACCAACGCACATGGACAGCTGATTACAAGGAAGGTAAGGGCTCTGTAGATCCAGTCTCCCCACATGGCAGGTTTTCCCATAATAAGAAGTACGATCGGCGGGATAAATGCAAGAGCAAGGGCTCCGTAACATACTGCAGGTGTATAGTATTTCGCAAATTTGGAAATAAAGTTTTCAGATTTTGACTTTCTGGAGCTGGAATTCTCTACCAGTTCAAGGATCTTGGATACTGTAGATTCACCGAATTCCTTAGTTGTACGGATCTTCAGCAGACCTGTCATATTGATACATCCACTGATCACTTCATCGCCTGCTTTTGCATCACGCGGAAGACTCTCACCTGTCAGTGCACTTGTATTTAATGTAGAAGTTCCCTCGGTAATCACTCCATCGATCGGTACTTTTTCACCCGGCTGAACAACAATAATGGTTCCGATCCCAACTTCATCAGGATCAACCTGTTCCAGTGTTCCGTCTTTCTCTATGTTCGCATAATCAGGACGGATATCCATCAGTTCACTGATGTTTCGTCTGCTCTTTCCCACTGCATAGCTCTGGAAAAGTTCTCCAATCTGGTAGAAAAGCATAACTGCAACACCCTCGGAATAATCGCCAAGGAGAATTGCACCTACTGTGGCTACAGCCATCAGAAAGTTCTCGTCAAACACCTGTTTATTTAAAATACCCTTAAATGCTTTCTTCAAGATATCATAGCCGATGACCAGATATGGGATCATAAAAAGAACAAATCTCAGGTATCCCTCTGCCGGCAGTAAGGAAAAGACCACGATCAGCACTGCTGCTATGATAATTCTGATCAGCATTTTCTTCTGCTTCTTGTTCATATCAATACCTCTCTCTTCTTATAAAAGCAGGACTGCTGCAAAAAACTTTCCGGCGAAAAACTCAGTGCCAGGATACGTTTTATGCAACAGTCCATTCTCCGGATAACTCAGAATTAAAGATAGATCTCACAGTCGTCTTCTACCTTCTTGCAGTTCTTTAATACGTCTTTCATAACTGCTTTTGGATCCTGTCCGTCTTCGAATTCAACGATCATCTTCAGCATCATGAAATTAACTGTTGCATCTTTAACACCGGCTGTATTCTTAGCAGCTTCCTCCATTTTATTAGCACAGTTTGCACAGTCTACATCGATTTTATAAGTTTTCTTCATAATATTTTCCCTTTCCGCTCATCTCTTTTATATTAACATATGAGCACTTGTTCATTTGTTTGATTTTATTATAACATTATTTTCTCTTCTGTCAATAGTTTTGAGGAGATTTCTTTACGGAAATCAAAAGTTATGTTATAATCCATGTTATTATAGTTTAACGTGTTGCTTTAATGTTTTAAAAAACAGGATATTATTATCTGGCAGGTATCAAAATCATAAAAAGAAATAGGATACTCTTTGACAGAACATAACTGTCTGTACTGTTTGCGTACAGCAGTTCACAGCAGCAATATCGGAAAGAAAAAAGGAGGGTATCAATATGGCGATACATGAATCAGGAGAAGATTATCTCGAAGCGATCCTTATGATCAAAAAAAGAAACGGTAATGTCCGCTCTATCGACATTGCGCATGAACTGTCTTTTTCAAAACCGAGTGTCAGTGTTGCAATGAAGAATTTGAAAGCCAGTAATTACATTACGATTGATGAGAACGGATTTATCACTCTGACGGAAACCGGGCAGGAAATTGCAGATAAGATTTATGAAAGACATACCTTTCTGACCGGATGGCTGACTTCTATCGGAGTTGACCCGAAGGTTGCAGCCGAGGATGCCTGTAAGATGGAACATGCGATCAGCGCAGAGAGTTTTGCTGCCATTAAGAAGTCTATTGCAGGCACGCATGAAAATTATAGCAATCCTCGTAAATAATGCATTTAAGACAGTTCAGCAGCGTGCGAAAGACAAGGAAGATATCTGCAGGCGTGCTGACGCACGGCAAAGATATCTGACGCAGGATTTCACACTCTGATGGGCTGGATTAAGATGCATTATTTTAGAGGATTGCTATAAATAAAAACATAATAAAAACCATATCCCGGATTTTCAGAGACTAAGCATCTGTTGCTTTATCATGAAATCCCGGATATGGTTTTTTATGGTTATCTTTATGCTTCCTCTTCTTTTGGAAGAAGATTTCTCATACTTCTTAAACTGATAGTCAATGTTGACATGTTATGAAGCAATGCAGATGTTGTAGGCATAATGATACCTGTAACTCCAAGTGCGATCAGACCGCCGTTTATACCGATAATAGTTCTGTAATTATTATGGATACGCTTCATCAGCGCTGTGCTCAGTCTCTTTAACGTAACAATCTCATGGAGATTATCTGCAGAAATTGTAACATCTGCGATTTCACGTGCAATAGCTGCGCCATCACTGATAGCAATTCCCACACTTGCAGAAGAAAGTGCCAGAGAATCATTGATCCCATCACCGATCATAATAACTTTATGACCCAGTTCTTTTTCTTTCTCTACAAAAGATGCCTTATCTTCCGGAAGAACTTCGGAGTAATATTCATCTACGCCTACACGTTTCGCAATAGCTGCTGCTGTACGTTCACTGTCACCGGTCATCATTACGACTTTTGTAATGCCGGCTTCTTTTAATTCACGTACTGCATCTGCAGCCTCTTCACGAAGCGGATCCTCTACACAGATAACTGCTGCAAGTTTTCCTTCGATTGCAAGATACAGGTGAGAACATTCTAATGGCAGGTGTTCAAATCTGTCTTCCATTCCTTCCGGAATTACACACTTTTCATCTTCCATTACGAAATGCCAGCTTCCGATCACTGCCTTTTTGCCTTCAATAGTTGTAGAAATACCATGAGCTACGATATATTCTACTTTTGAATGCATTTCCTCATGAACAAGATGTTTCTCTTTGGCTGCATTGACAACTGCTCTTGCCATGGAATGAGGGAAATGTTCCTCCATACATGCTGCAATACGCAGAAGCTCATCTGAACTCAGCTCTTCACTGAAAGATACCACATCTGAAACTACAGGCTTTGCTTTTGTAAGTGTACCCGTCTTGTCAAATACAATAGTCGTGGCATCAGCCATTGCTTCCATATATTTACCGCCCTTTACAGTAATACTGTGAGTACTTGCCTCACGTATAGCGGATAATACGGAAACAGGCATGGCAAGCTTCAGTGCGCAGGAGAAATCTACCATAAGTACCGCAAGGGTTTTCGTCATGTTTCTGGTAAGCAGATAAGTTATCCCTGTACCTGCAAGAGTGTATGGCACAAGTCTGTCTGCAAGATGTTCTGCATTACTTTCCACAGAGGATTTCAGCTTCTCAGAATCCTCGATCATGTTGACGATCTTCTCATAGCGGCTGGAACCTGCTGCTTCTTTAACCTTAACAGTGAGTTCGCCCTCTTCCAGAACAGTTCCTGCATAGGCAAAGCTGCCTTCTGCTTTACGTACAGGCGCAGATTCACCTGTCAGAGAAGTCTGGTTGACCATTGCTTCTCCTGCTGCAACATCTCCGTCAAACGGAATCACATTACCCATATGTACGCGTATCAGATCACCTGCTTTAACAGAAGAAGCAGATATAAGAACCTCCTGTCCGTCTTCATTTACAAACCATACTTTCTCTGCATTGATAGACATGCTTCTTGCAAGGTCATTGACGGATTTCTTATGTGTCCATTCCTCAAGGATCTCACCGATTCCAAGCAGGAACATGGTGGAACCTGCAGTATTGAAGTCACCGCGGAGCATAGATACACCGATTGCTGCTGCATCCAGAACAGGTACTTCCAGTTTGCCCTTCATCAGAGTACGTACACCATGATAAATGTATTTTACTGATTTCACTGTAGTGATCGCTACACGTACCGGGTATGGCAGAAACATTTTATTTAATGTACGCATTACTACAGAGTTGATCAGTTTTTCTTTATAGGTTTCGTTTAATTCACGTCCGGAATTCTCAAGTGCTGATTCAGATACCTGAGCAGTTTCATAGGAAAATCTGCTCAGTAAACGAATCAGCCCATCTCTGCTGCCGGTATAGACAACAGCGACATCCTGAGTTCTTACATAAACCGATGCCTTGCTGATATTTGCCTCTTTCTCCAGATAACACTGCAGAATATCCGCCTGTCTGTAGGTCATATGTTTCTGCGCAAGGTGGATACGAATTCGTCCTTTTATTTCATGCTTAATAGCAAATTTCATTATTCCTCGCTGCCTTCTTCTGTTTCTTCTGTCTCTTCTTTGAAATCTGTTGTCTCTTCTGTTTCTTCTGCTGCTTCGTCAGCTGTATCTTCTACCACTTCCTCAGCTGCTGCTCTGTCTTCGTTGATCTGCTGTGCTTCTGCATAAATATCCTCAGCATTCTCCTGAATTGCGGAAGCTGTTTTCATTACACATGCCTTTGCACGTAAAACGGCTGCTGTGCAGTTTGTGTATAATTTCTTTGCATCTTTACTTGTAAGAATCTTGATACCTGCTGTACCGAAAGCTACTCCTGCTGCAAAGATTCCTGTTTTTTTACCGTCAAATTTAATCATTGATGTATCCTCCTGTTGTGATTTTTAATTTATTGTAACCACTCAGCATCCTTTCGGTGCTGAACAGTTATGAACTGTTTTCAGATAAATATGATGGGCAAACGCATTATTGCGACATCAGCTTATTTATATTTCATGTATTATACAGCCAAAGTTTCTGTATTTCTACTTTTTTTTTCTTATTGAGAAATGTTCTCATTTCAGACATGTTAAGATGGTTACCGGAAACCGTATTGCCAAAAGAGCGTAAAAAACTGAAGAAATATAAGAAAGCCACCGGAAATTATACTCTTCAGTATTTCCCGGCGGTCATCAGTTCGTTCTCTATTTAAATTTTTACTTGTTTTCAATGTTTAAAATCACAGGAATTTACGAACATCCGCTCAATTTCCTGTTTGTCAATGTATCCACAGGCCTTCAGTCCTGTCAGAACTACATTGTTAAAACTGTCTTTTGATAATTTCTGGACTGTATTGTCATCCAGCTCAATGGTGCATACACTTTCATCTTTACAATCCGGATTTCTCACGATTTTATACATATTTCTTCTGCTGATCGCACCAATTTCTTCCAAAAGATTTACCATACGGTAAACCGTAGCTGATCCGATGCCCGGATCCAGGCGGGATGCATTGTAATAGATTTCTTTACAGCAGGAACACTCATTTTCAAGAATGACTTCCAACAGCATTCTTCTCTGTTTGGTAATCCTGCATCCTCGCTTCTTTAATTCCTGGATTACAACATCTTTCTGCATTCGGGTTCTCTGGTAATTGGGCTCTTTACAATTTTCCTGTCTCTGTAATGCTGCTGCTCCCAAAATCACATCATCCTTCCGCTTGTTAATTTCTGTTTCCTGACATATGGCTGCTGTTTGGCATCAGGTTTCAGTAATATGCCTGATTCTCAATGGCACCCTCTGCAGTGGCTGCAGTCTCCGCCACATGATGACTTGCCGCTTTTTTTGTCTCTGACGATTCCTCTTATGATCAGTCCGACAATTAAAATCAAAATTGCTCCTACAATCAATGTTCCCATAAATGACACCTCCTGCTTTATATCATTATCATACACATATAATCACTATACTGCAATCTGATAATCAGCAGTCCACTAACTGTGAAGATACGTTACTGTTCACTTCGTTCTCAGTAACACGCTCCGCGATGAAAAAGGTATGAAACAGTTGCAATTCTGTTTATCAGAACCCGCACCACCAGATGGGACGCAGGCTCTGATCTTATTACTGTTTTATCTGGCTTTTGCCATACCCTTTACCTTTACATTAAGGCTGCCGCTTTCCTTATAAGGTCTGAACAGCAGATATAAAAATCCGATGATAATTGCGAATGCAACCACTGTCCAGATACCGAAACCGCCGCCTGTAACCAGTGTACCGATCTGATAGATACACAGAGACACAAGATATGCAAGTCCACACTGATATCCGATTGCAAATAAAAACCATTTTGTATTGTTCATCTCTCTCTTGATCGCACCCATAGCTGCGAAGCAAGGAGCACAAAGAAGGTTGAATACCAGGAAGCCGTAAGCTGCGATCGGTGTCATGGCTGCTGCCAGGTTACCCCAGATCTCAGCACCGTCTTCTGCAACTTCTGCGAATCCATAAAGCATACCAAATGTAGCTACTACATTCTCTTTTGCGATCAGACCTGTAACAGCTGCAACTGCCATCTTCCATCCTTCGCCGGCTTTTGTCCAGCCAAGAGGTGCAAAGATCCATGCGATTGCTGTACCGATCTTAGAAAGGATACTCTCGTTAAGTTCTTCAACCATACCGAAGCTTCCGCCTTCCCATCCGAAGCTCATTAAGAACCACAGAATGATTGTTGAAAGAAGGATGATTGTTCCGGCTTTCTTAATGAAGGACCAGCCTCTTTCCCACATACTTCTTAAGATATTGCTGACTGTTGGCCAGTGGTATGCAGGAAGCTCCATAACGAACGGAGCCGGATCACCGGCAAACATTTTTGTTTTCTTTAAGATGATACCGGAGCAGATAATTGCTGCAATACCGACAAAGTAACAACTTGTTGCAACCCATCCGCTGTTTCCGAAGAATGCACCTGCGATCATGGCAATGATCGGAAGTTTAGCTCCGCAGGGAACGAATGTAGTTGTCATGATTGTCATCTTTCTGTCACGGTCATTCTCGATCGTACGGGAAGCCATAACACCTGGAACACCGCATCCACTGCCGATAAGCATTGGAATGAAGGATTTACCTGAAAGACCGAATTTACGGAAAATTCTGTCCATGATGAATGCTACACGAGCCATGTAACCACAGGACTCAAGGAATGCAAGGAATGCAAACAGTACAAGCATCTGAGGTACGAAACCGAGAACAGCTCCCACACCGGCTACAATACCGTCAAGGATCAGTCCCTGTAACCATGCTGCACAGCCAATCGCATTCAGCCCTGATTCAACTGCCGGAGGAATGATCTCACCAAACAGAACATCGTTTGTCCAGTCAGTTACGAAAGCACCAACTGTAGTTACAGATACATAATATACGATAAACATTACAACTGCAAAGATCGGCAGTGCCAGCCATCTGTTGGTAACAATACGGTCGATCTTATCAGATGTGGAAAGCTTATCTTTTCTTGCCTTAGTCACACACTGACCAATGATAGAAGAAATATAAACATATCTCTCATTTGTGATAATACTTTCTGTATCGTCGTCAAACTCATTTTCCATTTCTTTGATCTCGGCAGATACATTTACGGATGTATTCATCTGCTCAATGATCTTGTCATCTCTTTCAAGAAGCTTGATTGCGAAGAATCTCTTCTGTTCTTCCGGTACCACACCGGTCAGTTTATTCTCAACTGCTCCGATGATCTCTTCTGCTTTATCGCAGAATTCATGGACAGGTGTTACTTTCCGGTGGCTCTGGGCAATGGAAACTGCCTTGTTTGCAGCTTCTGTGATTCCAGTTCCCTTCAGAGCAGAAATAGTAACAACTTCACAGCCGAGTTTCTTTTTCAGTTTATCAATATGTATTGTATCACCGTTTTTCTCAACGATATCCATCATGTTGACTGCCATGATGACCGGAATCCCAAGTTCCAGAATCTGTGTTGTAAGATACAGGTTACGTTCAATATTGGTACCATCAACGATATTGATGATCGCATCCGGTTTTTCCTGAAGAATGTAATTTCTTGCAACTACCTCTTCAAGTGTATATGGTGATAAAGAATAAATACCAGGTAAGTCAGTGAGGATCACATCCTTGTGTCCCTTCAGCTTACCCTCTTTTTTCTCGACAGTTACACCTGGCCAGTTACCTACAAACTGATTTGAGCCGGTCAGTGCATTGAATAATGTCGTTTTACCGCAGTTCGGATTACCTGCGAGTGCAATTTTTACTGACATAATCTCTCTCCTCTGATTTCTTGATCACTTTTATTTTGATCGCTTTATCCAATCTTTCTACTGCTGATATCATTTATCATTCTCAACAGTTATTAGTCATCACTAATACTTAACTTTCGTCAACTATTAGACAAGGCTAATTGTTAGAAAGACCTAACATGATGTCAAAAAAAATTATTCCACTACAATCATTTCGGCATCTGCTTTACGTAAGGATAATTCATATCCTCTTACAGTTACTTCTACAGGATCCCCCAGAGGTGCAACTTTTCTTACATAAATTTCCACGCCTTTAGTAATTCCCATATCCATGATTCTTCTCTTGACCGGACCTTCACCGGTAAGTTTCTGGACTTTAACGGTCTCTCCAACATGAACTTCTTTTAATGTCTTCAAGTTTCTTTCCCTTCTTTCCCCGGAGCGTGTCTGAAAAATCATTTCCACAATCTATACGCTCTGGAATTTTATTTTTCTTTCAGGAAGAAATTATGGTTCAGACCATAATTTTGCTTGCCATATCTTTTCCAATGGCAACCCTGGATTCTTTAACATTAACGATCAGGCTTCCGTTAATCTCAGAAACAACTGTGACAACTCCTCCTACTACGAAGCCGAGCTCCTCAAGATGTCTCTTCACTTCTTCTTTGCCTCCGATCCTTTTGATTGTAAAAGGTTCACCTGCATTTACCATTGATAACGGCATTTCTTCATCCCTTCCTTTGCATTTAATAAGTGATAAACATTATCTTTATCATGTGGTTAGTGTATTCTAATTTTGGTTAGATGTCAATAACTTTATTGAAATTTTTAATGATAAAGTTTTTCAGTTTAAAACATTAATAATTTTTTTCATTAATTTATCACTATATTATGCAATATATACAAGAAAAGTATTTATCAGCAACGTGCTTCGAGAATACCGTTGAGTGCATTTCCGCTGCTGGTATGGCAGCGCACAATATCTGTAGAAGCGCCAACCTCGTCCAGTGCGCATTTTACCATCTTATGGGATACAGTATTTGTAAAAAGTACCAGAAGATCCGGACATCCTATCTTTTTTCCGAAGTCGGCTTCCATCTGTGTAAATACTTTACATTTGCATTTATAAGATTTGCAGATTTTTTTATACTGTCCTACCATTCTGTCATGTCCGCCTACGATTACAATACTCATGTATTATCCTCCTTTTGTTCTTTTAGATATATTAATATGGGGATTGGAAAGTATTTATCCCTTACCTGATAATCGGGCATTTGTAATGCTTTGGGTATTGTTAACTTCCTCTAACTATAAGTTAGTATAAGCTAACATCAACCACTTGTCAATATCTTCATGAAAATTTTTGCGAAATTCAGCCATATCGTGAAGCAATTATTTAGTCAATCGGATATTCGCAACCTCCGCAGGAGAATTACTTGATTCGGTAAAAAAAGACTGCCATACAGTAATCATAACTGTACAGCAGTCTTTATATATTTGTTATTATCTGTTATTTTTCAGGATTGCAATCATCATTCCGGCAATGCCACATAATCCAGTATTCCGATAAGATGTGTGATGGTATTCCGTAATTAGTCACAGGTATCTGTTACTTCCTTGCCCTGTCTGTGAAATAATGCATCTTAATCCAGCACATCAGAATTTACAAAAGTTAACAACTCTTAGGATCTGGTGACTGATCGGGTAATAATCATAACCATAAACCCCTGTCATCCAACCGGCATACTGTGCTTCCGGATCATAATAAAGACCATTGATTTCTACCCAGCAATGACGGGTGAAGCCATCTGCCGCTCCATCTCTGCTTCCCGGTACCCGGCCACAGATCATATACGGTGTATATCCTATTTCTCTTGCAAGAGCAGCAAAAATACAGGAAAATCCATAACAGTTGCCATATCCTGTACGAAACATCCTCAATGCCTCACTGCGCGCCCAGCCACTCTGGTAAATGTTAGGATCCGGACCACCATAGTAAAATCCTCCGTAAACAACATATTTCCAACATGCATAAAGCTTCTGGCTCTGACTCATACCTGAATTTGTGATTGACGATACAATCTGCATCACACGCATTTTCAGCAGAGCATTATAATCTTTTCTTGCAGCACCGGAATTGGTAAAATAAAGCTGGCCGTTCTGTCTGGATTTCTTCTGATACAGCCTTCCTTTTGGATCCGCATAATACAGATTATTCTTATAGATAAAATATCCAATGCTGGCACGGCCGTGTTCTGTCCTTATATGATAAATATTGGATCCGGATTTCACAATTTTATTCTGTTTATTCTCAAATAAACGTCCTTTCTCATCAAAAACATAAACTACATTGTTGATACGCTGTCCTCCCCGCACAGCATTTCCATTTGCGCCAAAATAATACTTATAGCCATTATATCTCTTCCATTTGTTCTTAACCATTTTTCCCTTATAATAATAGTAAATCTTGTTTCCCTTTGTAACCAGTTCTCTTATGGGAACCGGAGATGGCGTCGGGGATACTCCGAGCTGCTCTGTAACAGGAATATCACTTTCCGCAGCCTGTACACCAAATACCGGCATAGCTAAAACAGCAACTGCCATTATGATAAAAAGCAACTTTTTCAGTGTTTTCATAAACCTTTTTCTCCTTACACATTTTCATAATCTCAGAAACAAAAATATAACTACACTCCATGACTACAATCCTGTCTCTTCCATTACCTTCTTCACTTTAGTGTAACAAAAAATTTATCTGATTTCCACATTTTTGTGGCATTTTAGCAAAAAATACTGCTGTCCGAACTTTTATCAATGTTTCGAACAGCAGTATCTGCTATATCTCTGAATTATTATAATTTCTTACCTGTAAGCATTTCATAACCCTGAAGATATTTTCCGATTGTCTTATCTACAATATCCTGCGGAAGTGTCCAGTCATTGTCCGGATTTGCTTTCAGCCAGTCACGTGCAAACTGTTTGTCAAAGGATGGCTGGCCATGTCCCGGTTCATATCCTTCAGCAGGCCAGAAGCGAGAGCTGTCCGGTGTGAGCATCTCATCACCGATCACCATGTTTCCGTCTTTATCCAGACCAAATTCAAATTTGGTATCTGCGATGATGATTCCCTTGCTTAATGCGTATTCCGCACATTTCTTATAAAGTGCAATTGTATTATCACGAAGTTTTGCAGCTAATTCCTCTCCTCTGCCCGGGAAATATTTCTCAAGGTGAGCGATGCTCTGCTCATAGGAGATATTTTCGTCATGATCGCCAATCTCAGCCTTTGTGGACGGAGTATAGATCGGCTCAGGAAGCTTGTCAGATTCCTTCAGTCCTTCCGGTAATTCAATGCCGCAGACTTTACCTGTCTTCTTGTAGCTTTCCCAGCCGCTTCCTGTAATGTATCCACGAACAATACACTCGATAGGCAGCATTTCAAGCTTACGGCACATCATGCTGTTTCCGTCAAATTTCTCCTGCTGGAAAAATTCAGGCATATCTTTTACATCTACAGAAATCATGTGGTTCGGCAGAATGTCTTCTGTCATGTCAAACCAGAACTTGGACATCTGAGTCAGTACAGTTCCCTTCTTGGTTACCTGATTGTTCAGGATAACATCAAAGCAGCTGATGCGGTCTGTCGCAACCATGATCAGGCTGTCACCGTTGTCATAAATCTCACGTACTTTACCTTCTTTGATTGGTTTCATTTCCTGCATTTTTTCGCACCTCAATATTCGTTATGTAATTTGTAAAACTCCAAAATCATCGGCCTTTGCCGAAATTACTGTATTACCGTACCACTATCTCTGTAAGATTGTCAATACACTGAATTTTATTTAGCTTTGCTGATAAAATGTAAGCAAATATGAATTCCATTTCATATCCTGAAATGGCTTTATTCATCCTTCGCCCATCCGTAAGAATATTTCACAGCTTTATTCCATCCTTTAATCTTTTGCTCTCTTGTTTCTTCGGTGATAGACGGGTAGAATTTCTGGTCAATGGACCAATTGTTGCGCACTTCTTCTTTACTGCTCCAGTAGCCTACTGCCAGACCCGCCAGATAAGCAGCCCCCATTGCAGTTGTCTCAACACAGCATGGACGGTTGACCGGTGCATTGATAATATCTGCTTGTGTCTGCATCAGGAAATTGTTGGCACTGGCTCCGCCATCAACTTTTAATGCTGCCAGATTAATGCCTGAATCTGCTTTCATGGCATTTAGTACGTCATTTACCTGATAGGCAATAGATTCCAGCGTTGCGCGGATAATATGATATTTATTCACACCGCGGGTAATTCCTACGATCGTACCTCTCGCATACTGATCCCAGTGGGGAGCTCCCAGTCCTGTAAAGGCCGGCACAACATAACATCCATGTGTATCTGATACTTTATTTGCCATATACTCGGAATCTTCAGAGGAATCAATTACCTTTAATTCATCTCGCAGCCACTGGATAGCTGCACCTGCAACAAAAATTGATCCTTCCAGTGCATAGGTTACCTTTCCGTCCAATCCCCACGCAATCGTAGTAACCAGTCCGTTCTTTGAAAAGACAGGTTTCTCTCCTGTATTCATCAGAAGAAAACATCCTGTGCCATAAGTATTTTTTGCTTCTCCGGCATTAAAGCAGGTCTGGCCAAACAAAGCAGCCTGCTGATCACCTGCTGCGCCTGCAATAGGGATAGCACCGCCAAGGACTGCCGGATCTGCTTTTCCATAAATACAGCTGGATGGCATTGGTTTGGGAAGCATGGACTTTGGAATGTCAAGTTCATTCAAAATTTCCTGATCCCACTGTAAAGTATTGATATTAAAAAGCATGGTTCTGGATGCATTGGAATAATCTGTAACATGGACTCTGCCCTTTGTCAGTTTCCAGATCAGCCAGGTTTCCACAGTTCCAAACAAAAGCTGCCCTTTCTGCGCTTTCTCTCTGGCTCCTTCTACATTGTCCAGAATCCACTTTATTTTTGTTGCAGAGAAATAAGCATCGATCACAAGCCCTGTTTTCTCCCTGAATTTCTCAGTCAGTCCTCTGGCTTTCAGCGAGTCGCAGTATTCCGATGTTCTGCGACACTGCCATACGATCGCATGATAGACAGGTACGCCGGTATTTTTATCCCATACGATTGCAGTTTCTCTCTGGTTTGTGATTCCGATCGCAGCGATCTTTGAAGCATCTGCTCCGATCTTGGTCATTGCCTCTACTGCCACACCCAGCATACTGGCCCATATCTCATCTGCATCATGTTCTACCCAGCCCGGTTTCGGGAAATACTGGGTAAATTCTCTCTGTGCAACACTTAAACGTTCTCCCTTTTCATTAAACAGGATACAGCGGTTGCTGGTCGTCCCGGCATCCAGTGCCATAATATATTTTCCCATAAAAGATTTCCTCCGTTCTCTTTCATTATTATAACCATACCACAAACATCTAAAGGTTGCTATTCTTTTTTATTCATGTTATGATGCAGACAAAACGAAACGTTACTGCTATTATAGAAAGATGGAGTACAATATTTTGAAGAAAAAAGAATTTATTTTTATAGGTGGTATTCTTATTCTTGCACTGGCGATGTGGGGAGGAATGTCTCTTATAAATAAGGGCAGTCATGGTTCCATCCGCATTACTGTAGACGGAAAAGAATATGGAACTTATTCTCTGGAAAAGGATCAGATGATTAAAATCAACGATACAAATGTCTGTGAGATCAAAGACGGTCAGGCACGTATGATCTCTGCACAATGCCCCGATCATCTGTGTATGAAACAGAAGGCAATCGATGAAAAAGGAGGCACCATCGTATGCCTCCCTAATAAAGTCGTTATTGAAGGGGAAAAAAGTACTGACAGTAAAAAAACTGACGAACCGGTAATTGACGCAGTAACCTGAGCTCTCCGTTGCCTGTAACTGAATAACTGTTTCACAGTTCGGCTAAAAAGCAAAATTAAAAGGAACCATATTATACGGCAGCTATATGATAATACACACCAGCCCGCCCTTACTGTCATTGACAATTTTCTGCATGGTATCCTGAAGCTTTACCTGGCTTTCTTCGCTGATAGCTGCAATCTTGCTTCGGATGCCATCCTGTACCAACTGCTCAATGGATTTACCGAAAATATTAGTCTCCCAGATACTCTCCCCCCTCTGGCTGCCTTCATCAATATACTGGATCAGATCCTTTGCCTGCTGTTCTGTTCCTACTATGGGAGCAATTTCAGTTTCTATATTTGCCTTTATCATATGGATAGACGGACTCTTTGACTTGATCTTTACTCCATATTTATTCCCCTGTCGGATCACTTCAGGCTGTGCGATCTCAATCTCATCCAGATTCGGGACAACCACACCATAACCGGTTCCACGCACTGCTTCCAGTGCAGCCTGCACTTTTACATATTCCTCTTTCATATGTACCAGTTCCTGCATTGTATGGATCAGTTCATATTCACTCTCCATTTCGATTCCACTCATCTGACTGAGCATCCTGTAATAATATTCTTCCTTTATGCGTATTCTTACCTTTACTGTTCCATCGGATAAGCCTACATCTTCCAGAAGGGAATCCTGTACATAAGGTCCGGATAATTTTACAGATTCCTTTGTGATATCACGTATATGCTGCATACTTTTCATTTTATCCCTGATCTGTGAAAGGATCTGCTGTTTTAATTCATGCTCCAGGGGAAGCATTTCTACCCAGCGCGGAATAAAAAACTGAATCTGACTGACAGGAAATTCATATAAAACCTTCTCCAGAATCCTGGCAATATCTTCTTTTCTCAATTGGTCACAGTTTACTGTCAGAGCAGTTACCTTATATTTCTGTTGGATTTCTTCCGCTGTTTTCAGAGCCGCATCTTTATATGGCATCTGCGAATTTACCAGCACGATAAATGGTTTCTGCTGTTTTTTCAGTTCCTGAATAGCCTTCTCTTCTGCCTCCGAAAAATTGTCTCTGGGAAGTTCACCGAAACTTCCGTCAGTTGTGACCACAATACCTATTGTGGAATGCTCCTGAATTACTTTCTGTGTTCCGATGCGTGCGGCCTCGCGAAATGGGATTGCCTGCTCAAACCAGGGAGTTTTTACCATTCGTTCTTTCCCGTCCTCCGTCTGCCCGGATGCACCCTTTACCAGAAAACCCACACTGTCGATCAGGCGGATCTTTACCTGCTGATCTTCTCCGAGAGTGATGGGAACTGCTTCTTTGGGAATAAATTTTGTTTCTGCTGTGGTGATGATTTTGCCTGATCCGCTTAAAGGAAGCTGATCTCTGATCTCTGCCTGCTTTGTATCTGACATCTGTGGCAATGCAACAAGTTCCATGAATCTGCGGATAAATGTAGATTTTCCTGTGCGGACAGGTCCTACGACCCCTATGTATATATCTCCCCCTGTACGGGCCTGGATATCACGATACACCTGAAAATTTTCCATAAAAATAGCCCCCTTGCATATTTACACATAACCTTCATGTATTGTTATAAAATATGCAAGGAAGCTTTAAAATATTCTATTTATCATTTGGACATATTGTTACTGTTCACACACCACTATCCCGCGAGGTGTTTTGGCATGAATATGCCAAAATCCCGAGACATACAAGCCAAAATTCTATTGCCGCAGGCAATCTGGAATGAATTTTGGCTACGTTACTGTGAACGGAGTGAACAGTAATGACATATTGTTACTGTCAGGCATCACAGATGTTCCTTAATAGGAATCATTGTGAAGCAGATGATGCTCTTTGCCTTTCAGAAGTCCGTTGTAAAGTTCCAGAACTAACGGGTTTTCATCGGATTTCTTAATGATAGTTGTATTATCTGCATTATACAGGCCCTTAGCTCTCAGAGCTTTGGTTCTGTCGCCGGATCTTGTCGGCTGTCCGCCACCCATGATACATCCGCGGCGACATGCCATGATCTCGATCAGATGATATTCTTTCTCACCATTCTTAACCTGTTCCATAACGGTTCTTGCATTTGCAAGGCCGCTGGCAACACAGATATTAAGGTTCATTCCTTCATAAGGAACTGTAAATTCCTTGATTCCCTCATCTCCACGAACACCGCATTCTGCGATCTCATGCATGGTTTCTTTGCTGTGATCCGGAGTCAGGCGGCGGAGAACTGCTTCTGTAACACCTCCTGTAACACCGAAGATAACACCACCACCGGAGCCGAAGCCAAACGGCATATCACAGGCTTCCGGATCAAGAGTTGCAAAGTCAAGCCCAAAGTTATCGATCATGCGGAGCAGCTCTGTAGTTGTAATAACGATATCTGTATCCTGTTCACCGTCTGTGAAGCTGTTCGGACGAACTGCTTCTGCCTTCTTGGCTGTACATGGCATAATAGAAATCATAACTGTTTTCTTGCCGCCGGCATGTTCCGGATCGCGGAAGTACTCTTTGATTACTGCTGAGAGCATTCCCTGTGGAGAACGGCAGGTAGAAAGATTAGGAATATACTCCTTGTATTGGTCTGTGATAAACTTCACCCATGCAGGACAGCAGGAAGTAAGAAGCGGAAGTTTCTCACCCTTCTTAATTCTGTCAAGGAACTCGGCACTCTCTTCCATAATAGTAAGGTCAGCACTGAATGAAGTATCATAAACTTCATCGAATCCCATTCTGTGGAGAGCATTGACAATCTTACCCATAACACTCTTACCTTTGGTCAGTCCATAATGATCACCTACTGCGACACGTACTGCAGGAGCAATCTGAGCAACTACACGTATATTCGGATCAGCAAGTGCTTCCCATGCCTCGTCCATATGTGTCTTGATCGCAATAGCACCTGTTGGACAATATACACGACACTGACCGCAGTTTACACATTCTGTCTCTGCGATTTTTTTGTTAAATGCAGGCATTACCATGGCCTCAGTTCCCCGGAATGCAAATCCTAAAGCTCCGATTCCCTGAAGTTCTTCGCAGGCACGTACGCAGTTACCACACAGAATACATTTGTTTGGATCACGAACCAGAGAAGGAGAACTTGTATCCAACTCATGATATTCCCTGGTATTTTTGAAACGGATTGTCTGTACGCCCAGCCTGTGTGCCAGTTCCTGAAGGACACACTCACCACTCTTAACACAGGTTGTACAGTCACGACAATGTGCTGCAAGCAATAATTCTACAATTAGTTTTCTGTATTTCTTGACTCTTCCGGAATTGGTATAGATCACCATTCCATCTCTTGGCTGTTCAGAACATGAGGCAAATGTTTTTCCCCTCTCGTCTTCAACTGTACATAAACGACAGGCACCAAAAGTGGATACCTCTGAGTGGTAGCACAGTGTCGGAATATTGATCCCTGCCTTGCGGATGACAGACAGGACATTTTTTTCATCGGTAAATTCTACCTTTCTACCGTCAATTATCATATGGCCCATAGTGTATCCTCCCTTCTATGCTTCCACATATACTGCATCAAAGTTACAGTTGTCCTTACATGCACCGCATTTGATACAGATGTCGTTATCAATGTGATATGGATGTTTAATCTTACCTGAGATCGCACCTGCCGGACAGTTCTTTGCGCATTTACCGCAGCCAATACAGAACTCAGGGTTGATGTGGAACTGACGAAGAGCAGTACATACTTTTGCACGGCATTTCTTATCGCGGATATGTTCCTCATATTCATCGCGGAAGCGTTTGAGAGTACTGATAACAGGAAGAGGTGCACTCTTGCCAAGTCCGCACAGAGCCATGTTCTGAACCATATTTGCAAGCTCTTCCAGCTCATCCAGATCGGACATCTCACCCTTTCCATCTACGATCCTCTCCAGGATCTCCAGCATACGTTTGGTACCCTCACGGCACGGTACACATTTACCGCAGCTCTCACGCTGGGTGAAGTTCATAAAGAATCTGGCAACCTCAACCATACAGGTATTCTCGTCCATAACTACCAGACCACCGGATCCCATAATCGCATCTAATTTTTTGACAGAATCAAAATCAAGAGGTGCATCCAGCTGGTCAAGGATCAGACATCCGCCGGACGGACCGCCGATCTGGACACCTTTAAATGCGGCGCCACTCTTTAAGCCACCACCGATATCATAGATAATGTGGCGGAGTGTGGTTCCCATAGGAACCTCTATCAGACCGGTATTCTCGATAGAACCGGTCAGTGAGAAGGTTTTAGTTCCGGGGCTTCCCTCTGTACCGATGGTGCGGAACCAGTCTGCTCCCTGAAGAATAATCTTCGGTACATTAGCATAGGTTTCTACATTATTAAGAACTGTAGGCTTACCCCACAGACCTTTCTCTACTGTACGGGGCGGTTTTACACGAGGCATACCTCTGTTACCCTCGATAGATGCGGTAAGTGCCGAACCTTCTCCACATACGAAAGCTCCGGCACCTCTGTTGATATGTAAATGGAAGTTTACACCGGAATTTAAAATATTATCACCTAACAGGCCATATTTTTCTGCCTGTTCAATCGCCATCCTAAGTCTCTTTACAGAAAGAGGATACTCTGCACGAACATAAATATATCCATTCTCCGCACCGACTGCGTAGGCTGCAATAGTCATACCTTCGATCATCTTATATGGATCACCTTCCATGACGGAACCATCCATAAATGCACCGGGATCACCCTCATCACCATTACATACAACATAGCGGGTTTTCTCTGCCTGGCGTGCAACCTGAGACCATTTCTTGCCTGCCGGGAATCCTGCACCGCCACGACCGCGAAGCCCGGATTTAGTTACTTCATCAATAACTTCCTGCGGGGACATACTTCCCATCACTTTTGCAAGTGCCTGATAGCCTCCCACAGCAATATACTCTTCGATAGATTCCGCATCGATTTTTCCACAGTTTTCAAGAACGATACGTGTCTGTTGATTTAAGAAAGGAATATCATCAGGATGTGGACAGACTGTATTATTATCTCGATAAAACAGCCTCTCTACAGGTTTTCCTTCCAATATAGTTCTCTCCACAATTTCCTTACAGTCTTCCGGCTGTACGTGAACATACTGATAATCATATGGTTCAATTCTCATCAGAGGTCCAAGTTCACATAAGCCCTGGCACCCTGTTTTGATCACGCCTACATGAGGCACATCCTTCTGCATTTCAACTGTTACTCCATCAATTCTCTCACAGAGTACTGACATCTCTTCATAAATCTTCTGCGCTCCGGATGCGATACATCCGGTACCTGAACAGACAAGAACGCGGCAGGTATAAGATTTAATCTGCTCATTTACTTCAGCCTGCTTATTTAACAGGTCTTCTTTACTCTTAATACTCATACGCACTCTCCTCTCAGTTTATTCAAAAGTTCTACAGCTTTCTCAGGAGTCATCTTCGGATGTACTTCATCATTGACAGTCAGTGTGGGGGCAAGTCCACATGCACCCAGACAGGATACTGTTTCTACGGTAAAAAGCATGTCATCTGTAGTGTGTTTCTTGTTGCTCAGTCCAAGTTCCTTCATCAAAGCCTCTTTTACAGGCATGGATTTTCTCACATGACAGGCTGTTCCGTCACACACTTTAATGACATATTTCCCTTTCGGCTCAAAAGAAAAATTCTCATAGAATGTGGCTACACTGTAGGCCTTGGCTTCTTTTACTCCGATTTCTTTCGCTACATAAGTCAGCAATTCTCCCGGCAGGTAACGATATTCCGCCTGAATATCCTGCATGATCGGAATCAGCGATGCTGCTGTACGTCCGTAGTGCTCGATGATCTCATCCGCTTTTCTGTAATAAGACTGGTCTAACATTCGGTTCCCTCCTTAAATAGTAATTTTGATACATTGGTTTTAATATAGTACCGATATATCGATTCCCACGCAGCTTTAGTTATTTTCAACATATGTGCTGTTGATATTATACATTATATGGTTGTTTTGCACAATATCATTTTTGAAATTTTCTGAAATTAATTTATAACAATTTGTTATAGATGTATAGTATTCATAAATGTATATAAATGAAAAGCAATTTCTTTAACAGGGTTGTTAATTTAATAGCAATATCAAAACAAAAAAAGATCATTGAAAAGAATATTATCTTCTTCTCAATGACCTTTCTGGAAATGGCTGCATTATTTAATTTCATGTTCCTCATGGAAATGCTTATATTTTTCTATAAACATCAACAGAAAGCTGATCATAAGGAATCCACAGGAAACCCAGATCATTCTGATTCCATAGCGTATGGACAGATTTCCACCAATGCCGGCACCCAAGGCAAACATAAGGATGATTCCAAAATAATACATCGCCTGTTTTAGCTGTTTTGATTTTTTTTCACGAAAATAAACTGACAACGCAGCTGTACCACTGCGCAAATTACCGATACACATAGTACTTGCATAGGAATATCCATTTACCTTGCGGAAGGACTGTACCTGCATTGCACAGGCGAAAGATGCCATGGCATTTGCCAGCATATTGTATTCGGTTGGCAGGAAACCTACTGTAAATAAGATCAGGATTTCTGCCAACAGAACACCCTGCCGCCAGTGGAGCTTCTGAGCATATTTATAATTTGCCTGTATTTTCTCCGCAACCCATACGCCCAGTGCAAAGAAAATAATAGGAAAGAAGTACCCCAGTCCTGCAGTCACTTCCCCTGCCATAAAGTGCTGGCTCATAAGAACGACGTTTCCTGTCTGTGCATTACAGAATACTTCGTTTCTTGCATTATAGGTGTAAGCATCCTGAAAACCTCCTGACAGTGCCAGGAACGCACTGTTTAAAAAGGCTTCCGACATTTGTATTTCGTGTTGATTATGATCTTTCATGATTTTCCCCGTTCAAGTTTATTTGCAGTTATCTCCTGTACGGATAACTGCCTTTATTCTTTTACCGTCTTTCTCAAACATTCGAAATCCGCTGATTTACTGCGTAAATCGCTGCTTTCTTATGTTTGGCGGGTCCCTGACCCTGATTATCATGTTATACGTTTATAGGTCAAATGTAAAAGATATAATTCATATTATTGTATATATGATTTTTATATATTGGATACAATATATATATATAATTTTGGCTATATAAAGCAACTTCCATATACTGTATGTCTACAGCATATGGAAGTTATTTTTTTATGTATCTGCAGAATTACTTATCTCCGTGTTCTTTGAGATATTCTGCTTTTCCCATCTCGTACAGATTATTACCTTCTGAGTCAATGATGACTACAAGAGGCATATCCTCTACATACAATTTACGAAGTGCTTCTGCTCCCAGATCTTCATAGGCGATCAGTTCGGCCTTTTTGATGCATTTTGCAAGAAGCGCACCTGCACCGCCGATAGCTCCGAAGTATACACCATCATATTTCTTCATGGCGTCTACTACTTCCGGAAGGCGGGCACCTTTTCCGATCATTCCTCTTGCTCCCACAGACATCATTGTGGGTGCATAGGCATCCATACGTCCGCTGGTTGTAGGGCCTGCGGAGCCGATGACTGCGCCTGGTTTTGCAGGAGTTGGTCCTACATAGTAGATGGTTGCATCTGTAGGATCAAATGGAATTTTTTCCCCTTTTGCAAGGGCCTCACACATTCTCTTGTGTCCTGCATCACGTGATGTATAAATAGTACCTGTTAATAATACCTGATCACCTGCATGGAGAGTTCTTGCCAGCTCTCTAGTAAGTGGAAGTGTAATTTTCTTTCTTTCCATCTCAGATCACCTCCGATTTATGGCGGGTTACATGGCAGTTGATATTAACTGCACATGGCATACCTGCAATATGAGTCGGCATTGTTTCGATATTCAGGCCGATGGCTGTTGTCTTTCCGCCAAATCCCTGAGGTCCGATTCCAAGCTTGTTTACTTTTTCCAGCATTTCTTTCTCAAGATCAGCATAGAACGGATCCGGGTTCTGAGTATCCAGAGGTCTCATCAGTGCTTTCTTTGCAAGAAGTGCACATTTGTCAAAGGTTCCTCCGATACCAACTCCGACTACCATTGGCGGACATGGGTTGGGACCTGCGGTCTCTACTACTTCAAGGATGAAATCCTTGATTCCCTGTAATCCTGCAGATGGTTTGAACATACGGATCTGGCTCATGTTCTCACTTCCGAAGCCTTTAGGGCCTACTGTAATCTTTACCTGATCTCCGGGAACGATTTCTGTGTAGATCATAGCCGGTGTATTGTCGCCTGTGTTTCCGCGGCGTACCGGGTCTTTTACTACAGATTTTCTTAAATATCCTTTGTCGTATCCGCGGCGTACACCTTCATTGATCGCATCGGTGAGATCTCCGCCAACAAAATGTACATCCTGTCCTATTTCAAGGAATACACATGCCATTCCTGTATCCTGGCAGATCGGCACGTTCTCGTTATCTGCAATATCAAAATTCTCAATAATATTGTCAAGGATACCCTTGGCAATCTCTCCGTCTTCGCATGCGCGGCATGTTTTGATCGCACATTTTACGTCTTCCGGAAGATGTTCATTTGCTTCGATACAGAGTTTTTCGATGACATCTGTAAGTCTGCTTACTTCTACTTCACGCATTCTGGTAAGCTCCCTTCTTTCATTTGGGGATATTCACCGGGAGGTGACATATCCCTTTTGCATTATATCAAAGGCTCCCGGTACCGGTAATCCCTTATCGATACCGGGAGCTCTTTTTTACATTCTGAGTATCTTATTAGCGCTGTTCGTGACGAGCGTATTTTGGAAGCAGTAATGGAGATACCTTATCAGTATGTACGCCTGCTTTATCCAGTTCTTCTGCATATTTGTAGATATGGTCGAGGTTCATTTCACCAAGCTCTACGTTCTTGCATTTTGCAGCTGCTTTTTTACCGGCATTTCTTCCAAATACGATTACATCCAGAAGAGAGTTACCCATCAGTCTGTTTCTTCCGTGGATTCCACCTGCGGCTTCTCCTGCAACTAACAGATTTGGAATTTCTTTTGTGAATCCGTCTCCGTTAATCTCAAGACCACCGTTCTGGTAGTGAAGTGTCGGATAAATAACGATAGGAACTTTTCTCATATCAATGCCGTAGTTCATGTACATACGGAACATAGCCGGGATTCTCTTTTCGATGGTTCCTTCGCCACCGAGGATCTCGATCATCGGTGTGTCAAGCCATACACCTTTCAGTCCGCCTGGAACTTCTACGCCACGGCCTTCTTCGCATTCACGGATAACACCGGAAGCATTTACGTCACGGGTTTCAAGCGGATGAATATAAGCTTCTCCGTTTGCATTTACAAGCTGTGCACCAACGGAACGAACTTTCTCAGTTACCAGAGCACCCATGATCTGTGATGGATAGATTGCTCCTGTTGGATGGTACTGGATAGAATCCTGATAAAGAAGGGAAGCACCTGCTCTGTATCCAAGTACAAGTCCGTCTGCAGTTGCACCGTAGTGATTAGATGTCGGGAATCCCTGATAATGCATTCTTCCTGCACCGCCTGTTGCGATTACAACTGTTTTTGCTCTTGCTACAGAATAATCTCCTGTTTCCATATTAAGGAGAACTGCACCTGCAACCTGTCCTTTTTCATCCTTGAGAAGTTCAACAGCTGAAGTAAATTCAACTACCGGAATACCAAGGTTGATCACTTCGTCTCTGATGGTACGCATGATCTCAGATCCGGAATAATCCTTTGCAGCATGCATTCTCTTTCTGGAAGTACCGCCGCCGTGTGTGGTAACCATGGTTCCATCTTCTGCTTTATCAAATTCAACACCAAGGTCATTGAGCCATTTGATGGCATCCGGAGCTTCCATTACCAGTCTCTTTACCAGTTCCGGTTTTGCTGCAAAATGTCCGCCGCCGAAGCAGTCCAGATAATGCTGTACAGGAGAATCATTCTCTTTGTCTGCAGCCTGGATACCGCCCTCTGCCATCATTGTGTTGGCATCACCAATACGAAGCTTTGTAACGATCATAACGTCTGCACCTGCATTGTGTGCTTCAATGGCACAAGAAGAACCTGCACCGCCACCGCCGATCACAAGTACATCTACGTCATAATCAATTTTTGTAAGGTCAATTTTTTCGTTGATCAGACGACTTGTTGAATGGAGCATCTCTGCCAGTTCCAGAGGAGCTTTCTGTCCTTTGTTTGGTCCGACTTTGATTTCTGCAAACGCGTCTGGATTATAATCCGGATGGAATTTCTCAAGAAGAGCGTCTTTCTCTTCAGCTGTCAGACGTCTTGGCTCTGTTGCCATACGCTGTGCTCTTGTAGCCTCTACCTTTTTGATGGATTCCATCATATTTTCTGGATATGGTGCATACATGTTTTACGCCCTCCCTATTTCTCAATTTCTCTGTTGTTGTAAAGTTCCTGCATGTCTGTGATTGGTTTCTGCATGATCTGCTCGATCAGATCATCATATTTACCTTCGTGGATTTCTTCTACACGTTTCTCCAGATGTTCGCTCTTAGGCGCGATATATTTACCTGTGAGACGTCTTGCCAGAAGACCTACCATCGGGTGAGAAATGCCGGCCGGACATCTTACGGAACAGCATCCGCAGCTTACGCAGTCAAAAGATTCTTCTGCGCATTTTTCCAGTTCACCTCTCTGCGCATATGCAATGTACTGCATTACATTTAAGTCCTGAGTACATGCTTTTGTACAGGCATTACATCCGATACAGCTGTAGATTTCCGGATAGAGTTCCATCATTACCTGCTGATTCGGTTTCAGGTCTTCGATGTTGTAGAGTCTCTTATCTGTAGGGAAGAACGGGATGCTTGCTACATACATTCCTTCCTGTACCTGTGTCTGACAGGCAAGACATGTTTTCAGCTCGTTTTCACCTTTGATTCTGTAGATTGTTGCGCAGGCTCCGCAGAATCCGTGTCTGCAGCCGCATCCTCTCTTTAATGTATAACCGGCATATTCCATGGCAGTCATAATTGTAAGTTCTGCAGGTACGCTGTATTTCTTACCGAAAAAATATACGTTTACCATATTCTTTTCCATTTGAGATTACCAGTCCTTTCTATATATATCATCTGTCGTCAGCAGCACATACAAGCTCGAATCCGCTACGCTACTTCTCGCTTGAGGGCGTTCGCCCTACAGAATGTTCTGTGAAAGAATGCTTATATGCAAGCATGACGCATTCCTTCACATCACTTTCTGCACTGCTCATTGCTTATCAATATTCTGCAGGTAATTCATCAATCTCGTCGCATCTGAATACCGGACCGTCTTTGCAGACGTATTTGGAACCGATATTGCAACGGCCGCATTTACCGATACCGCATTTCATACGAAGCTCCAGAGTTGTGTAAACCTGTTCTCTGGAGAAGCCCAGTTCTTCCAGTCCTGCAAGAACGAACTTGATCATGATCGGCGGTCCGCAGACAAGTGCTGTTTTGTTTGTATCGAATCCAATCTCTTTCAGATAAGAAGGAACGAATCCAACGTGTCCGTCCCAGCCTTCCTGTTCACGGTCGATTGTCAGATAAACATTAACTCCCTCTGCTTTCATCCAGACTTCCTGGATTTCTTTTAACTGTACCAGGTCATCTGCGGAACGGGAACCATAGAGGATATCTACTGTTCCGTAATCTGCACGGTTATCCAGTACATAGTTGATAACAGAACGAAGAGGTGCAAGTCCGATACCACCTGCGATAAACAGAAGGTTTTTACCTTTTAATTTATCTTCTACAGGGAAATGATTTCCGTATGGTCCACGGACTGTGATCTCATCTCCAACCTGAAGGCTGTGGAGATAATCGGTCAGTGCACCGCACTTCTTAATACTGAATTCCTGATATTCTTTATTTGTAGGTGAAGAAGTAATGGAAAACATACCTTCACTTACACCTGGTGCGCAGACCATTGCACACTGGCCAGGCATATGTTCAAAAAGTTTTCCTCCTTCAGGAGCATTTACACGGAATGTTTTAACATCCGGTGTCTCCTGACGGATATCTGTGATCACACCAACCTTCGGGATCAGTGTGTCTAATGTGTAGTTTTTATGGCAGGTACATTCGCTCATTATTTTTCACCTCCCTGATTTTCAAAAGCTTTGATGACTTTTACGATATTTAAGGATGATGGGCATTTCTCAACGCAGCGGCCGCATCCTACACATGAGAACATTCCATTGTTGTTTACCGGATAGTAAACAAGTTTATGCATGAATCTCTGACGGAAACGCTGCATCTGGCTGTTACGGTTATTTCCGTGTGCCATCATTGTAAAGTCAGAGTACATACAGGAATCCCAGCAGCGGTAACGCTGTACGCCGTGTCCTGTGTCATAATCTTTGATATCATAGCACTGGCAGGTAGGGCATACGAATGTACAGGTACCACATGCCAGACATGGTTTGTAAAGTTCTTCCCATACAGGAGAGTTAAAACGGTCCATGTAATCTTCCTGTCCCCATCCTTCCAGAGAAAGATTAGAGTAAGGAAGTTTTTCTACGATGGCGCGGATTGCAGTTTTCTCTTCTTCTACCTTTGCTTCATCCGCATCGTTAAGAAGTTCTGCAACTGCTTTTGTAAGAGCTTCGCCCTTCTCTGTAAGAGGTTTCCAGTAAAGCTCGCCTTCGATCATCCATGCTGCAACATCTGCAACAGGATCTGCACAGTCAATGCCAAATACCTTACAGAAACAGCTCTCTTCCGGTTCATGACATGCAAGTGCAACGATGGTTCCATGCTCTCTTCTTGCTGCATAGAAGGTATCTACCGGATCACTTAAAAATACGTTATCCAGAACTTTTACACCCTGTACATCGCAGGCTTTCATACCGAATACAACAAAGTTTTTCTCCTGTAATGCCTGTGGTTCGATGGTAATGTTCTTTCCTTCTTTTTCGCAGGTATAAAGGTTTTCACTCTGTGGAAAGAAAGCATCTTTTGGTGACTTTACGGTTTTTAAAGTGTCAAGACAGACTTCTGCGTCCTGGCTCCATGCTCTGAAGTTTACCTGATCACTGACTTTGACAGGTAAATATAAATCCTGATCTGCGGCAATTTTCTGGAATAATGCCTGCAGATTCTCTGCTGCTATCTTATACATACATTATCCCCTTTCTGCCACGATACTCGGCTCAACATCTTCAAATGTAAAGTTTGTAAGAGGTCCCTTGGATGTTGAATCCTCTCCTGCCTGATATTCACCATAGAATGTATCAATATCTTTGATAAATTTACGATTGAACAGGTGAAGCGGAATTCCCTGAGGACATACTCTGCTGCATTCGCCGCAGTCTGTACATCTTCCTGCCACATGGAATGCACGGATGATATGGAACATCTTCTCTTCGAAAGAGTCCACGTTTGCTTTCTGCGCACTGTCAAACTTATTGCTGTCGAATACACATTTACGGCAGCTGCATGCAGGACAGACATTACGGCAGGCATTGCAGCGGATACATTTGCTTAACTGGCTCTGGAAGAATGCAAATTTTTCTTCCGGGCTCATTGCTTCGATCTTCTCTACTTCTGCAAAACGATCTGCATCTTTTGTGTCTTTGGACTCACCGATAAGTTCATCATAAATCTTATGTTCTTTTCCTTTACATACGTGACATCTTTCAAGCATTGCATCTTTGTATGCACAGGTCTTCTCACCATAGATTGTCTGAATAGTCAGTGTTTCTGCCTCATCTGTGATCTCTGCACCGGAAATGCTTTCGATACCTTTGATTCCCTGTTTGCGGATTCTCTCGATATCCAGTTTTCCTTTACATCCAACACCAATGATATAAGCTTTCTCACGGTCTACACGATGCTCTTTGATCAGCTGATTAAAGCTGTATGTATCACATGGTTTTAAACAAACCAGTGTCTTGCCTTCCAGTTTGGAAGCTTCGATCATATATTTGCTTAAGTTTGCACCGCAGAATCCGTTATATACAAAATCTTTCAGAGATTCTTCTGTTTCAAAGTAAGCCGGTTCCGGATTGTAAGGCAGATCTCCGGCTTTCCATCCCAGAACTCTTGCAACTGTACCGTCAGCAAGCAGTTCTTTTGCACGATTTATCAGCTCCTGCATCTTAAATCCTCCAATCTTACGTTCTTACCAAGTGAATGGATCTTCTCTACAAACTCATTCATAGTCTGGGAGAATTTCACACCTTCAGCAGCGGAAACCCATTCTACTCGTGTTCTTCCGTTTTCCACACCGATGTAGTCGAGCATGGAGAAAAGAAGCGTCATACGTCTTCTTGCATAGTAGTTACCTGTGCTGTAATGACAGTCTCCAGGATGACATCCACACATGATCACACCGTCAGCACCTTTCTCAAAAGCACGGAGGATGAACATTGGATTGACACGGCAGGAACATGGAACACGGATGATCTTTACGTCAGCCGGGTAAGAAAGACGGCTGCTTCCTGCAAGGTCTGCACCTGCGTAACTACACCAGTTACAGCAGAATGCTACAATCTTAGGTCTGAATTCTTCGTTTGTTTCTATCGACATATTGCATCTACCTCCGCGATAATCTGTCTGTTGGAAAAGCCCTGCAGATCCATAGCACCAGACGGGCAGGCTACTGTACAAGCGCCGCATCCCTGGCAAAGTGCTGTATTTACAACGGCTACTCTTCTTGTTTCACGGATACCGTGGTCATTTACCTGTTTATCCTCATAGGAAATTGCTCCATATGGGCAGACATTTGCACATGTAGAACATCCGTTACATAACAGTTCATCGGATTTTGCTGTACATGGGTTGGTTGTCAGTTTATCTTTGGCAAGAAGGCCGATTGCCTTAACTGCTGCTGCGCCAGCCTGTGCAACTGTCTCCGGAATATCTTTCGGTCCCTGGCATACACCGGAAAGGAAGATACCTGCTGTAGGAGATTCTACAGGACGGAGTTTTGCATGGGCTTCTGTGAGGAAGTTGTTTGTATCAATACTTGCTGTAAGCATAGTAGCGATCTTACGAACATCCGGGTTCGGTTCAATGGCTGTTGCAAGAACGACCATATCTGCTTTCTTAAGGATTTGTTTGTTGTCGATCAGGTCAGATCCCTGTACAAGAAGGCTTCCGTCCGGCTGTGGAATAACTTTTCCTACCTGGCCTTTGATGTAGTTTACGCCGTACTGTTCTACGGCTCTTCTGTAGAACTCATCGAAGTTCTTACCAGGTGTACGCACATCAATATAGAAGACTGTTACATTTGTATCCGGATATTTATCACGGATCAGCATTGCATGTTTTGCTGTGTACATACAGCAGATCTTGGAACAGTATGGCTTTCCTCTGTCATCAGAACATCTGCTTCCCACACACTGGATAAATACCAGCTCTTTCGGAGCCTTTCCGTCGGAAAGACGCTCTAAGTGTCCTTTTGTAGGACCTGCTGCATTCATAATACGTTCCAGTTCCAGGGATGTAATAACATCTTTACTCTGGCTGTACGCATATTCATCATATTTGTCAAGTTTGATGGTATCAAAACCTGTAGCAACTACGATTGCACCGTATTTCTGTGTTACGATCTCATCCTGCTGATCGTAATCAATGGCTCCTGCCTGACATACTTTGGAGCAGACACCACATTTTCCTGTTTTAAATTTCAGACAGTTCTCACGGTCGATAACCGGAACATTCGGGATTGCCTGTGCAAATGGAGTGTAAATAGCAGTTCTGTTATTTAATCCTCTGTTAAATTCGTTCGGAATCTTCTTGGACGGACATTTTTCCTGGCAGACACCGCAGCCTGTACATTTGTCCATATTTACACTTCTTGCTTTCTTTCTGATATCAACGGTGAAATCACCTACGAAACCGCTGACATGTTCTACTTCACTGTATGTATAGATATTGATCTTCTCATGTGCTGCTGCCTCTACCATCTTAGGTGTGAGGATACATGCAGAACAGTCAAGTGTCGGGAATGTTTTATCAAGCTGTGACATTCTTCCACCGATACTTGGAGTCTTCTCTACGATATCTACTTCATATCCTGCATCTGCGATATCCAGGGCTGTCTGAATTCCGGCAATACCGCCGCCGATGATCAGGGCTCTCTTTGTAACACGGCTCTCCCCTGGCTGAAGAGGTGTGTTTAAGTTTACTTTTGCGATTGCTGCCCTGGCAAGGATCACGGCCTTCTTTGTAGCCTCTTCCATATCCTTGTGGATCCAGGAACAATGCTCACGGATATTTGCAATCTCCACCATGTATGGATTCAGGCCAGCTCTTTCAGCTGCTTTTCTGAATGTTGCCTCATGCATACGTGGAGAGCATGAACAGACAACAACGCCTGTCAGGTTTTTCTCTTTAATGGCTTCCTGAATTTTAGCCTGGCCTGCTTCTGAGCACATGTACTGGTAGTCTTCTGCATGAACGACACCCGGCTCTTTGGCAGCTAATTCAACAACTTTTTTTACATCTACCGTAGCGGCGATATTACTTCCGCAATGACAGACAAATACACCAATTCTCTGCACGCTGGCTTACCTCCTGTATCTTCTGAATGCACTTACCAAAAGCTGCTGTGGCAGTTCCGGATCAAGAAGCTGTGGTATCTCATCTGCTTTCAGATAATCGCCGCCTTTTTCACGGACAACTAACTGTCTTGCTGCATCGATGATCTTTCCCGGTTTTACATCTCTTGGACAACGCTCTACACAGGCGAAGCAGGAAAGGCATTTCCAGAGAGACTTTGAATTGACAAGTGCTTCGATATCTTCATTTACAACATAGGATACAAACTGATGTGGCTTGATATCCATTTCATTGAAAGATGGGCAGGTAGCAGAACATTTTCCACATTTCATACATTTCAGCGGATTGGTTCCGGAGATCTCTTTGATCTTTTCTGCTGCTGAATGCTGGTTTCTCATTTTGCCACCTCCTCTTTTACTCCGAGGGCTTCTGCAAGGAGCTCTGTGAAATAATATACAGGCAGTTCGCTGGAAGCGTTTTTATTTAAATTATATTTACACAATGGACAGGCTGTGATCAACATATCTGCGCCAAAGCCTTTCGCACTGTCTTCGATTTTCTGACACATGTTCTGAGACATATCTTTTTCTTTCAGAGAAATGTAACCGCCGCAGCATTCATTTCTGTATGGATAGATTACCGGTTCTGCCCCAAGTGCACGGATGAAATCTTCCATGATTGTCGGATTCTCAGGATCATCGAAAGCCATGATCTTACCCGGACGTAATAAGAGACATCCGTAATATGCTCCGATCTTCTTTCCTGTAAGCGGGTTTACTACTTTCTCTTTCAGCTTGTCAAAGCCAACTCTGTCGCGAAGCACTTCCAGATAATGGAGTACTGTTGTCTCGCCAGCATAAGGCTCGTCAAGCTGCATGTAATTATTTGCTCTGGTGCGGATATCTTCCACATTCTTCATGTCGTCATTGACACGTTTGATCACGTGATGACAGGCAGAACAGATTGTCACCAGATCCTGGCCTTTTTCTTTGGCCTGATTAAGAGCACGTACGGAAGAAAGTTTCGTAGCGATCTCGTCAGTTCCCAGAGGATAAACACCTCCGCAGCACTGCCAGTCTTCGATCTCTTCCAGTTCAAACCCAAGTGCTCTGGCGCTGGCTCTGGCATATTCGTCCAGATCTTTCGCCTTGTTTCTCAGGGTACAACCCGGATAATAACTGTACTTCATACTTAACATTATCCTTTCTTAGTTGTTCAGATAAATTCATGTTGCTCAAATAATGATATCAGGGTCCAAAAGCAATTTGCCCCGATATATAGCGCCCGTAAATAACAGCCGCTAGTCCTTGTCTTTTTTTTAACAATATATGGACAAAAATATAAATCAAGTCTAATACAATTACTTTTTATATCTTTGTTGAGACATAGAAAATAAAAGAGTTCGCACACCCTTCCTCCGCAATTAAAGGAGTGTATCAGCTCGATTTCCGAAAAATATTATATCATATTGACAACATTTTAACAAGAGGTTTTTGATAATTTTTTTATCACGCATCATTGCTCAATTCTTCTGATCTAAATTAATCTTTTTCAGGCAGATAAAATCTTCCGCTTTTCTATTTACTCACAATCATAGTATCTTTCAAAAAATTAATAAAAATATTATTTATATATTTTTTTGCTTTTGATATATGTAAGCCAAAATTCGTCTGTTTCCGCTTACAGTACAGAATTTTGGCTAATAATTAAAAAGGAGTAAACAGTAATATGGATTCAGAAGAACAGGCTGTACCTGTACTTCTGAATGTTTTGTCTGATATATTATTAATTAAGGTCAATCTGAGCAATAATTTCTTTCAGTGCATCTGCACTCTTCTTAAGCTGTTCGATCTCAGCTTTTGTCATTCTCATTGGAACTTTGCCCTGTACACCATTTGGTCCTACCAGAGTTAATGTACTCAGGCATACATCATCGATTCCGTACTCTCCATGCATCATAGTAGATACTGTAGAGATAGACTCTGAAGAAGATACAAGAAGGCTGCAAAGTTTGCATACAGAAGAGGATACTGCATAGAAAGTTGCACCTTTCTTGGAAATGATCTCACCGCCAGATTTCTGTACATACTGAAGCATTGCTTCTTTATCAATCGGTTCAATATCCTTACCGAGTTTCTTCTCAAGGTCGTAATATTCATCCACACTTACACCTGAAATATAGGCACCAGACCACGGAATAAAGGATGTATCTCCATGCTCACCGAATACATAGGCATGGATATTACTCTGTGCAATCTGGAAATGTTCGGATAATCCGCAGCGCAGACGTGCAGAGTCAAGAATTGTACCGGAACCAAGGATCTGGTTTTCTGGAAGTCCGGAAATCTTTGTAAATACATAAGTCATGATATCAACCGGATTGCTTACGATCAGATAAAGGGCATTTGGAGCTGCCTTTACGATCTCCGGTGTGATAGATTTGAGGATATTTACATTTGTCTGTGTAAGTTCAAGTCTTGTCTGTCCTGGTTTACGGGCAATACCGGATGTGATGATAACGATGTCAGAATCCCTAGCATCTTCGTAGTCTCCGGCAATGATAGAGATAGGATCTCTGAAGCAGGTTCCCTGGATAATATCCAGAACTTCACCTTCTGCTTTCTTTTTGTTGATATCGATCAGAACAATTTCAGATGCGATATCCTGGCTTGATAAAGTGTACGCGATGGTAGATCCGACGCTGCCGGCTCCAATGATAGTAATTTTACTGCTCATAATCTTAATACTCCTTTTCTCCTAACAAAATTGACGTCTTAATGATAACACATTGTCAAAAAATTGACAAGAGCTTTTGTACAGAAACCTGAACAATTTTTTCGTTTAAATATTTGTTTGGAAGCATAAAATTGTTTGTTAGTTTGATATAATTTTCACATTTTCCTATTGGAGTAGATACTTGCAATTTAAGCAGTGGTTGGGGATTTCCCTGATTTTTGATTCGGTTAAGTACAGTATCTGAAAGCTTTATCTGTCAGAATACGTGCAAAGATTAGTCCTAATGGCAACGCTGCAATGATAAGGATCGCAGACGCAAACCAGGATGCAGCTACTGATAATGACATAATACCAAGATTATAAAATCCTCTGTATAAATATAATCCCGGAACCATGATAACGATTGAGGGAACTGTTACAGATATCCTTGGATATCCGACTTTATTCTTCAGCAGGGACGCCAGAAGTCCCGCAGTAAGTGCACCAATAAATGCGGCTGCAGCAGGAGGAATATTTGCAAGGTCTACCAGTTCCAGTCTCAGAGTATTGGCAACTGCTCCTATCCCGGCTGCTGCGACTGCCAGACGAACCGGGCTGTTAAACATGATAGAGAATCCAAACACTCCGCAGAAACTTGCAAGAAGCCTGAATAAGATCCACTGCTCTGTTGACAGTGAAAGTTTTATAAAATCTACAGGTTTCAAATGCAGGATCAGTGCCATGATCCATGCTGACATAGTAGCTACCAGAATAACGATCAAAGCATAAGTCAGACGTTCTATTCCTGAACGCATATCCAGTTTTGCAAGGTCAATACCACTGGTAATAAACGGAAATCCCGGTATGATAAAGAGCATTGCACAGATATATCCCGCTTCGTGCTGAACAGAAATACCAAATAATATTTCTCCAAGTTTGAGCAGACCTGCATATGCAAAACATGCCAGAGATACAGAAGACACAATACATAAGAACAATGTAAAATGGTGTTTGGTCAGTTTGCAGCGGAGATAATTTCCAATTCCTGCCCCGACAAATGCACAGAACATCTCAATCGGACCGCCCCCAAGAAGGAATGTAAATCCGCAGCATGCGATCGCTGCAGCAAGTCCCAGTGCAGGCGGGGAATATAGACCATGTGTTTTTTCAATATTGTCAAGAAATGTATGCAGCTGTTCTCCTGACATATGTTTTCCTTCTTTTTCAAAGTTTCGGATAAAGTGTTCCAGACGATTTAACTTCAAAGTATTTACGCCTGTATTAGTCAGGCACAACGACTGGGTAAAACCATTTTCTCCGTCATAACATGTATATTCAATGGACATCAGACCAATATCCTCCGTACACGTAATGCCAAGTGCTTCTGCCAGTGTATTCATGGAACTTCTCACTCTCCATGCTCCGGTACCGCATGAGAGAAACATAATCCCCACACGTCCGATAATGGATGCTTTCTCTGCGATGCTGGAATCTACAACTGGTACATTTCCCCCATTTTCATCTGTATACTCATGCCAGGCAACATCCATATGGTTCTTTTTAATCACTTCCTGCGGCATTTTTCTCACTTCCTCATTCTATATTGTCAATCGGATAAAATCATCCGCTTTGCTACTTGCTTGATTTGTTAAAGCTGCAGACTGTCATTTCCTGCTTTCTCCATCATTTTCTCTCTGCATGCCAGTACGATTCCGTCAATCTCGTCTAAATGCTGCAGCATTTTTTTCTCAAATTCATGGATAGGAAGAAGAATTCCAATTTCATCATAGGGTTTATCCGGATTCTCTTTCTTCAGACCTGTTTCCTGTCCGTAGTATACCATGGCTCTTGGGGCTTCTTCCTGAATCTTCTGGAAAGCATCCCATACAACGGCATATGCCTGTGCTTCTGTCAGACCCAGTTTACAGGTGTCGGGAAGTGCATAAAGAGCCAGGACACCACGTTTACGGTTATCTTTTTCTTCTGTAATGTTCAGACCTTCTGTATAGGTACGGACAAGATCATAACCATCTGCAAGATACAGTGCAGATCTGGGGGCACATTCATGATGTTCATATGTTTCCTTGAATTTTGCATATTCTCTGGCTGAAACCTTTTCCCCGGGAAGAAGTCCTCCGGCTGCATCTGTAAGGAGCACCGGGTTCTCTCCTGCTTTTCCGTGGAATTTCTTCGGGATCAGATAAGCCTCCCTTAACAGGTCAAACATACTTCTGCCGCATAATTCCAACAGCAGTGCACTGATATCACCGTTCTGGTACGCATGAAACAATACCTGCAGGAAATGATCTCTGTCATTATCTGTCAGACGATGGTCGTCATCTATATGGTCATAAAAAACTCCGCTTAATCGTCCGGATGCTTCCGGCGAAGCCAAAATTTTAGAAAAAATTGTTTCTACTGCTTCTTCTCTTGGCAAAACTGTACTCATAATTAACTTCCCCTTTCCAATCGTATCAGATTCTTTTTTCGGTTTTCATTATAGTCTTGCTTTTAGTAATGTCAACATAAAAAGAGGGAATTTTCTGATATCAATTTTACATAGATGCAAGCTAAAAATTATATAAAAAAGACATTCCATCCACTGGGGTAGAATATCTTTTCTCATAACTTATATGATTCTTTTGAAGTTACGTTCTATATACACAGTGGAAACCATTTTTCGATTACACACCGATGTACTTTTTCTTTTTTATCGTAGTTGATCCCCACCAGCAAAATATCTCCTGTATACTGCTGTAATGACTCTGGATATTTTCGTTCTTTTATCTGATTCAGAGCAGTTTCTGCGTCTTTGTTCCATTTCAATTCGACGAGTAATGCAGGATAATAGTCTCTGTACAGTGGTTTGGGGATGAAGACGAAATCTGCGAAGCCTCTTCCTGTCGGGAGTTCCCGGATTGGATTAAAATAGTATTTTATTGCACTTAGGTACGCAATACTGAGTACGCTGCTCAGGGAATTCTCGTTATTGTACTGAATCACTGATGTGTATTCTGCATGGATTTTCTCTATCTGTTCAGCAACTGTTTCTGCATCCATTTCCCAGGTGGCTTCCAGTAGTTTCTCAGATTCCTGCTGGAATTCAATCAGTTCGTTCCATTTATTTCGTTTGGTTGCGGCACGAAATTCCTGACGGATTTCTTCATTGGGAATATAAGCTCTCTGGGTTCTCTGGTCGTAGGCAAGGTAACCCAGGTGGATCAACAGAGTCAATACATCATCTTTGTCTGCGAAGCTGACCATATCATTCTGAAATTCATTGACATTTACTTCTACAGAGGAACCGGACAGCATTTCTATGATGGATGTCCGCAGACCATCAAAATCCATGTTGATCAGTGGCAGGATTGACAGATAGGTTCCTGTCTGTGACCAGTAGCTCTGGAATGTCCGCATAATTGTCAGATTTACTAACGCATTTGGATTATATACATGGTAATCTCCAAGACGGTAACCATCGTACCACCGCCTCACTTCTGCAAAATCTATCTCATATTTTTCACACAAATCGATTACTTCATCTTCATTAAAACCGATATATGGTGTCAATGGGCCGGCATTAAGCATTGTAAACTGGGTGAAATTATTTAAGGCAGACTGGGTTTTTAATTTCTTTATCGGTAAAATTCCGGTCAGATATGCAAGTGCGATATATTTTGATGCCTCAATTCCTTTAAACATGTTTCTGAGAAAGTCAATATACATTTCCTGTGCTGCCTGATTATGGGCTTCATCACGAATCAGAACATCCCATTCATCAATGATTACAATAAACTGTTTTCCTAATACAGTATTAATGCGTGCCATTGCTCCATATATAGTGCTGTTTTCCACCAGATTGACTTCAGGATAAGTCTCTCTTAATTCGGAAACAACGATATTCGTGATATATGAAATTAAATTCTCACTGGAACCTGCTGATATACAGCACCATTGTACATCAAAATGAATGACATCATATTTATTTAAATGTTCGTAAAAATCCGGACATTTGCTGATTTCCAGTCCTGAAAACATTTTTTCAGTGTCGCATCCTTTACTGTAATATGCAGTCAGCATATCTACAGTAACAGATTTCCCGAATCTGCGCGGACGACTGTTACATATAAACCTGGCATTTGTGCCCAATACTTTATTTGTATATTCCAATAATCCCGTTTTGTCTATATATACTTCTGAATTGACTGCACACTGAAATGCTGCAGCATTCGGATTTACAAACATACCCATTATCTCACCCTCCCTCTTTATTATTGATAGCTTTTCTGTCTTCTTATACAGCATCTTATAACCTCCTTAATAAATATGTTCAGGAGTTCCTGTCTTTTAGAAAACTCCTGCTAGAAATAAATAGTGAAAATTAAAGCATGACTTTTCTGAAAGAACAGATTCATGATCTGTATATGAATTGAGATTTGGCTGTAACTGTCGAAAATACCAGGCAATTACATAGATTTAGATAATTAGAAAATATGCTTTTGTTTATCATAGCATACCGGAACTTATTGGGCAAGAGACAAAAAAGAATCCAACGCATAAACCTATATGTTTTATGCATCAGACTCTTTTCATTTTTGATAATTATCCTGTCAGGAAAATATAATTATTTTCCACAGCAGTTTTTATATTTCTTTCCACTTCCGCCAGGAGACCGCCATCGGTGGTCTTTCCTATAAATTAAAAAACTCGCGTATTGCGTAAAATCTTACCCGTAAAAGAATGTTTGCTGTATAGCATGGGAAGTTTAGTACCTGATACGGTTACAGATGAGTATATCTTGTCTGTAAAGGATGCTGTCAACCACCCTATGATGTAGCACCACTTTAGGTAGCAATACCTATTAGGGATAAAAGGTCGAAGGCGTAAACCGTTACTACGACTGGGCAGTTACAAGCCCATTGCCTTTAGGTAATGGGTAGTTGACAGTTATACAATAGTAAGTCACAAACTCACATATGAAACATATACTAATATCGAGAACTGCAATCTATTATTGTCAGATTCCACAACAACTGCCGGAATGTCCTGTAAAATTACAGTCTGCCAGGCAGACTGTCTAGTCTGACGATATAAGATTTTTCCAGAGGTGATACTTTTCTATGCTGTTTAGTCATCATATCTCAGATGATCCGGAATTATCCGGTACATCCTGTTGTAACAATAACAATCGCTGCAGCTGTGACTGTCAGGGACCTCAGGGGCCGCGCGGTTGTCCTGGTCCTACCGGACCCAGAGGCTGTCCCGGTCCCGTTGGTCCAATGGGACCTCAGGGCCCCCAGGGTGAACCCGGACTTCAAGGCTACCCAGGTCCTGTCGGACCTGTTGGAGCCACTGGCGCTGCCGGACCTGTCGGAGCTACCGGAGCCACTGGCCCTGCCGGACCTTCCGGAGCTATCGGACCTACTGGTGCTGCCGGGCCTGCCGGACCTACTGGAGCCACTGGTGCTACCGGACCTGCCGGTACTGTAGCTCCGGCAGCGGCCGTAGCAGATGCCACAGGTCAGACAGATATTGTAACCCAGTTTAATCAGCTTCTCGCAAATCTCCGCGCAGCCGGACTTCTTGCAGCTTAAACCTCAGGAGGGGCAAATGCTCCTCCTGATTTTCTCAAAAGGTGCTTTAAATTATCTTCCATGATTTCTCTCAGCCTTTGTATGATTGTAAAAAATGAAGAAAAAGTATTGCCACGTATCCTGAAACCCATGAAAGAAATTGTAGACAAAATTCTTATCTGTGATACCGGTTCTACAGACAGGACCAAAGAAATTATCAGAGAATTTACAGCAGAAGTTTATGATTTTCCATGGAAAAATGATTTTTCTGCTGCCCGGAATTTTATTTCGGAAAAAGTCAGTACTGATTACTGGATGTGGCTGGATGCAGACGACATGATCACTCAGGAAAATCTGTACAGACTAAAACAATTAAAAGAAACACTGAGTCCGAACACAGATATGGTTATGATGGATTATGTCACAGATTTCGATGAATGGAATCATGCTGCATTCTCCTGTTACAGAGAACGCATCTTAAAAACTTCCCGAAATTTCAGATGGCGGGGAAGAGTTCATGAATCCATCATTCCCACCGGGAACATCCTTTATTCTCCCATACAGATTGAACATCGCAAAATAAAACCCTGCTCTTCCTTTCGAAATCTGCACATCTATCAACAGATGATCGAAGAAGGAGAGCCTCTGGAACCCAGAGACTTATTTTATTATGGCCGGGAACTTTTTTATCATAAGCAATACGAGTATGCCATCTGTGTTCTGAAAAAATTTCTGAAAGAGCCGGACGGCTGGATTGAAAACAGACTGGACAGTTGTCTGGTTCTCTCCTATTGTTATCAGGCATCAGGCAATGACCAGCATGCTCTTGAGATACTGTTTCACAGTTTCATGTCAGATATTCCAAGAGCCGAAATATGCTGTGAGATTGGGAAAATATTTTTTATGAAACAGAACTTTTCCATGGCAGCTCACTGGTATCATCAGGCACTTCTTGCACCGGACAACAGCCAAAACGGAGGATTCTATATTCCGGACTGCCATAATTTCATACCATTTCTGCAATTATGTGTATGTCTGGACAAATCCGGAATGCACAAAGAAGCTTTTGAATTTCACCGGAAAGCCAGAACACTGAAACCGGAACATCCTTCTGTTATTCAAAATCAGATCTATTTTCATGAGATTCTGGGGTTTTGAAAAAAAATGCCACAGACCGTATTAATCCTTTACAGTCTGTGGCATTACGCTACATATTATATTGTTTTCATTACTGGTGAACCGGCACTATTCCACAGTTACACTCTTAGCCAGATTTCTCGGCTTATCTACATCCAGGCCTTTGGCTACGCTGACATAGTAGCCAAGCAGCTGCAAAGGAATAACTGCCAGTGAAGTTGCAAAGTGTGAATCTGTTTTCGGAATATAAACTGTGAAATCTGCAGTATCTTCTATATTATAATGTCCATATGTGGTAAGTCCCATCAGGTATGCACCGCGGCTCTTACATTCTACCATATTGGAGACTGTTTTCTCATAGAGATGATTCTGCGTGAGAATACCGATCACAAGAGTTCCGTCCTCAATCAGAGAGATTGTGCCATGTTTCAGCTCTCCGGCCGCATAAGCTTCTGTGTGTACATAACTGACTTCTTTCATCTTAAGGCTGCCTTCCATACTAATGGCATAGTCAATACCACGCCCGATAAAGAAAGCATCCCTGGCATTTGCCTGCTTAGCCGCAAACCACTGGATACGCTCTTTGTCATCTTCAATGATCTTGGTAATCTTATCCGGAAGTGTTTTCAGCTCTGCAATCAGCTCCTGATATTTTTCTTCTGTAATCTGTTCTCTGACTTTTCCAAACTGCACTGCCAGTGCATAGGAGGCAATCAGCTGAGTACTGTATGCCTTGGTAGTTGCTACAGAAATTTCCGGTCCCGCCAGAGTGTAAAAAACATTATCCGCTTCTCTGGCAATGGAAGAACCTACCACATTGACAATTCCCAGTGTACGGATACCTCTCTGTTTCGCCTCACGAAGTGCCGCAAGGCTGTCTGCTGTTTCCCCTGACTGGCTGACAATGACCACAAGACCTTCCGGATCTAAAATCGGATTTCTGTATCGGAATTCCGATGCCAGTTCCACACGTACCGGAATCCTTGTCAGATCTTCAATCACATACTGGGCTGCCATTCCCACATGGTAAGCAGAGCCACATGCTACAATATAAATCTGGCTGATCTTTTTGATCTCCTCATCTGTAAGACCTACTTCTGAGAGATCAATACGATCATCTTTGAGTACAGAATTCAAAGTATCCCGAACTGCTTTCGGCTGTTCATGAATTTCTTTTATCATGAAATGTTCAAATCCCGCTTTCTCCGCCGCTTCTGCATCCCATTCAATTGTTTTCGGCTCTTTCTGGATCTCATCACCATCCAGATTGTAGAACGTGATCTCCCCTTTTCTGATACGAGCCATCTCCAGATTTCCAATATAATATACATTTCTGGTGTATTTTAAAATTGCAGGAACATCGGATGCAATGTAAGATTCACCGTTCTCCACCCCAAGGATCATCGGGCTGTCTTTTCTTGCCACATAAATCTCTCCCGGGTAGTCTTTAAACATGATCGCAAGAGCATAGGAACCGCGGATACGGACCATTGCATGGTTAATGGCATCTACCGGTGTTCCGAGATATTTCTTATAATAATAATCTACAAGTTTAACTGCTACTTCAGTGTCTGTAGACGAATAAAACTCATAGCCATTGCGGATCAGTTTGTCTTTCAGTTCCTGATAATTCTCAATGATTCCATTATGAACTGCTACTACGTTACCGTCATCACTCATATGGGGATGCGCATTTGTCTCAGATGGTTCTCCATGTGTCGCCCAACGGGTATGTCCGATACCACATGTTCCAGGTACAGATTCTCCATTATTAGTTTTATCTGCAAGAACTTTCAGTCTGCCTTTCGCTTTAATAACCTCTGTATCACCTTCGCCGTCGCGAACTGCAAGTCCCGCTGAATCATAACCTCTGTATTCAAGTCTGGACAGACCATATAATAATATAGGTGCTGCCTGATGATTACCTGTAAATCCAACAATTCCACACATTTATATTTATTCCTCCCATATTTTCCAGATATTTACAGCATTATAAAAATACTGCTTTATTATATTATAAGAGCATTATGGAGTAATTTCTTATAGCATAATAAAATTTCAGGGGTTCTCTCTGTCATATCGTGTCTCATTGTATCATGATGTTCCACATATGGCAAGAAAATCCCCTGAAACTGTGTACTCTGTTTTTACGAAAGTACTTTCATCATTGTTTTATCCACGTTATCCTTTGTGTCTTTTTCTGATTACCGATTTCATTTTACCTTCTGCTTCTTTACTGTTGACCAGCCGCTGTATATCTTTCTTCCATTCTCATCATATCTGTATGAACGGATTCTGTAATAATATGTATGTCCTTTTTTCAGTTTTGCATTTGTGTATTTTGTAGTTGAACCGGATTTAATTACCGCTGCTCTTACGTATGGATTAGTGGTTCCTGCCCGGCGGTAGATCTCATATCCGTCTGCACTCTTTGCCTTTTTCCATGTAATCACAAGTTTTCCGGCAGTCCTGTTTGATATACCTGTAATTGAAGTTTTTGCCGGTTTTGCAGTCAGATCATCAGCAGAATACGTTTCCTTCGTCATATAAAGAATGGAATTTTTTCCGGTTCCATATAAGCTCTTTGCTTCTTTGTCATATGCAAAATATATATTCGCACTGTCTGTCGCATATATATAGCCCCGGGAAATACTTCCTGAAATCGGAGTATCCAGAAACAGACCTCCGTCTTCTCCAACTGTTCCTTCATCGCTGTTTGTGATATCTGCCATATAATATTTACCGTTATTTGCCACAATATTCCACATATGAGGACCTTCACCTGTACCGCCATTCATCATACCGGTCACTGTATAGCAGGTAATGTCACTGAGATCGCACAGATACTGAAATGCCTTGGAATAACCTTCACAGACCACATTAGTACTGTCATCTCCGTCAAAAACATAGATTAACTGCCATGGATCTCCGTATTCATCATCCTCCGTCACATCATCATTGTAGGAAGTCAGGTAGCAGATCATTTCTTTATATCCGTACAGCTTTTCTGTCTCTGTATAACCCTGAAATTCTTTTACGATCATTCTGGCATTTTCTGCTGCACTTTTTGCAAGCTGTACAATCCCTGCATTTACTTTATATTTACCGGAAGCATAACTGCTGATCACCGGCATAGATATGGAAAGATTTTCAATTTTTACAGTTGTTTTGTTTCCTGTTGCCTTTGTGCTGTAACCATACTGCCAAGTAGTAGCTGCAGTCTTTTCGTACCAGTACAATTCATATGGACAATCTACAGCCAGGCAATCGATAATCTTTGAAATATCCAGTTCATTAAGGTGTGCGGCTACTTCTCTTTTGAGCGCATTACCGCTTGCTGTTGTCTGCCAGGTCAGTCCCAGATCTGAACTGACTTTAAACCTGGTAGAACCACCTTTCGATGCCACTGCGCTGATTTTACTCTTAAGTTCCTCATATAAGGTCTGCTGCTGTCCATTCAATACATCCTCACCCAGAGAAGCTGCTGGCTGTGTGTACGGATCCTGTCCGTACAGAATGTCATTCAGATATTTCTCCAGAAGCTGTCTGTTATCCACAGCACCGTTTTCGTCCGGAATTACAGCCTCTGCAAAGACTTCTTCGTCTGAATCTGCTTCATTTGAACCTGCTTTGTCCGAAATGCTATCCTCTGTATCTGATGCAAACTCCGCATTATCCGCAGTTTCCTGTTGTACATCAAATTCTGTTGCATCATCTGAATTAAATTCAGGAACTGTACCATCTGTGAAATCTGCTGCTGTTACAGGTGTTACTGTAATTCCTGCTGCCAGAACCAGGCTCATTCCCAGACTTATAAAATTTTTCTTTCTGTACATAACGCATTTTCTCCTTATCTGTCGTAAATATAGTATATTACTACAATACTTTATTTCGACAGATAAAACAAGATTTTTTTTATAATCCTTGTTCTCCTGCCAGATAGCACAGGTCTGCAAGACGTTCATATTTTGTCTGCATACACGCAATATAGTCATCCAGAAATCTTTTTACACGATACGGGATATCTAAGCGCTCATATCGGTTCTCAAATTCCGTCAGGTCACTGTTATCCTGCCTGATATACTCATCTGCTGCACTGATTTCCGCTTTCAGAGCAGAAAGTTTCTCCTCGTAACGACCTGTTAATTCCATTTCGCACAATTCATTCATTTTGTTCATCTTATTCTTTTCTCCCTATTATTATTTTTACATTTGTGGTAACCTTGTTACCTGTGTGTGTTGTTTTGTTATATGTTGATTTGTTGTGTTATGTGTGTTATGTACCCGATGTGTGCAGATCGGTACATACCGTTTTCTGTTTTATTACAACTATAATTGTAATTTTGTTTAAAGAAAATGTCAATTTATTTCGTCCGACATCTTATGATATGATTCGACATTTATCTGAAAATATAACAACAAAAAAACTGCTGTTCCTCACGATCACTGTAGGAACAACAGTTTTTTTTCATCATTTTTTATGTTCGGCGGATAATCCTGTTCAATTTCACAAAATCTATTACCGCCTGTTTTCCGATCTTACAGATTTTCTTCATGTTAATGGAATTCACCCCGCCCTGACGAGGTCTGAATGTGACAGGAAGAAATTTGATGCTGCATCCCTTCTTCTTATAAATAACAGCCAGAAGTACATTGGAAAGATTAAAGTCCTTCGGAATCAGATGTATGTACCTGGCCATCGTCTCTGCTTTCATCAAACGGTACGGAGTGTTGGCATCTGTCAGATTTACCCCAAAACAAATACGGATAACTAGTTTCAGAGTTTTTGTTACAAAAACACGTGATATTCCATCCTGTCTGTCTTTTCTCCAGCCGATGACCATATCATATTTCTGTCTTCGTTTCCAGAACGGTTCAAATTCTTCCGGCAGTGTCTGGCCGTCTGAATCTGTCTGGAAAATGTAATCTGCACCATTTTTGAGTGCATACTTATAGCCATAAAGCACAGTTGCACCATGACCGCCGTTTGGTTTTGTTATCGGAATCAGCAGAGGGCGTGTCTTTGTACACTGTTTCAGTTTTTCATATGTAGAATCTTTGCTCCCGTCATCAATGATAATCAGACGTGACTGACCGTTTCCGTTATGCTTCTCTATAACAGGATACCAGTCATTAATGACCTGTTCAATGTTATCCTGCTCATTGTATGCCGGGATAACAATGTATAACTTATCCATATTTCTCTCCTTTGGATGATTGATGGTATCCATTATAGCATACATATACATGAAATAATAATATTATTTCGAAAACGATGTACTATAGCTGTTACTGTTCACTGCTAATATCCCGCGAGGTGTTTTTTGTGAGCGAAGGTCACAGAAAACCCGAGACATACTGCGCGAATTTATGCGATTAGCATAAATTCTGTGCATCGCGAAGCGTGTTGCTGGGAACGGAGTGAACAGTAACCTATAGCTCTGCCAGTATTCCCAGCTCCCGCGCAAGGCGAAGCAGTTCCCTGTTTGCGGCATTCACTGTTCCGAAGTCTTTCAGAGGACAGATCACTTTCTGACATTTTTTCATCAATTCCACAGCCTTATCATAAGATTCCTGTGAAATACTTTCGAAAGGTTTCTCTGTAATCACCTGGTCTGCAAGTGCACCGGCTACCTGACAGTCTACATCATTCGTGTGAAGCACTCCTGCCGCAAATGGAATTCCCTGTCTCTGCAGTTTTCGATAATACGGAATTCCGCTTCCATTACCGCCAATTACAAACACCTGAGGTTCACCTCTGGGCGGATCCATCTCCACACATCCAAAAGCAGCATTATAGCTTCCTCTGGTAATTCCATACAACTTCCGAATATACTCAGAAGTAAAGATTTCTTCCGGAGCACCATATTTTTCTATATATTCTCCATGTACACAGATAACTTTATCAGATATTTTCTGTGCAAGATCCAACTCATGCAGCGACATGATCACTGTAAGCTGATGATCCAGCACCATCTGTTTCAAAATGGTAAGAAGTTCCAGCTTATGACGGATATCCAGAAAAGAAGTCGGCTCATCCAGTACAATGATCTCCGGCTCCTGACAGATAGCCCGGGCAAGAAGGATTCGTTGTCTCTGACCATCACTGATGGCTGTAAAATCCCTGTCTTTTAAATCCCATGCATGGACGGTTTCCATTGATTTCTTTACCTTTGTCTTATCCTCTGCGGAGAGTATTCCCAAAGTTCCTGTATAAGGATAACGCCCTGTGGCTACAATGTCTTCGCAGGTCATCAGTTCCGGACGCATACGCTCTGTGAGCACGACTGCCAGTTTCTGAGAGACCTCTTTATTGGTCATCTTTGCCATTTTCTCTTTATCCAGATAAACAGTACCGCTGATCGTGGCAAGCTGTCTGGTGATGCTTTTAAGAATAGTGGATTTTCCGGCACCGTTAGGACCGATGAGAGTGAGGATTTCTCCCTTTTTCAGCTGAATATTGATTTCTCTGATAAGAGGTTTTCCGTCATATCCCACAGTCAGCTGATCCGTACGGAAAAAATACTGTTCCTGCCGGTCTGCTTTGTTATTTTCTGTTTCCTTTATTACATCTGCTATTTTCTCTGACATATTTTTTCCTGTTTTCCTTTTTTATGCTGCATCTTATAGTAATCTGCCCGGATAACGTATTCTGCTCCTGCTTTTTATATCAATTTCTCTTCTGTCTGCGGATCATGATATAGATTACAACCGGTGCGCCAAACACTGCTGTTACGGAACTGATACTGAGTTCTGTAGGTGCAAATACGGTTCTGGCGATCAGATCACAGAAAAGACAGAATACTGCCCCTCCCAGAAAACAGGCCGGGATCACAAGGAGCGGTCTGGCTGTTTTCAGCAGGCTTTTTACAATGTGAGGCACTGCAATGCCAACAAAAGAAATTGGTCCTGCAAAAGCTGTCACACAGGCAGACAGAATACTGGATAAGAGAATCAGTCCTATGCGGAACAGCTTGATATTCACTCCCATATTCTGGGCATAAACTTCACCCAGCTGATAGGCACCGATAGGCTTAGACATAAAGAACACGATCACCATTGTGAGCAGAACTACTATTGCCATTACTTTCACATTATCCCAGGACATTCCTGAAAAACTTCCCAGTGACCAGTTGTGAAGATTGACGATATTGGAGTCATCCGCAAAGGTAACTACGAAATCTGTAACTGCAGAACAGATGTAACCGATCATGACACCGCTGATAACCAACATGGACATGTTGTGGACTTTTTTTGCAACCAGCAGGACGAATCCCATGGAAATCATAGAACCGATAAATGCTGCAATGATCATGGCTGCAGAACCCATGGAAATAGATCTGCTCAGAAAATAAATCATCAGAAGTGCAACTACCAGCTTGGCTCCTGAAGAAATTCCAAGTACAAAGGGACCTGCAATAGGGTTATTAAAAAATGTCTGAAGAAGAAATCCGGATACAGAAAGTGCTCCTCCAAGAATGATCACTGACAGAATCCTGGGAAGACGGATTTCCCATATTATATTGTAAGCAGTCGCATCTCCCTGATGTCTGAAAATAATATTCAGAATCTCACTCACTGAAAGATGAATGCTTCCGGCATTTACATTCCAGACAAATAAAATCATCAGAAACACCGCCAGTATAAGAAATGCCATCCAGTATCTGGCTGTACGTTTTTTGTCATCCATATTTTTTGTTCCTTTTGTTTTTATATTTCCTGCTTTTGGCAGTTATGCAGAATCCCGCAAACATATTTCAGTGCCGTTCGTAAATAACTATACCAATCGCATAGGATGCGGATTCGAGTGTGCCGAAAAGCTATAAATATCATTTTAACTTATGCATATATGCAAGTTCATCCAGCGAATCATCATCTGTAGTAAGGATTGTATGAATATCTTCGATCATGGTTCCAAGTTCGGTGGTTTCCTGGAAAAGATTTTTACCCGTACACCACACATTTCCATCCTTCACTGCCTTAAAATCTGCCAGAAGATTACTTTTTGCCAACAGTTCATCAATAGTAGAAAGTTCACCGTCGATAGTACTGTTATAGATGATATAGTCCGCATCTTTTGCTTTGGCATAAAATTCTTCCATCTGCATATTCATGGTAGACAAAGCGTTATCACTTTCTCCTGTATCTTCGGGAACATATTTGCCGCCTGCCAGCTCGATCATGTTTGAAACATAATCACCATTCTTTCGCACATTGACAGCACCTGTGGAATTAATGTAAAAGAATGCTACTGTTTTACCTGTATCTTTATCATCAGAGGTCAGAACTTTGTCAAGCTTGTCTGTCTGCTCCTTAAATGCCTTCTCAGCTACATCTTCCTTTCCGAGAAGCACAGCATAGAGTTTCATCCATTCAGTTCTTCCCAGAGGATGGCTCTCATAACTGGAACGTTCTACCATTACCGGGATACCAAACTGTTCCAGTTTCTCTTCCACCTCCGGATTATGATGGATCATAGTTGATTCAATGGCAAGACCACAGCCTTCATCCAGGATCAGTTCATAATCCGGTGCATTGTACTTGCCTGCATAAATCATTTTTCCGGATTCCATGGCATCTTTTGCTTCCTGGATATACCATCCATTCTCCTGAGTTCCTGAAAGACGAATGCTGTCAATACCGTCAATTGCGCGGAAAAGATCCATGGCAGAGGTTGCTACCAGATAGATGTTGTTCAGCGGTTGTTGAATAACTGTGATATCTTTTTCAAGCCCCTTTGGAGCCTTTTTCCCCTCTGGAACTACAAGAAACTGTCCTTCCTGATCGATAGTAATCAGAGCATAGCCATCATTGTAATAGTCTACGCTGAATTCTTCTGCGTAGGAAAGTTCCATACTGTGGTCATAGGTAAGTCCCGGGATATCCACAGGAGTTTTTGCATTGTCTTTATCTGCTGCGTATGCTGTACAGACAGTGCATATACAGATAATAAATAATGCAACTGACATAAAACCGATAAATATTGTTTTTTGCTGTTTCTTTATTATGTTTTTCATCTTCATAATTGTTTCTTTGTTTGTATGTGATTATTTTGCTGTTTTTTCTGCTTCTTTGGCAGTTGTGGAATCAAAATTTAAGGTGTAGTCAATCTCGTGAGGCTCACTCATTGCTACTGTATCTGCTGTTACCTCCATCTCTGCATCAAATACGCTGACAGGGATTTCAAAAGTGGAGTTTCCGTCTTTATTAACCGGCTCATATTTCTCACCATCCACAAGCATATAATCATAGTTCGGACTGCTCCATACGATAGTTGCTGTAGCTTTATCGCCTTCTACATTAATGGCTGCAGGAGAATCAATGGTTGCTCTTCCTGAACCGCCTGTAAGAGTTACATCCATGGTATAGTCGCCGTCTTCAAGATTCAGATCTGCCAGAGTCTTACCTTCACTTGTCTTACTGTCTTTCGCATCTTTGTCTGTGTCATCTGCTTTGGAATCTGCATCTTTATTTTCTTTATCATCTTTTTTTGCATCTGTATCATCAGATTTTACAGGATTTTTGACACTTACCTTATGGTCATACCATTTTCCTTTTGTTCCGATCAAAGCTACATCGAATTCTTCATCAATTGCGGGTACCGGGATATCAAATCCATATACTTCCTCACTCATTCCATCGCTGTATGTAACAGTATCTGTGGTTGGTTCAAGAATCTCTGCCCCGTCTTTCTGTGCATCTTCTGCTTTTCCCACAAAAAGATTTACAATTTTCTTAGAAGCAAGGCTTACATGGATAGTCATCTTGCCATCCTTTACTGTAAGGGTTCCTTTTCCGTCGTTTGCTTCATTTACATGGAACATTCCGCTGTCTGTATCAAATTCTGCTGTGTAGGTGCCATCCTCTAATGTATCACCCTTGGATGCATCTGTTTCTTTATTATCTGTGTTTTCTGAATCAGCATCTTTTGCAGTGGTTTCTTCTTTATCAGTGGTTTCTTCTGTTGCCGTATCAGTATCTGTCTTTGCAGCAACCGGGCTTGTACCGATCAGAGTGGCTGAAATAGTAAGTGCTGACATTAATAATGTAAATGAACGTTTCTTCATGATTATTTCTTCTCCCTTATCTTCGTATTTTTTATAGTTTTTTCTATCGTGCTGTTCAACCCATCTGCTGCAGAGCAACAGGCTTTTGAACAGGTGGTGGCAAATATATTATAGTAATTCCAGAAAATAATGCAATTAAGACAGTTCCTCTGGATTTTTCTCAGATGTGCGCACGTTACTGTGAACGGAATGAACAGAAACGTGCGAACTGTTTGCAGTATTTTATGGAATTGCTATGACTTCTTTTTTTCTTATCATATAATATATCTGCCCGGAAACTTTTGCAAGTTCTCCGGGCAGTTTATCTTGTTTGAACAATATTTTTTATTCAGCGTCAGCCTCTGCAGTATCAGCTGTTGTCTCAGCTGCGTCATCTGCCTGTGCATCGTCTGCCTGTGCATCGTCTGCACTGTCATCTGTTGCTTTGGCATCAGTATCTTCTGCTGCTGCATCGTCAGATGCTCCAAGAGAATCAATTGCTGCTTTTGTATGAGCCACATACAGATCTTCTACTGCTGCGATTCTTCCAAGACCTGCGATCTGACAGTCAACACTGTCGAAATCACCGGATGCCTCAAACTGAGATTTCCAGGAATCTGCATCATCACCAGCCATATCATTGTTAGCGTGGTCTCCGGCAACAACCATCAGAGGACGAAGGATTACATTCTTGAATCCTGCTTCTTTTACTTTCTCGATAACCTTGTCACATGCTGTGTCTTCCGGTTCTCCCTCTACAGTTCCGATGAAAGCGTTTGTGAATCCAAGATCATCCATCTGTGTCTGCATCTGGTCATAGGTTACGTTAGCTGTATGGGATGTACCATGTCCCATGAATACAAATGCTGTGCCTGCATCTGCTGCTGCTTTCATATCATCAAATCCAGCTTCCTTGCAAGCTTCATCTGTGATTGCCTGAGCAACTGCTTTCTTGTCATCATTGATCACTGTAGCGTCATCACCAACTTCACCGAGCATTGGCTCTGCAATTGCAACAGATTCAAATTTGTCTTTGTATCCATCAATTGCCTCTGTCATTTCATCATATTCTGCACCATGCATCAGATGTGTCGGCTGTACAACAAGATTCTTAACACCGTTAGCTACTGCACGGTCAAGAGCCTGCTGCATATTATCGATTACTTCATCATCTCTTGCCTGTACATGGTTGATGATGATCTGTGCTGTAAATGCACGTCTTACTGACCAGTCCGGATATGCTTTTGCAAGGGCATCCTCGATTCCTTTGATATCCTCTGCACGGCTGTCGTTGAAGGATGTACCAAAACTTACTACAAGAAGTTCATTCTCACCAATCTCATCCTGGTTACGAGGATCATCTTTGGAAGCATCACCTGTGTCACGTCCAAAGTATTCAGGGCTTGCTTCTTCACCTGTTACCAGTTCTTTCTGAGCATCTGTAAGTTTGTCCCATGCTTCTTTTGCTGCTTTGCAGTCTTCGTCAGTTGTGTCTGTTCTTTCCTGAACATAAATCTTATCGATCAGGGCACCAACTTCGTCTGCGGCTTTCTGATCATCATCAGAAGCTTCTGTTGTATCATCAGATGCTTCCTCTGTATCTGCTGCATCTGCATCGTCTGCAGCTGCTTCTGTGTCATCTGCAGCCTCTTCTGTTGCTGCATCATCAGATGCAAAAGCAACTGTACCTGTTGCTGCTGTCATGGAACAGGTCATGGATACTGCCAGTAATAAGGCTAACATGGATTTTCTTTTCATTTCGTTTTTCCTCTTTTATTTCTCGTATTTCCGGACAATTGTATGCACAAAAAAGGCAACTGCATATTCTGCAGCTACCGCTTTCCCATAAATACATGGTTTATATGTACCAGATATATCTGTAATTTCGATTCTGTCTGATTCATTTAATAAAAGAGCTATGTATCGTTATGAGAATACAGGTTCTGTATACCGCAGACCTTAAATTCTACGCCAAGGCAGTTCTCCTGACTTCGATCATCGCTGTTTCTCCCTTCCCAGTTTCCCAGTGGTTTCTGAAAAGCAGCTCCCATACACAGTGACGGTATCGCTCCGGATTCTCACCGGATTCTCTTTTGCACATCAAGTACGATGCAACCTTTGCGTTATAACATTGCACATATTCAATTCGGATATTCTTTTTTTATCACATTTTAACAAAAATGTCAATACAATTCGTGTATATTTTCCTTTAATGTTTGGCATTAGTGTTACTGTTCACTCCGTTCACAGTAACGTAGCCAAAATTCATTCCAGATTGCCTGCGGCAATGGAATTTTGGCTTGTATGTATATTATCGCGTTATTCATTACACTTCTGTCAGGGCTTTGAAAAAACAGGTTCTGTTTCCGGTATGGCAGGCTGCACCGATCTGCTCTACTTTAGCAAGGATCGTATCATTGTCACAATCCAGTGTAAGGGATTTTACAAACTGGAGATGTCCGGATGTGAGTCCCTTCGTCCAGAGTTCATTGCGGCTTCTGCTCCAGTAAGTCATTTTACCTGTTTCAAGAGTGGTATTAAATGCTTCTTCATTCATATACGCCAGCATCAGCACTTCGTTTGTCTGATAATCCTGGGCTATAACAGGTACCATTCCATCACTGTTTAATTTAAAATCAGACCATGCGATGCTGCTTTTTAAATTCACTGTATTTTCCATTTTCTGTCTCCATCTAATTTATTGATTGCCATAAATCATTTCGTAAATTTTCAAATTTTACAAACTGCCCTTGGTAGACAGAACATCTGTGATCCTTGGATCATAGGATGTGGCTGCGTCCAGTGCTTTGGCAAAACTTTTGAACATTGCTTCTGCTACATGGTGATTATTCCCACCTGCCAGAACCCTGATATGAAGATTCATGCCACAGGCATAGGAAATGGCATAGAAGAACTCTTTTACCATTTCCGTGGACATGTCACCGATCCTGTCTGTGGTAAACTCTGCATCCCATACAAAGTAAGGTCTTCCGGACAGATCAATCGCACAGAGCACCAGGGATTCATCCATGGGAAGGATGCAGCTTCCATAGCGCTTAATCCCCTTTTTGTCACCAATTGCTTCTTTTAATGCAGTTCCCAGAACAATTCCTGTATCCTCGATGGTGTGATGGTCATCCACCTGAAGATCACCATGGACTCTGACACTGAGATCAAAGAGCCCATGACGGGTAAATCCATCCAGCATATGGTTAAAAAATCCCACACCTGTCTCAATATCAGAATATCCGGTTCCATCCAGATTTATTTTTAATTTGATTTCTGTTTCTTTTGTATTTCTTTCTGCTGAGGCTTCTCTTGCCATGGTTAAGTCCTCTCTGTCTTACTTATTTTCAAACACTCTGAATCCATTGTTTTAATGCGCAAACTACAGTTTACATTATAGCAGATTTCAGATTCAAAGCCTTACCATTATTCTTTATCTTCATCCTCAAAACGAACTGCAATAGAATTTGCATGTGCAGTAAGCTGCTCAGAAGTTGCAAACTGAATGATATCTTTGTGTATATTACGCAGTGCGGATTTTGAGTAATATACAATACTTGATTTCTTGATGAAATCATCTACGGAAAGGGCTGAGAAAAATTTGGCTGTTCCGTTTGTAGGAAGTACATGGTTCGGACCTGCAAAATAATCTCCCAGTGGCTCGGAACTGTACTCTCCGATAAAGATCGCACCTGCATTCTTCACTTTCATCATATCTTCAAAGGGATTGGCTGTCACGATCTCCATATGTTCCGGAGCGATTTCATTGACTGCCTCAATCGCCTCGTCCATATCCTCTGCGATCAGAATGTATCCAAAGTTATCAAGAGACTTCTGAATGATTTCTTTTCTGGAAAGAACCTCCACGAAACCTTTTACTTCTTCATCTACTTTCTTCGCAAATTCCTCACTTGTAGTGATCAGGATAGCACATGCCAGTTCATCATGCTCTGCCTGGGAAAGAAGGTCAGCTGCCACAAAATGCGGATTAGCTGTCTCATCTGCAAGAACAAGGATCTCACTCGGTCCTGCAATGGAGTCAATGCTTACATAGCCATATACTGCTTTCTTTGCAAGAGCTACGAAAATGTTTCCGGGACCTACGATCTTGTCTACCTTCGGAATACTCTCTGTTCCGAAAGCAAGGGCACCGATCGCCTGTGCACCACCCACCTTATAAATCTCATCTGCTCCTGCTTCTTTGGCTGCTACCAGTGTGGAAGCGCATACTTTGCCATCCTTTCCGGGCGGTGTTGTCATAACAATATGCGGGACTCCTGCCACTTTCGCAGGTACAATATTCATCAGTACAGAAGACGGATAAACTGCTTTTCCACCGGGTACATAGACACCCACACGATTTAACGGTGTTACTTTCTGTCCAAGCATAGTTCCATCTGTTGTGCTTGTAAACCAGCTGTTCTGGATCTGTTTTTCATGATACTGACGGATATTGACCAGAGCTTTGCGGATCACTCCAAGAAGTGCAGGATCAATCTGCGCATAAGCCTCTTCAATTTCTGCATCTGTGACGCGGATAGTCTCTTTTGTCACATCAGCTTTGTCAAATTCTTTTGTATAGGCAAAAAGGGCTGCGTCCCCTTCATTTTTTACTTTATCAAGGATCTGAGCTACTGTGGATTCAAATTTCCCATAGTTATTCGGGCTTCTTTTCAGCAGATTCTCAAGAATATCCTTTGTTGATTCTTTTGTTAATTTTACTGTACGCATCTTTACATCTCCTCCTGAAGAACTCTTCTTAAGTCTTCAATAAGTTTACGGATTCTCTCATTTTCCATCTTCATGCTCACCTGATTGACTACCATTCTGGCAGACAACGGGCAGACCTCTTCCAGCACCTTCAGTCCGTTTTCCTTCAGTGTACTTCCGGTCTCCACAATATCTACGATCACTTCAGACAGACCAACGATGGGTGCCAGTTCAATGGAACCGTTTAATTTGATCAAATCTACTGTCTGGTGTTTTCTGTTAAAGAAGTAATCCTTGGCAATATTTGGATATTTAGTCGCCACACGGATCAGCTGGTTGTTCTCCAGAACTTCTCTGGCACTCTCCGGTCCGCAGACACACATCTTACATTTTCCAAATCCAAGATCCATCACTTCATAAAGCTTACGGCCTTCCTCCAGGATCGTATCCTTTCCCACAATTCCGATATCTGCCGCACCATACTCTACATAGGTAGGAACATCCGGCCCTTTTGCAAGGAAGAATTTCATCTTCAGTTCTTCATTGGTAAAGATCAGTTTACGGGAATCTTTATCTTTCATCTCTTCGCAGGTGATTCCTGCTTTCTCAAACATCTCCATTGTTTTGTTGGCAAGTCTGCCTTTTGTCAGGGCAACTGTCAGGTATCTCATGGCTTATCTGGCCTCCTTTTTCAAACGTAATGCCACACATCTGCCCTCTGCACGAAGTTTCTGTGCCTCTTTAATGGCTTCTGTACGGTTCTGTGGCTCGTATTCGATTACTTCCGGCTTCTCCTCTTTCTCAGAGATCAGTTTCTGGCTGGAAAGTGCAAGAAGAAGGTTATCTACTTCAAGGGCAAATCCGATAGATGCCGCAGGTTTGCCAAAGTGTTTCATCAGGCCATTGTAACGGCCTCCCTTGATCATAGGTTCACCGGTTCCGTAAGTATATGCCTGGAAAATGATACCTGTATAGTACTGATATTTACTAAGCATTCCAAAATCGAAAGAGATATACTTTTCATATCCGTAGTTTTTCATAATCTCATAGATTTCTTCCAGTCTGGAAACTGCCTCCAGTGCGCAGGCGTTGTTTGTCAGACTTCTGGCTTTCTTTAAGACTTCTTCTGAACCAAACATCTGTGGGATTTCAGTAAAGGCTTTCTGCATACTGTCTTTGAGTTTCTGTTCTTCTACAAACTCTTCTACTCCGAAAGAATTTTTCTGCGAGATCAAAACACGAAGACGTTCTTCTGCTTCCGGACCGAGTTCGGCTTCTTTTAATAAGGATTTGAAGTAATCTACCTGTCCGACACTGACCTGAAATTCTGTAAGACCTGCTGCCAGAAGGCATTCCACTGTCATGGCAAGAAGTTCTGCATCTGCATCTGCGGATTCATCACCGATCCGTTCTACTCCCATCTGTGTGGTTTCTTTAAGATGTCCTCTGTAGCTGGTGTTATTAATAAATGTGTTTCCTGTGTAGCAGAGGCTTACAGGTTCTTTGTCCGGGGAAAAGTAGGTTGCACAGGCTCTGGATACAGACGGGGTGAAGTCAGGTCTGAGTACCAGGGTATTGCCTTCTCTGTCAAAGAATTTATAAAGTTCTTTGGATGGGATGGTTCCTACTTCGCGGCTGAATACTTCAAAGTATTCGAATGTCGGGGTTTCTATGTCTTCATAGCCATACTGGTGGAAGACGCGATGGATTTTCTCCTGTACCTTTCTTTTCTGGCTGCATTCGCCGTTGTAGATGTCTCTTACACCTTCAGGGGTGTGGAAAATACGCTGCATGGGTGGTCCTCCTCTTGGTTATGTTGTGATTCTTTTTATTATTACTTTATATTTGCTTTAGTATAGTAACGTGTTACTAAAGTAATGTGAAACTAGATAGAATTATAATAGGTTTTCAAAAAAATGTCAAGTACAGTTAATGTATTATATTGTTGTTTTGTCTGTTCATTATGTGTATTCAGAGGGACGCTCAGAAACATATTGTATTTGATGTGCGGTTTCGGTGCCTAAGAGCTTCTAAGTCTTCAGAAAATCTGCTAAAACCATGAGAAGAAAAGCCCGGAATTACTCGCTGTCGCTCAGACAAGGGGCTTTTCTTCTCATAACGCAGATTTCCTGAAAACTAAGAATCTCTAAGACACCTGCAAATGCACCTCAAATACAATATGTTTCCGAGCTGGTTTTCGCAATGTGGAAGATTATGATGGCTATAGCAAGTCTATTAACTAATGCATTTAAGACAGTTCAGCCGAGTGCGAAAGACAAGGAAGATACCTACAGGCGTGCTGACGCACGTCAAGGATATCTGACGCAGGATTTTACGCTCTGATGAACTGAATCAATATACATTATAAGAGGCTTGCTATAATATGCCAGCAAGTTGATTTCTTCATGGTTACTGCCAATACACAGCGCAGAAATTTATTTTATTTCCGGTGCATTTGCAGGTATCTTAGAGCGTGTCTGAAAAAGGCTTTCTGCAAGATGTGCGTCACAATTTGTGGGATATTTTGCCCGGATGAGGGCGCCGTAGCGGGCTACGGCAACTGAATTCGGGTGAAATATCCCGCAAAGTGGGGCGTGCAGATTGCGGGAATGATTTTTCAGACACACTCTAGAGTTTCTTAGGCAAAAAAAATCTGCGTTATGAGCCGGCTGTTTCACTGTCTGAGCGAAGTCTGCGACGGAGCGAGTTTGAGAAGACGGCTCATGCTTTTAGCAGATTTTTTTTGCCTTAGAAACTCTTGGATGCCGAAACCGCACCGGAAATAAAATAAATTTCTGCGCGTCCCTCTTCTATTCCCTCTCATCAAGATCAATCTGAATCCCATCCAGAAAGGGCACAAGAAACCCGCTTTTTTTATTCAAATAGTACTGAGGCTCCAGTTCTTCGCGCCGGAAGCTCTTGCGGCCGCCTTCCTGCATCCGGTTCCAGAAAGTAAGGAGACTGCGCAGTGTAAGGTAATAGAACTGGTTTTCATGGCTGTAGAATATAAGAAAAAAAGCCACCCCTCCCTGCTTTTCAAATGCCTGCATAAATTCCACCTGATGAGGATGGATATTCGCAAGTGGAAAAGTATCCGCCGCACATTCTTTGGCATCAAAGCAGACAGGGATACCCTGTACTGCTCCGATATAGTCTACAGTGCTTCGTTGCTCGAAATATGCCAGCGTAATATGACGGTTTTCCTTATCCATACGGACAGGTGTGATCGGAGTGGGAATTTTTTGGATAAGTGCCAGTCCCTTTTCTCTGTATTGTTCATTTGTACGATTTACAAGATCCTCCAGAGTGGATCCCCGCAAACCTCTGCTGTTCCATGTTGCCACTTTATTTCTCCGTAAATTTTATTTTCTACTTCAATAATTTTACCGACGGATAATACCTGATAACTGCCTTTCCGACAATCTCATCAAAGGTCACAAAACTGGTGCTTTTCCAGCAACGGGAGTCTTTGGAATGATTGCGGTTATCACCCAGGACGAAATAGCTGTTTTCGGGAACTTCATACGGGCCAAAGCTGCCCCTTGGTTTTTCCGGAACGAAACTGTCATCCAGAGGAATCTCTGAATCATTGATATAGACTTTGCCGTCCTTAATCTGTACTTTTTCTCCCGGAAGTCCGATGACTCGTTTGATGAAAAGCTTGCTTTCGTCATCCGGGTATTTGAAAATAACAATGTCAAAGCGTTCCGGATCTTTTATTTTTTTTGATATTTCATGTCCGAAGAAATCCAGATTGAGTCCATATGCAAGGCGAAATCCGAAAATACGGTCTCCTGTCATAATGGTTTTTTCCATTGATTCGGAAGGAATTTTGGCATTGATCAGTACTACGCTATTCACAAGCGTTACGATCACTACTACTATGATGATCATTTTTGCGTAATCCCATATTTCTTTCCAGATTCTCATGATAAGCCTCCTCAAGATTTTCCTCTTTGATGATTTTACAGAAAAGCTCCGGTGCCGGCGCCACAAAGGTCTGGTCTGTCTCCGGAATTACTAACCTGTATGCATGGAGAAGCTGATGCCTGACTCCATGGCGGATGTATTGCTTATTAAATTCAGAATCTCCGTATTTGGTGTCTCCAAGCAATGGATGTCCTATTCCTGCAAGGTGAGCACGAATCTGGTGAGTACGGCCTGTGATCAGCTCAACTTCCAGAAGAGTTATTTTTCCGTTGCTGCCAAGAGGACGATATTTCGTTTCAATCGGCAGGGAATCTTTGAATTCCTGTCTGCTTACGATTACTTTGTTTGTTTTTTTATCTTTGTGCAGATAACCCCTGATATGATCCGGTTTTTCTATTTTGCCTTTTGTGAGGCAGATATAGTATTTGTGAAGTGTTCTGTCGTGGAATATCCTGGACAGAAACTGCAGACCGGCAAGACTTTTCCCTGCACAGACCATTCCGCTGGTATTACGGTCAAGTCGGTTACATACAGAAGGTCTGAAGGTTTTGAGCTGTTCTTCTGTAAGGTCACCTTTCTTTAAAAGGTAGCCGGTCAGGTATTCTACAAGGGACGGTTCCCCGTCATCTGCCGGCTGTGAAAGCATCCCTGCCGGTTTATTGATGATAATGATATCAGGATCCTCGTAAACAATATCCAGTTCGCAGTATGCTCTTGCTGCCTGACTGCTTCCTGCAAATTTATCGAAAGTTTCATCACTCAGAAACAGTTTGATGGTATCGCCTTTGAGAAGTTTTTCGTTTCCTGTGGCTTTCTTTCCATTTAGAGTGATGTTCTTTTTGCGGAGCATTTTGTAAAAAAAACTTTTAGGTGCTTCTCTGAGAAGCTTGGCCAGATATTTATCAAAGCGCTGGCCCGCTTCATTTTCTTCTATAATAAATTCTTTCATATTTAATTGTTCCTGTATAATTATATCAAACTCCGAAATAACACATTGCTATAGATATATTTTGTAATTGAATTCCGGCGACTACAGACACAATGCCAGAATGGTCTGTCGGATCAGTTCGTTTCTGGAAAGATCCGGATATTTTTCGTCCGGGGTAAATTTGATTCCTTCTTCCAGACTTTCTCTGTGATCGTTCATGGAATCAAGACGTTCCAGGAACGGACGGAGATCTGTAAAAATTTTCACCGTCACTTTATAACCGTTTTTACGGATGATCTTCTGGGAATTGGTTTCCATGAAAGATGCATCGATTTTCGGATCACTGCTGTAAGCCACTACTGTATTTCCACATACTGCTGCTGCATCAATATAGGCACTTTTTTCATAAAAAGTCATGTAAAGTTCATATGCCATATCCAGACTGCCCTGATGCTCATGGATTTTCTGATATAATCCGGCATCCATTGGTCTGCATTTCAAAATCATGATCAGATTCACCATGGATTTACATGCCGGAAGACAGCCAACTACAGTTACAACTGTCCAAACAGTCATTCTTGTCTTAAAATAGAACCAGGATGTAAAAAAGATGAATAAGGGTACTGCAAAAAGAATTGCAGTGATGATCAGGCGGCGTCTCTTTTCACTTCTGAAATATCCGAAGTTCCCTTTGGATACTTTTGAAGATGTTTTCGCTTTACTTTGTTTTTTATTTCTGTTTTTCTTTTCTGTCACTTACGTCCTCCTCCGGAATTTTTCTTATGTATATTTCTGATAGTGTTCTTCTTTGCAGATGCTGAACTGTTTTTGTTGTTTTTGTTATTTTTGCTATTTCTGCTGTTTTTCGCATTCCGACTGCTGCCCTGAGTATGCTGTTGGCCTCCATGATTCTCTCGAAGCGGCCGGATCAAACATTTAGGGCCGTAACCTACCAGGTCCATTCTTCCGGTCATTTTGAGGCCTTCCAGCACCAGTTCTCTGTTTGCAGGATTCTTGTACTGCATCAAAGCTCTCTGTATTGCTTTTTCATGGGGGTTCTTCGGCACATATACCTTCTCACCTGTAAGAGGATGGATTCCCGTATAGTACATACAGGTAGAAAGAGTAGACGGGGTTGGATAGAAATCCTGTACCTGTTCCGGGGTAAAGCCAAGATCCCGGACATATTCCGCAAGTTTTACTGCCTCTTTCATGGTACATCCCGGATGGGAGGACATGAAATACGGGACAGCATACTGCTGCTTTCCTGTTTGCCTGTTTGCCGCATCATATTCCTTAAGAAACTGCTGATAGACGCTGTGACTTGGTTTTCCCATATACTTCAGAACCTGATCAGACACATGTTCCGGTGCCACACGCAACTGCCCACTTACGTGATGTTCCACCAGTTCACGCAAAAAAGTCTTGTCCCTGTCTGCCACCACATAATCAAAGCGTACACCGGAGCGGATGAATACCTTCTTCACTCCCGGGATCTTCCGCAGCTTCCGAAGCAGAGAAACGTAATCCGAATGATCTACAGTCAGGTTTTTGCATGGCGTGGGAAACAGGCACTGCTTATTCTTGCAGACCCCTTTCGTGAGCTGTTTCTGACAAGATGGTTGTCTGAAATCTGCTGTGGGACCACCCACATCGTGAATATAACCCTTGAACTCAGGATCATTTGTCATTCTGGTAGCTTCTTCGATCAGAGACTCATGACTTCTGGTCTGAAGAATTCTTCCCTGATGAAAAGTCAGGGCGCAGAAATTACAGCCGCCAAAGCACCCTCTGTTGCTTGTCAGGCTGAACTTGATTTCTTCCAGTGCCGGAATTCCGCCCAGCTTCTCATACATGGGATGAACTTTCTCCGTATAAGGCAGGGCATATACATCATCCATTTCCTCCTGTGTCAGGGGCAGAGCAGGAGGATTCTGTATAATATATCCCTTTGTCCCATAAGATTCTGCCATTGGTCTGGCGCTGAATGGATCTGTATTCTGATACTGAATGGCAAAGCTGTCTGCATAAACCTTCTTGTTTACTTTTACTTCCTCATAAGAAGGAAGAATAATCGGATCATAAACTCTCGACAGATCCCTGCACTTAAATACAGTTCCTGTAATATAGGTAAGTTCCTCTACCGGCAGTCCACTCGCCAACGCATCTGCAATCTCTATGATCGAATGCTCACCCATTCCATAGGAAATCATATCTGCCCCGGAATCAAGGAGTACACTGTGTTTTACTTTATTCTCCCAATAATCATAATGTGCCAGTCGTCTCAGGCTGGCTTCAATCCCACCCAGGATAATGGGTGTCTTTTTATAAGTCTGACGGATCAGATTGCTGTACACGATCACCGCGCGGTCAGGACGAAGTCCCATCTGGCCTCCCGGTGAATAGGAATCTTTCTGCCTGTGCTTTTTAGAGACTGTATAGTGATTTACCATAGAGTCCATATTTCCCGCAGACACCAGAAATCCCAGTCGAGGCTCTCCAAATACCTGAATACTCTCCTTCTTTCTCCAGTCAGGCTGAGGAATGATCCCCACTTTATACCCACGACTCTCCAACAGTCTGCTGATGATCGCAGTACCAAAGGAAGGATGGTCCACGTAGGCATCACCTGTAATATAGGCAAAATCTACCTGCTCCCACCCTCTCTGTTTCATTTCTTTCTTTGTTACCGGTAAAAAATCCTGCATTTATATTTTCCTCGTATGTATTATAGTCATGCGGATACGATCATCCGCCACACAGTTCTACATCTGCAGCAAACCTTTCAAATTATCATTTCCGGATAATAATCAGACATGATGATACACTGCCTGTGCCCGGTATCCTTCGGATATAATATCAAGCTGTCTGTGGAACCGCTTCAGCTGCTGAAGATCTTTTGTTTTAAATACTCTCAGGAACTCATCCTGAATCTTCATAATCTCCCGCTTATTTGCAATCTTGTACAGATTTTCAATGTTGATCAGAATATCCTTCACCAGATTAGACTGCATCTGTGACGAATTCTGTGCATCCATAATCTCATTCCGCACAGAAGACATCTCATGGTCAAGAGCATTAATGGCATCTGCTGCCTTGCTCAGACGTTCTGCCACATGCTCCGGCATATCCCCTTTATATTTATATTGCAGGGAATGCTCAATCGTCGCCCAGAAGTTCATAGCCATTGTACGGATCTGTATCTCCGCCTGCAGCTTCTTTGGCCCTTTGATCGTATCCACTGTATAATAAATAATCAGATGATAACTTCTGTAACCACTCTGTTTAATATGCTTCAGATAATTCTTCTCACTCTTTATAACCATATCGCTTCTCTTCTGGATCAGGGAAGCAACCGTCTCTATATCCTCCTCAAACTGGCAGATAATACGAACACCGGCAATATCCTCCAGTTCTTCTTCCATTCTCTCCATAGGAATATGCTTGCGCTGCATTTTCTCAAGAATACTGCTCACGCTCTTAACCCTGCCCTCCACCTGCTCAATCGGGCAGTAAACATCATTCTCTTTACATTCATCAATAATGTGATTGAATTTCACTTCCAGCTCTCTCACAGCCAGTTCATACGGGCACAAAATGCTTCTCCATAACTGTATTTCCATTTTCACTCGCTCCTTGCATTTCATACATTTTGTTATTATAGCATAGATTTTGAAAAATATCTCGCTAATATGAATAGTTTCTGTTTTTTTTAGAAATGCCTAGTTCCGCATTCTGATACAGTATATGCAAAGCACCGGACATATAGAACATTCAAAAAGCACCCCTGCCGCCAAAGCGCAACAGGGATGCTTCCAACATCACTCTTTAAGAGCCTCCAGAACTTTCACCAGATACTTCCAGACTCTCTCTGTAGAAGAAATACTAAGCACCTCTTCAGACGTATGAATATCCTTCATATCAGGTCCCAGAGACACACAGTCAAGTCCTTCCATCTTCTTATAGAAAAGTCCACACTCAAGTCCTGCATGGATTGCCACCACATTCGGTTTCTGTCCATACATTTCCTCATATACTTCCACCATCTTATCACGAAGCGGTGAATCCTTGCGATACTCCCACGCAGGATAAACGCCCTGTCTCTCATACTCTCCGCCAAGGAACTCCGTCAGATAGGCAATCTTGTCAGAAAGGGAATCTCTGGCTGTCTCCACAGAACTTCTGATACTGGAGCTTCCCATTACCTCATTCTCAGAAGTCTTCAGAATACCGATATTCGTAGAAGTCTCTACCAGTCCTTTGATCGTTCCGCTCATTTTCTGAACACCATAAGGTACATTTACAAGGAAGAAAATTACTTTTTCTTTACTTGTGGGATGAAGAACCCTTACTTCCTGTTTTCCCTCATCTTCAACAGTTACTGTGATACCCTCATCAGTTCCTGCATACTCTTCTCTCCATGCTCCCTGCACAGAAGCCGCATATTCTCTGACAGCATCTGTATTTTCTTCAAGAACAAGGATTTCTGCTGTAGCCTCCCTTGTAATGGCATTATCTTTCTGTCCGCCCTGCACACTGATCAGTTCAAAATCTGTTTTCTCATCCAGACCATGGAGAAATTTTCCGAGAAGAGAATTTGCGTTTGCACGATTCTTGTCAATCTCAGCTCCGGAATGACCGCCCATCAGTCCGCTGATCTTAACTGTCAGCTTCTCTCCCTCTGCATCCAGTCTTGTCACTGGAATATGGCTGACTCCGGAAAGTCCGCCTGCACAGCTGATCCAGAGGCTTCCTTCTGCTTCAGAATCCAGATTGATAAATCTTCTTCCTTTTAATACACTGCAGTCAAATCCAACTGCACCCAGAAGACCGATTTCCTCATCTACAGTAATAAACACTTCAAGCGGCGGATGAGCAATTGTATCACTTTCCAGAAGTGCAAGACCATAAGCAACAGCAATTCCGTCATCACCACCAAGGGTTGTTCCGTTTGCAGATACATAGTCACCTTCTACAGAAAGATTTAATCCGTCTTTTGTAAAATCATGCTCTACATCCGGACGTTTCTCACATACCATATCCATATGTCCCTGAATGATCACTACAGGAGCATTCTCGTATCCCGCTGTGCCCGGTTTATAAATAACCACATTATTCATCTCATCCTGAACATATTTCAGATCATGATCCTTTGCAAACTGAACCAGATAGTCGCTGATCTGCTTTGTATTTCCTGAGCCATGAGGAATTTTGCATATCTCCTCAAAATAATGGAACACTCTTTTGGGTTCACAATTCTCTAAAACTGCCATAATTATATTACCTCCAAAAATCACACATTTGTCTTATAATATACCATTGTTTTCCCGATATACGACAAATTTTCCAGATATATTTTACCCAAATACTATAGCATTTATTTTCATTCTGCGCCATATAAATTTTATAAAGAATGGCAAACAATTGCAAAGAGGTTGTTGTATGTCCAAAAACACCATACTCACCGGTGGTATTTGTTTTCTTCTTGTCTTTCTTCTGCTACATCCTGCTGAAAGTCTGTCCTGTGCCAGAGCCGGAATGACTCTGTGGCTGAATACATTAATCCCAACGCTTCTCCCATTTATTATTCTCACAGGAATGCTTACACATACCGGTCATATCCGGAAACTTCTCCTGCCATTTGAATCATTCTTTCATATTTTTCCGGGTGTCAGCATCTGGGGTGGTTATGTTTTCGTTCTCGGAATGCTGTGTGGTTATCCTCTGGGAGCCAAACTTGCCTCTGATCTGTATGGATTACATAAAATCAGCAAAAAAGAAGCTCTTTATCTCACTACCTTCTGTAACAATCCAAGCCCTGCCTTTATCATTACCTATCTCTGTAAGTCCTGTCTTAAGGATACAGTACCTGCCGGCATGGTCTTTGCGAGTATTTTTTCAGCAAATCTGATATGTATACTGTTCTTTCGTTTTTTTGTGTACCAAAATGCCACCATCTCAGATTCCCCAGGATTTTCACCCGAGATTTCTTCTCGAAAAAATATACTTGATTTTTCTATAATGAACGGTTTTGAAACCATTACACGTCTCGGAGGATATATTCTATTGTTCTCCATTCTGGCAGGATGTATCAGATATTATGCGCCTTTTCCACTTCTCTATCAATACCTGCTGCTCGGATTTACAGAGATCACTTCCGGACTTTCTCTTATTTCAGTTTCCGGACTGCCATACATGACTCGTATACTTTTGTCCGCTGCAACCACCGCATCCGGCGGTCTGTGCATCCTTGCTCAGACAAAAGGTGTTCTCCACCATGACCTCAGCATTCTGCCTTATTTTATTTCCAAGTGTATCTGTACATTCCTTACAGCAGGTATTCTTTACTGTCTGATTTCCTATCTGTGAAAATAAATTCTTTCCGGGAACTGTCATCATTTCATTATACAAAATCAGGGCAGGAAATTTTCCTGCCCCTTGTTTTCTCATCTTCTATATTTAATAACTGATTTATTTTTAGTTCTCTCCCAGATCATCTAACAGATCGTCATCATCATCTTTCGCTCCGTCATTATCATGATAAGAGCCTGTAATTGCTGCAGCCTGTGCTGTCTGAGGTGCAAGTTCCTGACGATTGTGGTTTACAACATCAAGACAGCTCTGCAGGGAATCAATAAATGTTTTGTATTTCACACCTGCATCCTCTAATGTTGTATTAAGCACACTGCCAATATTGGCCATCATATCATCTGTATAGGTGATCGCGCTGAGACGAATGCTGTTTGCATCCTGTGTTGCAGAATCCAGAATCTCCTGTGCCTGTTTGTTAGCTGCATTGATCGTATCATTTGCCTGTGCATATGCTTTCTGCATAATCTCATGCTGTGTTACCAGTTCCTGTGCTCTTGCCTGCGCATCTGCGATCAGTGCATCTGCCTTAGTCTGAGCATCCTCAAGGATAGCGTCCTTATTGTTAATGATCTTCTGATAACGTTTAATCTCATCCGGAGTTTTCAGGCGGAGTTCTCTCAGAAGTTCCTCAATTTCTTCTTTATTTACCACAATCTTAGTAGTTGACAGTGGCTGGAATTTACAGCTGTCCACATATTCCTCAATCTCACCGATAATCTGTTCAATTCTGCTGCTCATAGTATATACACTCCTTATTTTCTATTTCTGTTACTGTACGCTCTATGTGAACAATAACTTATTTGTTGTCTGCTGTAAGACGAATCTTCTCAATAACTGCATCCGTTATCTCGGCCGGTGCAAACTTACTCAGGTCGCCTCCAAAATGTGCAACTTCCTTCAATATTGTAGAACTCAGGTATGCATATTCCAGACTTGTAGTCAGAAATACAGTATCTACATCCGGTGCAAGTACACGATTGGTCTGAGCCATCTGGAGCTCATACTCAAAATCTGTAACTGCACGAAGTCCACGTATGATCACCTGAGCGTGATTCTCTCTGGCAAAATTCACAGACAATCCCTCAAATGGTTTTACCTCGACATTAGGAACGTCCCGAGTCGCCTTTTCTAATATATTAACACGTTCCTGCACAGAAAACAACGGACTTTTTGAAGAATTATGTAAAACGCCCACTATCACTTTGTCAAAAGAAACTGCTGCTCTCCGGATCACATCAAGATGTCCATAGGTAGCCGGATCAAAGCTGCCGGGATATACTGCTATTTTCATTTATTTTTACTCTCTCTTTCCTCTGGCACATACACATATGCATAACAACACGAATGCTGCCTGCAGGCAGCAATCTTATGATAATTTCAGGAAGCAATGTATTCATTCTGAAATTATTATAGTTAATTATGCACGTTCTAAAAATACATGCTTATTTGTTTTATACTCTTTCGAACGCAGCTGCCTGTAACCGAGAGATTCCACATAACTGAAATCCGTCTGAAGATCCGCTTCCACAATAATAAGTGTATTCTTATCTGCAACTGTGCTGTCTTTCAGATATTCCAGCACCTGTCTTTCCAGTTCATTATTATATGGGGGATCCATAAAAATAATGTCAAAAACACCTTTTCCCTCAAGGGAACGCAATGCCTGCAACACGTCCATGTTCAGCAGTTTACCATCTTCTGCCAGTTTTGTAAATGCAAGATTTTCTCTGATGCATGCAGCAGCTTTTGGATTCTTCTCCACAAACACTGCATAAGAAGCTCCTCTGCTCAGAGCTTCGATTCCGATCCCGCCACTTCCGGAAAAAAGATCCAGGAAACGGCATTCCAAAAGCTCCGGCTGAAGTATATTAAATAATGTTTCTTTGATTCTGTCAGTAGTAGGTCTTGTGTCTATCCCCGGAATTGTTTTCAAATTAAGCCTTCTGGCTTTACCTGCGATCACTCTCATTTCAGATTCAGTCTCCAATCCAGGTCTCCTCTTGCAAGCCCTAAAATAAGAAGTTCTGCTGTGGCAATATTTGTCGCTACAGGAATATTGTACTGGTCGCATCTTCTCACGATGCTTGTGATATCCGGTTCTTTAGGATCAATCATGACCGGATTGTAGAACAGAATGACCATATCAAGATCCTGACGCTCTACCATCTCCATAAACTGCTTGTCTCCACCAATACTGCCGGCAAGGAATTTATGCACATGAAGGCTTGTCGCTTCTTCTATTCTCCGTCCGGTTGTACCTGTGGCATAGACCTCATGTTTGGCAAGTATATTCTTATAAGCGATGCAGAAATCTTCTATCAGTACTTTTTTACTGTTATGTGCGATTATACCTAAGTTCATAGTTTCTCCTCTCCGTTTCTCCTATTTATTTTGCGGATTTTATCTTTTATCCACAATCCTAACTGTAATTATAACAAAGCACTAAATAAAACGCAATTAAAACTTAAAAAATATACATAATTCATAATTTATTAATATTTTTCTTACAGTCATCATGCAAGTTTTCCTGTTTCCATGCTCTTCCTGTCCATGCGAAAACTTCCAGTGTATTATTTCTGCATCTTCATATACTAGCATTGCAACACAAAAACACTTTCAAAAGAAAACAACAACCAAGGAGGAAATTGATATGTCAAACACAAAATCTTCTAACCAGACAGCTGTACCGGAAGCAAAAGGTGCGTTAGACCGTTTCAAATTCGAGGTTGCAAATGAATTAGGCGTACCGCTTACAGACGGGTACAACGGTAACCTGACTTCTAAACAGAATGGTTCTGTCGGAGGTTATATGGTCAAGAAAATAGTATCAGAACAACCGCTGAATTTCAATTCTATATTTTATATCATTCCCAGAGTCATTGTCAACTACAGAACAACATTCCCAGGTATTTCGCTTTTAATATTTTTATTCCATCCCCTGTTAAAGGCATCTCTCGTCGCACAATCTTCCCTTGTTTAATAATAAAACCTTGTTTATACACCGGATATGTTTTCTGGTGTTATAAACAAGGTATACGTCTGGTCAAAAGCTCAGATCAAAACAATAATTTAGCGGAGAGCCCGTCCATCCCCTATAGTCTTTTCCTGGATTTTGATAATATGCAGGTTTCTTTGTTGTATGATACCACACTGATATTTTTCGTACATTTTTTAAGGAAATACTGGACCCATTTTTTACTTTTCTGGACTTATTTGGGTAATTAACTATAATCTCATCAATTTTGTAACCATTACTCGGAGTAATCTGGATTTTTCCCGTATTCCTTTTCAGTGGTGACATTTTTTTTAGTCTATATCCTGAAACATCCGATGCATAATCTTTCGTTCCCAGTTTAAAGCTTTTAAAAAATGCCCCATATGGTTTGAAAGTTATTCTGGATGAAAGTTTATATGTTCTTCCATTTTGTGTAACATTAAAACTTATTGTTGTTTTTATACCATCTTTTATAACATAATCTGGCTTTTCCTCAACATAAATAGCATTTACACCTACTCCTTTACGTGCCGTAAAATGCTTATTTGAAGATTTAATGTTTGTTATAACGGCTGAACCGGATAAGTTTCCAATGTACAATGGATCCCATGCGATTGTAGAAAACTTTTCTCTACCATCAACCACATAGTTTGTCCACTTGAGATATCTTAATGTGGCTTTTTTTAAACATACCGGTTCCGTAGCTGCTTTCGTTATCACCGGTGCAGTCAGCACCATCATCAAAAGTGCTAGAAAACTGCATAAAATCAAACGTACTTTTTTCATCTTCTTGTCCTCCCTATATAATAATTTCCCGGAATCTTCAGTTTCACATATTTAAGAACTGTAGCTTCCTTTTTCATTATAGTCATTCTGGCATTTGTTGTCAAAAGCAATTGAATTTTCCTAGGAATTTCGCTTTTAGTTTGTTACTGTTCAGAGGTTAGCTGGACATGAGAAAATCGATGGTGTAGACTAATAACAGTCAAAGCCATCGGTTTTCTTATCCAAATATTCTGGATACTCTGTCAAATATATTCGCTGGTTCTTCTAGCCGCATCAAAACAAGCATGCTCATGCATTGGCAGAGATAATCGATACTTTCGAAACTCCTAAATGTCACAGCCTGCGCCTGTTTCAGCTTATAGTTTCTTAGAAGCCTTTCAGCTTCATTATTAGTGGCAGGTATCCGGGAATCATGCAGGAACAGCAGATGGTTCTGCATATATTTCTCCATTCTCAGGAGTAAATTATACCCGTCTCTGTAATAATTGTTTGCCGGAACCGGAACTTGGTGTTCGCTGTCCCAGAGTGATCATATGCAATCGTCTGGACGCAGTGCGTGAGTCTAATGCGATTGGAGTATCAAGGATAGCAGGAATTCATGCAGGATTATGGCATTGTGACATGCTCTCGCCACTTAAATCTTACAGATTTTGAA